>ERZ1046740.1332-NODE-1332-length-17628-cov-5.112559_pt1 | contig 17628 bp, 19 predicted proteins | sample MGYA00383093_ERZ1046740 | MGnify/ENA primary metagenome ERZ1046740 (study PRJEB29581, sample SAMEA5548363) | metagenome | biome: marine; feature: coastal; material: water | depth 25 m | study: Short-term variability in the microbial, nano- and picoplankton... | reverse complement strand
CAGAATTCATAAGGGGATTTTCAGAAGAAAGTGGATTTTGGCGATCCCGGGAGGACTCGAACCCCCAACCCCCTGCTTAGAAGGCAGGTGCTCTATCCAGTTGAGCTACAGGACCGCTTGGCGTTACCTAATCCACCCAGAGCGCTTTGCCCAGAGGCTTCGATGCACTTTTCGCTGGTTAATTTGACACAACTTTGCCTGCCAAATTGGCGGGTTCTTTACACGATCAAACCGGACTTAGTGGGTCCAAGGCACCCTGCGGTTGGTGGCAAAATTCTCTCCGTATCCGCCTGGGCGCACAATCGGTTTACGCTTATTTGGGTCGACCACCTGAGCATCGATGCCATTTTCCTTAGCGTATTCAAGAGCCGCCTCTTTGGACGGGAACCGCATCTTAACCTGACTTTGAGTATCGCCAGAGCCAGTCCACCCCATCAAAGGATCAACTTCTCTTGCTTCCGCAGGTCCAAACTCCAAAACCCAAGTCTTGGTTTTTGCTTGGCCTGAGGTCATGGCGTTGCGGGCGGGCTGATAAATGCGCGCGATCATGGCAATCTCCTTGGTCTAGATGCTTTATCCGGGATTCACCGCGCGCGGGCAAGCGCCGATTGCGTCAAAATGATTGATACCGAGGGGATAAAATGCCGCAAGCAGCCTTGGTCACCATCCATACCACGGGGAGCGAGGGGTAAAAATGCGGTCGGTCAGTGACCAAGAACTGCTGCTTGCAAGGGTAACATACTTAGCAATTGTTTCGATTGGCAACCGGGCGAGACAAATTATTTCGCCCTTGCTGTGTTTTCTTTTCAATAAAAACCCAAATGATGGCATTGACTTTCCGTTTCTTAGGCTTACCTAGGGGCAATCAATGAAAGCTGACCTTATTTGGCATCAAATTCACGGCTAATTAGCCAGTGCTAAAAGTACCACCTCGGACCTTTAACCTTTGGAATCCGTCGGAGGAATCAACGCGGCCAGCCGCCAGACGCGGTCACGTCCGTCTGATGTGGTCACAACAACCGAAAGCCCATCGTCCGAAAAGGCCGCGTTGATCTGCCCAAAGTGCGTCCAATTTAACGTCACCTCTTTGTCGAGAAGTATGCGCCCCGCACTGTAACGCACCCGAATTTCCTCGGTAATCGACCCTTTGGTTTTATCCTTCACAGACGTCCGAAGTGTCCGCATCTCTAAAATCAGGTCGCCGTGCGCACCACGTTGTCGCCAAGGGGCTTCACCCGAATTCATAATGACTACCTCCGTCCTCCTGACTACCACAGTCAGGAGGGTCAACAAACAGGGCTTGAACAAGAACAAAAAGAGATCAAATCTAAGGGACCAAAAGGAATCCCTCAGATGCCGCACGTTCACACTGACTCTTCTGCAATTGTGCCTCAGACAGTCGCCGCACTTCCCAAGCTGGAAGGCGGAAAAAGCTTTGTAATGAAAACTGACTTTGCCCCTGCGGGTGACCAACCGACGGCCATTGCCGAACTGTCCTCTGCCTTGCAGGAAGGCGAACGCAATCAGGTCTTGCTGGGAGCCACAGGCACTGGCAAGACATTCACGATGGCGAAGGTCATTGAAGAAACCCAACGTCCGGCGATCATTCTTGCTCCGAACAAAACTTTGGCCGCTCAGTTGTATGGAGAGATGAAAGGGTTCTTTCCCGATAACGCCGTCGAGTATTTCGTATCGTTCTACGACTATTACCAACCCGAAGCCTATGTGGCGCGTTCGGACACCTACATCGAGAAAGAAAGTCAGATCAACGAACAGATTGACCGTATGCGCCACTCGGCCACACGGGCGCTCTTGGAACGGGACGACGTGATAATCGTGGCCTCAGTGTCGTGCATCTACGGCATTGGCTCAGTCGAGACATATTCCGCCATGACCCAAGATTTGGAAGTCGGAAAAGAATACAACCAGCGTGACATCATGGCCGAACTGGTCTCGCAGCAATACAAACGCAACGATCAGGCGTTTCAGCGGGGGTCGTTTCGCGTACGCGGTGATAGTTTGGAGGTCTTCCCTGCCCACCTCGAGGATCGCGCATGGAAGTTGTCGTTCTTTGGAGAAGAACTCGAGTCGATCACCGAGTTTGATCCCTTGACCGGTGAGCGCACGGGGAAGATGGAAAAAATCCGGATCTACGCCAACTCGCACTATGTCACCCCCAAGCCGACTCTCAATCAGGCGGTGATCAGTATTAAACAAGAATTGCGCGAGCGGTTGGACATCCTTGTAAACGAAGGCAAGCTGCTCGAAGCGCAACGTCTTGAGCAACGCTGTAATTTTGATGTGGAAATGCTGGAAGCAACGGGCCACTGTAATGGGATTGAGAACTATTCACGGTATCTCACAGGCCGCGCACCCGGCGAGCCGCCCCCCACCCTGTTTGAATTCATCCCCGACAACGCGATTGAATTCGCGGATGAGTGTCACGTTTCTGTGCCGCAAATTGGTGGCATGTACAAAGGTGACTTCCGTCGCAAAATGACCCTGGCTGAGCACGGATTTCGCTTGCCATCCTGCATGGACAATCGCCCACTCAAGTTCGAAGAATGGGACGCCATGCGCCCGCAGTCGGTGTTTGTGTCCGCCACCCCCGCCAAATGGGAGCTAGAGCAAGCGGGGGGCGTGTTCACCGAACAAGTCATCCGCCCCACAGGTTTACTAGAACCCGAGATCGAAATTCGCCCTGTTGAGATGCAGGTCGACGATCTGCTGGACGAAGTGCGCAAAGTCGCAAACGATGGATTTCGCACCTTGGTTACAACGCTGACAAAACGCATGGCGGAGGACCTGACCGAATATCTGCACGAACAAGGTATCCGCGTGCGGTATATGCACTCGGACATCGACACATTGGAACGCATCGAAATCCTGCGCGATCTGCGATTGGGCGCGTTTGACGTGCTGGTCGGAATCAACCTGTTGCGCGAAGGGTTGGACATCCCTGAATGTGGACTGGTTGCCATCCTGGACGCCGATAAGGAGGGCTTTTTGCGTTCAGAAACTTCGTTGATCCAGACCATCGGTCGTGCCGCGCGGAATGCCGAGGGCCGGGTGATCATGTACGCCGATCGTATCACAGGGTCGATGGAGCGAGCACTTGGCGAAACCGAACGCCGCCGGGCGCGTCAGATAGCCTATAACACCGAGCACGGCATCACGCCGGAAACCGTGAAGAAGAACGTCGATGACGTGCTGGCGGGTCTCTACAAAGGCGACACAGATCAATCTCGGGTCACAGCCAAAATCGACAATCCGCTACATGGCGCCAATCTCGAGGCAGTGCTGGACGGTCTGCGCACCGACATGCGCAAGGCCGCTGAGAATTTAGAATTCGAAGAGGCCGCAAGGTTGCGTGACGAGGTCAAACGTCTGGAAGCGGTCGATCTGGCCGTGGCAGATGACCCGATGGCAAGGCAATACGCGATTGAGGCGGCCGGCGAGGCAGCTAAGAAGTCGCGTGGACGGTCAACTTCTGGGAAAGCAGGCACACGGACCTATCGTGGGAAAGCGCAGAAGAAGTTTTGAACGGCTAAGCCACGGCCTGCTTTTCTCTAACAAACTCGAAATCAGCTTGCCCGTTATTTACCTGACCGCGAACAAAGAATGTCTGCTTTTTGACTTCTGGATGGGCGTCCGACCAGTCGTTGAAACGGTCGTTTGTCACCACCCTCGCGTGAAGGCGTTTGGCTTCAGAAATCACCAAAGGATCAGCTGGGGTCCCGCTGTCTGAAACGACGATGTCTGTTTTAGAAATTGGAAGATGACGAGCCAAGTCACGCTCTGAAAAATAACGCGTCCCGACCACATAACCGACATTGGCATCGAAAATGACCTTTGGGTAGAACCCGGCACTCTTTAGTCGGTTAAGAACAATCTGAACTGTTTTCAATGAAGGGACTTGGTTGTCCCAATAGAGAACGTTTGACCCATCGACGACAATCCAGTCACGCCGTGATCTTTGTAAGGTCTGATAGCGTTTCCAGACGATCAGCAAGCCGATCATCAGGCCCAAAGCACTGGCGACAACAATCGAGTCGAATGGCGGCAAGGTAAAGCCGCTTGGATCTTCTACCTTCGCCACATTCGCTTTTTGAAAAAACTTTGATCTATCTGCCATTGCTTGATTTTGCACGACAGACTTGCAACTTCAAGGAGATTATCCAAATTTTGAAACTTCTCGCCTACTGCGCCAACCCCAGCACCTCGAGGTGCTTCACACTCTCTTCCACCCGATCAAAATCGTTCAACTCGACGATCAAATGTGGATTGGCCTTGGTCGCTTTGATCGCCTCAAACACCCCATGCCACGTTATATTCCCACAGCCCAACGGCCAGTGACGATCAGCGTAGCCATCGGTGTCTTGCAGGTGGATATGACCCAGCTTGTCATCTGCAGCCGAGATAAACCGATCCGCTGGGGGCGCCTTTTCCATGGTGTGTGCCCAATGGGCGTGGCCTGTGTCGACGGACAAGCGCAACGCGGGGCTGTTGGCGGCATCAATCACGGCCATACGGTCAGCGGGATCAGTGTCTTTGATGTTTTCCATCACCATCACAACGCCCAGATCCTCGGCGCGGCGTAACGCGGGTTTCAAAGTGTCCAGAATGGCAGTGACGCGTTTTTCACGGTCTTTGGGGCCATTATCCAAATTATCCCGATCCCATGGATCAAATGGCGAATGGATGACCATTTGTACCGCGCCCAGTTTTTCACACACGCCCAGCGCCTGATCCAAACGGGTTTGCACGACAGCACGCACATCTCGGTCTGTGGTTTTCAATTCAAACCCCGAAAAAGGTCCATGAATGCCAAGCCGCCCGCGCCAGCCGTCCAATTTGGATTTTGCCATTTCTATAAAGACATCCGGCGATTTCAGGATATCCGCCATGCAAAACTCCGGCAGTTCCAAATCGCGATTTTTCTCGAACAGCCAGTCACGGTGGCGATCCAGATCAAGCACGCTGAGTTGCGCGCCAACAATGGGTAAATCACTCATGTCAGGCTCCCTGTGACGTGCGTCCAAGGTCGGCCCGAAAGGCGTGGCCGTCAAGCCTGCAAAACACTGGGGTGTTCTATTTGGGAATAGCCTCGAGGTGCTTTTCAACAACAGCGGCAATTGGTTCAAAAAACTTAAGCTCTGCCCCCGACCCAGAACGCAAAAGGTCCACCGCGCGCTGAACGTTGCTGCGATAGGTATCAATCGCCGCAGGCAATGACTCGACCGTGATAGCTTTCATTCGAAACCCACTCTGGCGAATTCTCTTGGCTTTTGGGTCAGTATTCACGCGGACAAAGTTGTAAAGATTGCGCCCTACGCGGGCCAAGGCCACTTCGGCTTCCCAATACCCCGCATTGTTACTCAGCAGTTTAGCACCGCTTGCATAGACCTGTTGAAAACAGTCCGCGCGGTACAAAACCTCAACCGAAGCGCAAGTTTCAAACCCATTTCCCAGCACCTCAACAACACGTTGTGTTTGAGACCCTGACAGCCCCATTCCGTCACCGTCTTGTGCATGCAAGCTCGCAAAAGGCATCGCTGCCACCACAACAGCAGCCGCGTATAGTTTCAATCTTTTTTGGATCACAGTCACTTACGACCTCAGAACATGAACGGCACATTGCGCATGTCGTACCACACGCGCAGCCGTAGAACCGAGGAAATAATCACTTAGATCAGGGCGATGTGATGCCATGACGATGCAATCCACTTTGTTTTCTTCTGCCCAATCCAGAATTGTTCGCCCAGAGTGTCCGGAAACGGCCACAACCTTGATGCCGCTTCCTGTCAGCTCATCCTTTAGGGCGGACACAGCCGCATTTTGGGTCTTTTCGATCTGCCCTTCAGGAAGCTGCATCGCTATATACTCAGGGATCGCTTCAACAACCGTCAAAGCCGTAATGCTGGCGCCTTCGTCCGCCAACAACCGCGCAACGGTCAACGCTTGATCGGTGTGCGGATCATGGTCCGTTGCGATTGGAACCAAAACATTCTTATACATTTCTATTCTCCTATTCTGGCGCGTTCATCGCACCACGTGTACCGAGCATTTGGCGTGTCGTACGACTTGAGCGGCTGTGCTACCCAAAAAGTAATCAGCCATGCCCGGACGGTGCGAAGCAATCACGATAAGTTCAGCGGCATTGCCCTCTGACCAATCGAGGATAGTGCGCCCCGAGTGTCCGTCCACAACAATAGCCTTGGCGTTTTCCATATCTCCTGCCAAATCGCTCAAAGATTGAATGATGGCGGCCTTGGCTTTTTCATGAAACCCTTCGGGAATATAGTTCACCACATAAGAAGGGACTTGCTCCATGACGTGAAGCATAGTCACCCTGCCATCACTGTCCGATAGCTTTTGGGCAACCGCCAACGCCTCAGCCGTATTCCGATCGTCTTCGAATGACACCGGCACAAGGATATGCTTATACATATTGATACTCCTTCAACACAGGGTAACCTTACGAAATTCGAGGGTCATCGGCCTTGATTCAAGTCAGGTCCAACAAGTCAATCAAAGGTAGCTGCAACCTCGTACATTACGGGTTCGAAGCTCCTGCAAAGCTGATTAATCTTTCGATTCCGATCACGCATTTCTTGGGTTCGCAACATGTTCATAAAATCTTCGCGCTTTTCCCATTGCGAATAGTTGGCAATACGGGTCTGAGCGTCATTCACGTGTAGCCCTGCTGAGATAAATCCCGGTTGTTTTGAGATGAATTCATTGTAAGCGCCGTTCAAAGCATCCAGCAAATCCTGACAAGTGCCTGGTGTCATCTCAAAGGTGGTGATGACCGTTTGAAGCGTCGCATCTTTGGCAATTTTGGGCATTAGGCTTCTCCTTTTGAACCAAGCTTAGACCACAAATCGCAAGCGTGACCAGCACAATTGCCCAAAAAATAGGTGGAATTGGCTGTTCATTAACCCAAAATTTACGATCAATCACAATTGGTTAACCAGAGGTTTTTATGATCCGCTTGGTTTTCATCATTTTATTGTTGTGCCAGCCCGCGATGGCCGGGCCATGGCTACGTGCAAAAGGGGATCAGTTTTGGTCCATCTCCGTAGAAAGCCCGACGGGCGGCAATTCATTGAACCCCTACAGTTCTATCTACTACGAACTGGGTATGAACGACAGATGGACAGTCGGTTTGGATGCCGGATCAGATATTCTGGGATACAGCTCGGCATTGTTGTTTGCACGCACGTCTATTTGGCAAGGTGACGACGGAGGGCGTGTTGCCATTGAGCTTGGATTTGGTGGAATGTTGGACACTGCAGGTCAATGGGTAGTGATCCGACCCGGTATTTCCTGGGGCCGTGGCTTGACTATCTATCAAGGCGGGTGGGTTTCGTTGGATGCGACCTATGATTATCGCCCAAAAGATGGCCGTGGTATTGCCAAGGTCGAAGCTACATTAGGCCTAAATCAAGGAAAACGCGCCAAACTATTACTTCAGTTAATGGCTGAAAAGCCGTCACACCTCGACATTTCAATGTCTGCAACACCTGGAATTGCCTATCAACTGGGCAAAGAATATCACTTGGTTGCGGGCGCTGTTTTCAACCCTGATCAGCCAACGGCATTAAAGCTCGGATTTTGGCGTGAATTCTAACAAGCGCGGCCATCAATTTTTTCTTGTTCAAAGAACGGTGAATTGAATTCATCACATACTTGAGCCATAACGTGCATATAGGTATTTGCGTTTCGGGACATCGTGAAAACACGGGGCCAAGCGCGCGGAAAATCGAGGCAGACCCATGAAGACCATTTTCAGCATAGTGCTGGTGGCCGTCCTTTTTGTTCAGATGGCCCCTGCGCCTGTTATCGCGGGGACGATGTCCAATGCGTGCATGAAGTCCGACCGCAAGGCGAAGTCGCGAAAGTTATGCCGCTGTTTGCAGAATGTGGCAGACCAAAATCTCTCGCGACGAGATCAGAAGCTGGCGGCAAGTTTTTTCAAGGACCCACACCGAGCGCAGGAAATTCGCCAGTCAGATAACCGCAACAATGAAAAATTTTGGAAGCGCTACAAAGAATTTGGTGCAGTCTTTTCAGCCTCTTGCGGGCGCTTTTGATTTTTTGGACCGCCCCCAAGCGTTGGGGATCGCTACTAATTCGCTAGTTATTTGACCATAGCGTCTACCGAGCAAGTAGCAGCCTGCAGCCGACACGAGGATGTAACGTTATCTGCAATGAAATTTGGCCGTAGTTGAATTTCAAAATCCGAAACATCGGTCAGTAGAGCTTCGGCAAAGCTGCCAATGGAGTCGTGCGCCTACTAAATTTGATCGCACAACGCTTTGGGCCAGAACTTGGCGCTTCAGCTATTTAGCATGACCCAACACCTCAATTCTGTTCCACCTGTCGAATTTGCCTTTACTTTATGTTACTCTGACATCTCGACCACCGCCAGATCGAGCAAGAGTCATCCGTACGAGATCTTGGGTGCCCGTCTAGTTTTAGTGACCCGAACCCAATCGTATCTTTTGGCAAAACATGAGCGTTCAGACACTTCCATTGGGCACCAAGATAAATTCGAGACTTGACGTCAGCCTCTGACAGTTTCACAAAAAACAAATCTGACTGGAGAAACACTATGCTCATGAAGGGTGTCACCCTCAGGGGATTGGAAGTTTTTGAAGCCATTGCAGAATCTGGGTCTGTCGCCCAGACAGCTGAGATCACGGGTCTGTCGCAACCGGCGGTCAGTCAGCAAATTCGCAATCTGGAAACCGCGCTTGGCATTGACTTGTTGAACCATGGCAAACGCCCAATGCAGTTAACCCCTGCAGGTCGTAATTTTCTGATCCGAACGGCCAGTGTTCTGTCGGAATTGCGGTTGGCCCAATCCGAACTGACAGTGATGGATTTGACCCATCTCAGCACTCTTAACATGGGGATCATTGATGATTTCGACAACGATCTCACACCGCGGCTTGTGACAGTTCTGGCGGAAAGCCTGACCAAATGCCGATTCAAACTGATCACGGCGCCCAGCCACGAGATCACCGCAGCCATGAAAGAGAGACGTCTACATATCGGCGTGTCAGCCTCAACCGGGGAGGTATTGGATGGTGTCGCAGAATATCCCTTGGTGCGTGATCCGTTTATCATCGTGGCTCCACGTGGCAGGCTGACCAATGGTCCAGAGCTTTTGGAGGAGCTCAGAGCCTTGCCGTTGTTGCGATACGAACGCGAGCAGTTGATCAGCCGCCAGATTGAATCGCATTTATCCCGCCAGAAACTGACGTTTCCGGAACGGTTCGAGATTGGCAGTCACTTGTCGTTGATGGCTCTGGTATCGCGTGGAATTGGCTGGGCAGTGACCACGCCACTTGGTTTCATGCGGGCGGCGCGGTTCCACGAAGAAGTCGAGGCACACGCTTTGCCCTTCAATCCATTCAGCCGCAATATTTCATTGTTTGCAGGTACAGACTGGGCCGATCGCGTGCCGCGGGACGTCGCCCATACCATGCGAAGATTGATTCAAAGTCAGGTCATCGATCACGCGTTGCGTGCCTTGCCGTGGCTTGAGGGCGATCTGCGCCTTCTCGATGGCTAACCTCCAACCCGTTAAGTATTCAACCGGATGTCAAAGCGCGCCCGGATTGCCGCTTCACCGGCCTTGTCCAAGTATCCCGGATCCGGTTTCTTCAACCCTGCGCGCGCCCGTTCATTGGCGCGGGACCATGCATCTTTCCGGCCTTGTTCAGACCATGTAATTGGCGCATCGCGGTCGGCCAACTCGGGATAAAAGTAATCGCGCTCCATCGCGGCCATCGTCTGAGCACCACCAAGAAAATGCCCGTCACCCGTCACCGCCTCGACAATTGCGTCATACCCCAACGTCTCGTTGTTCACCTCGACGCCGCGCAGGCTGCGATAGATATGCGCCAGCATGTCATTGTCCAAAAGGAATGCCTCAAATGACGCGCCCAAAAGTGACGCCGTCATGCCCGCACTTTCATAAATCAGATTGCCACCTGCCAACCCTGCAGCCATGGCAGAAATCCCCTTCTCCATACCATATTGGGCATCCAAAGATTTGGCGTCGGTCATCGAACTTGCCACGCCAGAGACCAATCCCAGCCAATTGCTCAACTGGGCGGATGCGGCGTTCATCACGCTAATTTCGCCACCCCCACCGCAAAACGAACCGGTGCGCAGATCAATCACCAAGGGCCAGTTGGAAAACACCATCGGATAGCCCGATGCGAACACATGCACCATGACAAGGCTTGCCAAAGTTTCAGCCAGCGATTGCGCTAGAAAGCCCGCAAGCGTCGCGGGCGCCGTCGCACCGGATTGCGCCGCTGTAATACAGCTCATTGGGATGCCATGGCGAATACATTCCAACACCACCTCTACCGCGTCTTCGCCGTAACGCATCGGAGAGGTCACTGGCGAAATATGCGCCTTGATCCAAGGATTTAGCTTAAAGCTCCCTGCTCCATCGGCGATCTCAATCATCTCGATGATGGGGGCAATGTTTTCGGCCACAGTAAAGGAGGTTGCGACAGGTTTGGTTGTGCCTTTAAGCAGCGCAAAAACTGTGTTCACATCCAGCAGGAATTCATCCGGCATATCCGTGGCGACACAACACCTGGTAAACCAGCTGACATTTTCCAATCCATCCTGAAGGCGCGTAAAATCGTATAGATCGCGCAATGTCGAAGGACGGTAATCTCCCGTATCAAGGTCCAAGGTCTGCACCGCGGCCCCGCCTGTGCCAAAATGCACCCGCTCTCCACCCACGGTGATTGAACGCGCGGAATCGCGTCCATTCAATACAAACTCTGACGGAGCTGCGCCAATTGCCGCCTCGACCAATACAGCAGGGATTTGTATCCGCTCGGCCTTTATCCGCGCACCATGTGCCACCAATTGGTCGCGTAAAACCGGGGGAACTTCGCCCATGCCAAGATCATCCAACAATCGCAGGGCCGTGTCATAAATGGCCCGACACTCTGCCTCGCTCAACGGGCGGAACTGCCCCCCAAGTTGCCCCGGCGGACAGGGGTTCACCGCAACGGGCGCAGCCCTTTGTAGCAGCTTTTCGCGTCGCCCCGAACGGCGGCTTGTTTTGTTCGAACTCGTGGCCATCAAAACCCCATCTGGTTGACTGGGTCAGCACACGCTATGCGCGCCACTTCACGCAAGCCTGTTTCGTTTTCATTAATCAACTAAAATAACAAGTTGTTGGTTTCCTTAATTCGAAAACCATCGATTGCCCCACTCCTGAGATTGTTCTTGAAGTAAAACCGACAAGTAGATCCGGAGTTGAAAATGAAATCCACCACACGTGTTGTTGTTATAGGCGGCGGAATCGCTGGCTGCTCAACCCTCTATCACCTCACGCAGGAAGGTTGGACTGACGTTGTGTTGATTGAACGCAACGAGCTGACCAGCGGCACCACATGGCACTCGGCCGCTCAGGTGACTAACTTTGGCATGAACCAGACCATGTTGGGTCTGAAAAGTCACTCCATCGCGTTGTATCGCGACCTAGCGGCCGATCCCGATTATCCAGTGGGCTATCACTATGGTGATGGTGGCATTCGTTTGGCCAATACCGAGGCGCAAATGGATGGGTATCGCCATTTCAAATCCCAAGCTGACGGGATGGGCGTTGAATTCGAAGTGATTGATGCAGAGGAATGTGCCCGACGCCATCCTTTGATTTCCACAGATAACCTTGTTGGCGGCATTTGGGATCCTCATGATGGTGATATTGATCCAGCCCAACTGTGTCAGGCTCTGGCCCGTCGCGCCCGCAAGGCCGGTGCCGAAGTTTATCGCAACACGCCTGTGACCGCGCTGACCCAACACAAAGATGACAGTTGGACAGTGCACACCGAACACGGTGACATCGACTGCGAGATTGTTGTGAATGCCGGGGGATACAGGGTGAACGAAGTTGGCGCTATGATGGGGGTACAACACCCCGTCACATCTATGGAGCACCAGTATTTCCTGACCGAAGACATCCCTGCCATTGCAGAGGCAGGCCACCGCATGCCGCTGCTGCGCTGCCCCATTAGTGATTATTACTGCCGCCAAGAAAAGAACGGCCTTTTGGTCGGGTTTTATGAGCAGGACTGCAAAACATGGGGTATGGACGGGGTTGATCCGAACTTTGTGAATGCACTTTGTCCCGATGACCTCGACCGTGTCATGGATGTTCTGGAAGGTGCGTTTGAACGCATGCCTGCTTTGGCAGACACTGGCATCAGAACCATCGTCAACGGCCCGATCACATACACCATTGATGGAGCACCCTTAGTGGGGCCAATTCCGGGCAAACGTAACGCATTTTGCATCATCGGCCTGCGCGCTGGTCTTGGTGAAGGCGGTGGCCATGGCTGGATGCTGGCACAACAGATCGTCCACGGCGAGGCCTGCTACGACACATGGTGCATCGACCCACGTCGTTTCACCGGTCATGCCAATGTTGAACTGACGGCTCTTAAGGCTATTGAAGACTATCAAAACGAATTTCGCTTTCACTTTCCACATGAGCACAGACCGGCGGGTCGATTTGCCAAGACGACGCCACTGACGCCAGTTCTGCAGGCCGAAGGCGCTGAGTTCACACCTGTTAATGGTTGGGAACGCAGCGACTATTTCAAACCCACACCAGACTTCACTGAAACCCACGGTTATCGATTTAACGAGGCCTTTGACGTCATCGCAGCCGAGGTCAAAGGCGTTCAAGCGGGTGTCGGGATAACCGAAGTCAATGGCTTCAACCGCTTTGAAATCTCAGGGGCTGGCGCAGGCGATTGGCTCGACACGATGTTTTGCGGCTTTGTCACAAGCAAGCCCGGACGCGTCGGGCTTGGCTATATGCTGAACCAACATGGGTGCATCAAAACAGAGGCGACCATCGCCAATCTACCTGATGGCCGTATTTGGTACGGATCGGCCGCCGCATCAGAGTTTCACGACATGGACTGGTTGACCAAAAATGCTCCGGACGGTGTCAAAATTCGCAGTCTGACCAATGATTTCACCATCCTTGTGATTGCTGGCCCAAAATCTCGGGAGGTCTTGTCAGCGGTGTCGCGCGAAGACTGGTCTGCAAAAGAGTTCCCGTGGCTTTCGGTACGCGAGGCCTTTATTGGCATTGCGCCTGCCGTTGTTATGGCTGTGAGTTTCTCAGGTGAGTTGGCCTATGAAATCCATATTCCAAACGCGTCCCTTTTCGCGGCTTGGACTGCCTTACGCGCTGCAGGTGAAGCACATGGAATGTCCCTGTTCGGAGCAAGGGCCGTTGAATCCATGCGGATTGAAAAAGGGTATCGCCATTGGAAATCAGACCTGATCACTGAATTTGACCCCTATGAATCCAACCTCGAGCGCTTTGTCAAAATGGACAAACCCGCATTTGTCGGAAAAGACGCCCTGATGAAGCGCCTTGAGACCCCGTCAGGTAAAACCTTTGCCACCCTAAAGATCGCCACGTCCGAGGCCCCTGCGCAGCCCGGCGCGTCAGTCCGTGTAGATGGTAAGGTTATTGGAACCGTCACATCTGCGGATTGGGGACATAGGGTAGGCGAAAACCTCGCTATGGCTTTTCTGGACAAAACGGATGCCGCTGTCACCGTGGACGTCCTTGGTGCGCCTGTCGCTGCTGAGATCATCCCAACTGGCCGCTACGACCCTGAAAATAGCCTCGTTCGGACCTAACGAACAGTTTTCATAGGTTTTGCCCAAGGTTCCATCCCGAGGCTTGGGCACCCCAATCAACCTAGCATCACAACGTGGCGACTAGTCCCCGCGCGCATTGCTCGACCAAATCCAAAGCCCCGTCAAAATCACGTGTGTAGTAAGGGTCAGGCACCTCGTCTGCGCCACATGCAGGCGCAAAGTCCGTGAACAAACGCAAAGGTGTTTCATTTCCCACTGGCCGCAAACGCTCCATATTGGCAATGTTGGATGCGTCCATGCCGATAATCAGATCAAATCGGTCAAAATCAGACGCTTCAAACTGCCGCGCGCGCAAATCCGACAGATCATACCCGCGATCCCTTGCGGCGGCCTGCATTGGGCCATAAGGCGGCTCTCCTACATGCCAGCCGCCCGTTCCTGCACTGTCCGTGTCCACGTCTCCCGCCATTGCGCGGAACACACCCTCAGCCGCCGGAGATCGGCAAATATTTCCAAGACACACAAACAGAACTTTTATCTCACGTCTCCTCTGAGGCTGTTTTCCAAACATAACCTTGCAGGTCTTGTTTTTGCCACCCCGACGCAAGACTGCAGCCTTTTGTTGGCTCAACGTAAACAGGCAGGGCAATCGCCCGGCCTGTGCTTTGATAAAGGCGCCCTTGCAGGTGCCCGAGGCGGAAAACGCCTTAGTTGCTGTGATCCATCGAGCCATGCATGGCTTTGCGCTCTAGGTCGACAGGCACGTCCACAATCACTTCGCCGGCTTTTTCAAAAACCAAAGTGACGCTAACTGTGTCGCCATGCTTCAGTTCTTGGTTCAGACCCATGAACATCACGTGATCACCACCACGCATCAGCATGTGTTTGCCGCCTGCTGGGATTGCGAAGCCTTCTTCGACATGAATCATCTGCATAACGCCATCAGCGTTTTCTTTATGTGTATGAAGCTCGACTCTCTTGGAGATATCTGACCGAACTTCGATCAATTGATCGGCTTGGTCACCAGTGTTTTCAATCACCATAAAGGCCGCACCAGCAGTCGCCATTGAGCCTGCCACGCGGGCGTAGGGATCATCAACTTTGATCATTGTGTCTGCAAAAGCCGGAACTGCAAGAACGAGAGCAGCCACAGTGGCCACAGCAAAAGTTTTGAAGGACATTTGTCTCTCCTGAAAAGATGTAAAATTGGAAGTAGGTTTTCGAGATCGTTTAGAGCCAAATGGGCTCAGGACACCAAGGGTGGTGCACGGGCTAAGGCTTCGACTGCTCGAATCAGCCGAAAAGACGCCTCGTGTGCTTCTTCAACCCGTTGTCCGCGCGTTTCCACAGGAGCCGCCAGCACTGGGACATGTGCAACGGCATACATCAGCGAAAGACTGAACTCGGGGCAAATATGGGTGTGACCGGTCGGATGACCGTCCGCAACCACAGGCGTCATTACCGGACCAATGCTGGTGCAAAGCTCCATGAAGCCAGAGGATGTGGGCATACCGCGCGCAATCGCCATGCTGTGCCCAGTAAGCACCAGCACCGCTATCAACAGAATCGAAATCTGAGTGCGCAGCCAAGTCATGATTTGGATATAAGCCCTCCTGCGCCGGAAGGTGAAGCGACAAAAGGAAACAGCCCCGCCTAAATCTTAGGCAGGGCCGTCTTCACTGTCCGATCGTCAAAGGTTTAGGCGACTACAGCCTGGGCCTTAGCAATCTCTTTTTTGACTTTCAGCGCGTTTGCCGACAGCTCTTCGTCTTTGGATTTCGCCATAAAGGCGTCCAAACCACCACGGTGGTCAACAGTGCGCAGGGCAGCTGCCGAGATACGCAGTTTAACACCACGACCCAGAACTTCGGACTGCAAAGTCACGTCGTTCAGGTTAGGCAAAAAACGGCGGCGGGTACGGTTTTTGGCGTGGCTGACATTGTTGCCAGACATGGGGCCTTTTCCGGTCAGTTCGCAACGACGCGACATGGCTTCATCCTCGTTTTACTTGGGTACGGGAGATCGGCCCCCGTCAATGTAATTGGGCGCCGACTGACAGCGCCCGTAAATTCGTTCGCGGTCATTAGGCCGAAAACTGGGGGCCGTCAAGTGATTCAGGCAAAGGTTTTGGTCAGAACCCGCCCATTTGCCGATGTTCCTTGGTACCGTGGTCCCTTGCATGGAAAAAACGGCCATTTCCAGGGATCGGGTCAAATTAAGGTTGGTAAGAAACTCCGTTAGCTTGCGCGGATATTCAAGATATGTAGAACTTTGTCGGCCGCACTAGACGGCGTGATTTCCCCTGACGCAACTCTGGCACCCAGAGCCGCAATAGCCTCTTTGGCCTCGCCCTGCCCCAGACGCGCCAACAACCCTTGCTTTACTTCTTCGTGGAACCAGAATTGCGATTGTTGCGCGCGCCGCATGTCCCAATGACCCTCTTCACGACGCCATTTTGTCAGAGTGGTCATCTCTTCCCAAGCGGTTTCCAGCCCCTCGTTCTCAACCGCCGAAACCGTCATCGCCTTGGGAAACCCTTGTGGGTCCTGCGGGCGTTTACGCAATAAGCGCAAAGCTCCGGCATAGTCTGCACAGGTCCGGATCGCAGTTGGTTTCAGATCGCCGTCTGCCTTATTCACAAGGATAATATCCGCCATCTCCATGATGCCGCGTTTCACACCTTGCAATTCGTCACCACCTGCTGGGGCCAGCAGCAACAAAAACAGGTCCGACATTTCAGCGACAACCGTCTCTGATTGGCCAACACCCACGGTTTCGATCAGTACCACATCAAATCCGGCAGCTTCGCACAAGGCCACAGCCTCACGCGTGCGTCGTGCCACGCCACCCAGATGGGTTTGGCTGGGCGATGGACGAATAAAGGCGTTTGGATCACGACTAAGAAGCTCCATTCGTGTCTTATCGCCAAGGATCGACCCGCCAGAACGCGCTGAGGACGGATCGACTGCCAAGACCGCCACACGCATACCGCTGGCTGTCAGCATCATGCCAAAGCTTTCGATAAAGGTAGACTTGCCCACACCAGGCGTGCCCGAAAGACCGATCCGCAAGGACTGCTTTGAGGCGCCACGCAGGGCCTCTAGCAACTCGGCCGCCTGTACCCTGTGATCTTCTCGCCCACTTTCAACAAGCGTTATCGCCCTTGCCAGTGCCCGGCGATCTTGTTTCAGTATCTTGTCCCGCAGTTGTGCGATATCCATCTCGGTATCCGTCTTGTCACTAGCGCACCTGCGCCTATCCCTTGAGGTGATTACATGCCTTGTTCGCCCCTGAAAAGTCCAAAGCGCAGCGCGCAGCGACCTCGTTTGGCAGCAATTGTGCAACAAGCTGTTGTCGCAGTAATACTGGGCGCCCTGCCCGCAAGCGCAGATCAGCTTTGGTCAGTGCACGGATATGGCATCAAAGTTGGCGAGATGCAGGTGGCTATGACCCAAGCGAACGGCACCTACAAAGGCAGCGGCAAGTTTCGCACCACCGGTCTGGTCGGAGCGCTGGCACGCATTCATTTTGACGTCACATCCAACGGACAAATCTCGGGTGATGCGTTGAAACCGAAGAACTACAAAGGCAGCATCGACACAGGAAAACGTCAATCACAGACGACGCTGGATTTCTCGCGCAATATACCGCGCAAGACAGCAGGCGAGGACGCTCCTGCGGTTCCGATTGCCCCAAATCTCCTTAACGGAGCGATTGAACCCATGTCGATGATGTGGCTCACGTTGCGCGACACCGATACACCGACATGTGATTTCGACCAGACGCAGTTCGATGGCACCCGCTTGACCGCGATCCGTCTCAATCGACGGGAAGTGGACGATGGCGACGTTATTTGCCATGGCAGCTATGACCGCTTGGGGGGCTACACACAGGAAGAACTGGATGAGATGTCGACATCTCCTTTGGCGATCACCTATCGCAAGTCAGGCGGCACAT
>ERZ1046740.1329-NODE-1329-length-17649-cov-5.250881_pt1 | contig 17649 bp, 12 predicted proteins | sample MGYA00383093_ERZ1046740 | MGnify/ENA primary metagenome ERZ1046740 (study PRJEB29581, sample SAMEA5548363) | metagenome | biome: marine; feature: coastal; material: water | depth 25 m | study: Short-term variability in the microbial, nano- and picoplankton... | reverse complement strand
GTTCATCAATTTCATTAATGCTCCGTTGTCTATCGAGTTTAATAAAAAACAATTTGATATGAAACCTGGTCATTCGAAAGTGCATAAACTGAATTTGACCGAGGCGGGTTCTTTTACCCCGTTTATCGTCAAAGATATGGAGGAACGCACATTGGGTGGTACCCGATTGTTCAGTCATGCGGCTAGCCGTGAGATGGTACTGATCTTTCCGCCAAAGCAGGGCAAGAAGCGTTTGGATATTCGATACTTCTCTGATTGATTTCGCAGAAATTGCCATCTCCCAAGTAAACGAACCAAGATTCTGTAACCCGCGTCCAATCCCACCCGCAGACGGCACAGCACGCTAATTCAAATTTCGAAACCCGAGACCCTATCATATTCCATGACTCGCAAATGGCTTTCCGCTCTCACTCTATTTTCTCTGTTGGCTCTGGTCGCGTGCGATCAGCCGAAAAAGGCTGCGCCGACTGCGCCTAAGCCTAAAGCGCCTGAGGTGGCCCCGGTTACACCGGTGATCCCGGCGGTGGCACCTGTTGTGGATGCGGTGCCGCTATTGCCGCTGTCTGAGCGCGATTATTCGTTTGGATATTGGCTGAATGGGATGCGCAAACATGCCGACGATCAATCGGCGGATGTGTTGTGCCTGGAGACGGGGTACTTTGGCTTTGCTCTGAATATGGCGGATCTGACGCAGGCGCGGCTGGGCACGTTTGAGCAGTCGCTGGATTATACCGAAGCGCTGGAGGCCGGAGCGGAACGCCTCAAGCAGCTGCAACCGGCTGAGCTCGCGATCGAGTTGGAGTCGAAGGGCAGGGTCTTTCGCGCAGTGACCTGTAAGGCAGGGCAGCGCGAGTTTAGTCGCGGACGGCATTTGCAGAAGGCTTGGCTATGGGAGTCGGGCAGGCTGGCGCAGCATTATGAGCTGCTGGGTTTGCGGTTTGAGGATGCTCAGGGGCGTCAGTTGGGCGTGAATGGCTCTTTGAGCATGGTCGGTTGGCCGCAGTCGCTGAGCCTGACCGCCGACATCACGCCGAGCCTTATTTATGAGGAGGGCTGGCATCAGGGAGCCGTGAAAAACGGCCTGTGTGTGATCGAAAAGCCGTGGAAGGTGCCGCATGATGCGCGCCTGGATCCAGAGAGCATCACAGTCGAAACCTGGGTCAAGATCCCGGAAAGCATGAAATCACCCGGGCATGGCTATCTGTTGGCTAAAAACGGACATGAGGGCAGCCATGGGCATTATAGTTTTAAGATTCTGCACGGCAAGGTGTCGGCGAACATGAATATCGCACCCGGTGCGGAGGGGCGACGCTCAATCGGGCAGCGCGGGGGCAGTTTTAAGGAGAATGCCTGGAACCATCTGGCGATGACTTATGATGGTAAAGAGATGCGTTTCTACGTCAATGGAACGCTGCAGGGCAAGGAGGCGCTGGTGGCGACGCGACGTCCAGGTAAAGGACAGTTGGTGCTGGGGCAGCGTGCGGATGGTCATGGCGGCGTGACGAAGGCGGTGTATGATCAAGTGCGTGTTTGGAATCGTTCGCTGTCGCAGCAGGAACTGCAGGCGCATGCCAAGGCACCGGAAAGTCTGCCGAATGCACGCGGTTTAAACTATAATGAAACCTTCGATGGCTACGGGGCCGCTGAAGTGCTGATCCCCGAGTGGAACGATGTGACCGTGCGTCTGCGTCTGGGAGAGCATCTGGCCGAACAGCAGGTCGCCGGTGTCTGGGCGCTGGGAAAAAAGCAGCAGTTCAGTCTGGTTTGTGATTTGGGCCCGAAAGCCGCTGTGCCGCAGGAGACGCTGTCGATCAAAGTCAGTGCGCCGGGCGACGCGCCGTATCCGGTCAAGTTCGAGTCCCTCTACAACTGTCATGTGGCCGAGGTATCCCGCAAGAGCCGGGGATGGGGCGGCGGTTACACCGACATCCGTGACTACGACGAATTCGATGTGGTGGTGGAAAACAGCGGCGAGGCTGAGGTGAATGTGCCGTTCATGTTCTACCTCCGCAATCCGGCGAATATCACCGGCCTGTTGCCGATGTTGTGCGATGCAGACGGGGTGCCGACCGGCATTCCGGTGCAGTTGAGCAAGAACTGGCACTACGCGAAGTTGGGGTCTTATTTCCGCGGTTACATGCAGCTCCCCGCGCAACCGGGCACATCGACTTACAAATTGCGCATCGCCTACGGCTTTTACGGCACCTTGCCGTCGGCCAGCCATGCACAACTCTCGCTGGTCGGCTACGGTGGCCTCGGGCGCTGGGATCAACTGGCGATCGGTTGCTGGGGCGAAACGATCTGCTTCGACATGGATATGAGTTGCACGGACGTGGCCATTACCGATGTGCGCATGTTGATGGCTCGCAACGGCACAGATGGTCAGAAATGGGGCTGGACGGACGCCGGCTGGGGGGGCGACTGGATGTGCGTGAACGACGCCAAGGGGCAGAAGTTGCTCTTCAGTGAAATGAAGACTGCGTATCTGGCGCACGGGCCTTGCCTGAGTGAGGTGCGCTACGATGGCAACTATGGCAGTCAGCGCGAAGTCGCCGTGCAGGCCAAAGTGCAGACCCTGCGCACCGATGATTTTGCCCGCACTTTTCAGACCTTTAAATATACCTTCGATCAAGAGCTCTCCGCAGAGGGAGGCTGGTTGTTTAAGACCGGGCGTACCGGCAATTCCGTTTCGCCGAAGTTCGCCTATGGTAATGCGGACGGACTGTTGCGTGAAGAATCGGTGCCGGCGACGCTGCGCAAGGGCGATCCGTATGTCGATCGCGTTACCATCGAGGGGCCTGCGCCGTGGTGGGTCGGCTTCCCCGGTGGCTATTTGACCGGTAACAGAAACTGGGGAACCGGAAGTCGCGGATGGATTATCCGCTCGTATCGGGCGAGCTTCGGCGGGCAGGTGTATACCAATCCATCGATTTCGATGCCCGTTAATTATGTGAATGCACAGGGCGGTGTGAATCTCGACCTGTTACTCACACCACCCGCCGGTGTGACGAAATTCCTGCCCGGCGATAGTATCGAAATGGAGATCGAATGGATCACTTTTCATCGTGAGGCCGATGATTATTACGGCCCGAACGAAGTTTATCGTCAGCATCTAGCGGAGAACCCGAGGTCTTGGAAGACCATCTACCGCGAGGCGGCCGGCAACAACCTGCAGGTGCAGGTGACCGGAGGTCGCGTGTTGCACCGCTATCCACTGATCATCCAGTCCGATGAGCCGCTAGTGCGTGTGCAGATCGAAGGCGGTAGCGGCAAGGTGCCGGTCCGCTTCGAGGGCCTGAGGTCCGCCACTGGCTACACCTTGTATCAGATCATCGATAGCGTGGCGGTGGTGTTTGACCAGTCCGTGCACGGCAACGACTTCTGGCAGACTGACTACGACGCGACGACGAACAGTTATAAGATGACCTTCAACCTGCCGCTCGACCAGGGCGGCGCGTCGGAGTGGCTGTTGCGCACTGAGAATTAATTGCCACCGCAGGGGCCCACGGCGACTGGCTGGTGATGGCACACATCAGCCCAGTGCTTTTGAGTAGGCTTGTGGGCGATTCTGAGAGGGATCATATGGCATTATCAGGGGAGTTAACGTATCTGTTCGCGGAACCATTGCTGTGGTGACTGGCCGAACTGTTTTTTAAAGGCACGAGAGAAGTAATAGACCGTCGAATAGCCGAGGGCGTTTGCAGTCTCGGTGACACTTTTGCTTTCGCGTAGCAGCAGGTCGCGTGCGCGGTTGAGCTTGATGCTATTTTCAAATTCACGTGGAGCGTAGCCGGTCTGCTTTTTGAAGGCGAACCGGAAGCGGGAGTAACTGACCCCGAGTTGCTGTGCGAGTGCTTCGAGGTCGGTATGGGTGGCAAGGTTGGCCAGCATGGTCGCTTTCGCCTGTATCACCAGTGCGCTGTCTTTGCTCTGTGAGCGACTTTCGGTCAGAGCACTGGACTTTAGAAAGGCCAGGGCGAGTGGCACATGGCTGGCTAGTATTTGCTCCTTAGCGGCGACGGGCTGCTGTAACCAATGCAGAATCTGGTCGAAGTGTTGGATCAGCGCATCAGAATGGCCCGCTTTAAGGATCGGGTGCTTGGCGGAGAAAAAAGCATCCATGATACGATCCGCTTCGCGCCCACGAAAGCCTATCCAGTATTCCGACCAGCCGGTCTCGGAGTGCGGATGGTAGCGGTGCCATTCGCCGGGAAAAAGCAGGATGGCATCGCCCGTTCGCACTTCAGTCTTCGGCTGCGTGCGTGATTCGAAGTGACCGGAGCCTGTCGTGATGTAGACGATTTGGTATTCGTCGAGTGTGCGCCGACCGGATGTGTCAAAAAGGTAACTTAGTGGGTGTCCTTTGCTCGGGTAATCGGAGTGGGGAGGCACGTTTTGCCGCCCCGCATGCACGAGTCGCCAGCCCCATTGTCTAGCCTGTTGGTCCGTGGGGAGGTAGCGGCTGAAGCTCTCGATGTCGGATGTCATGGAGTGGAACGATGTCGAGTCTGTCAAAAAGTGCAAATGTAATGTCAGCGAGTGCATTGGATTGACTGTTGAATTCAGCTATGATGGGACGTTTTAAACCAGCTACACTTATTATGTTTGATCAAGTAAAAGAACTGTATGCCTCCATTGGTGTTGACGTAGAGCTGGCCATCGAAGCCATTGCAAAAACGCCGATTTCGCTGCATTGCTGGCAGGGCGATGATGTGGTCGGTTTTGAAGCAGGTGCGGGAGCCCTTGGTAGTGGTCTCGCCGTGACAGGAAATTATCCGGGCAAGGCGCGCACGATTGCCGAACTGCGACAGGACTTGGAAAAAGTGCTGTCAATACTGCCGGGTAAGCACCGTCTGAATCTGCATGCGATTTACGGCGATTTTGGCGGCGAGTCCGTTGACCGCGATCAGATCGAAGTGAAGCATTTCCAGAGTTGGATCGATTGGGCGAAGAAGCAGGGCATCGGCCTGGACTTTAACCCATCGTGTTTTTCCCACCCGAAGGCCGATGATGGTTTGACCTTGAGTCACCCTGATCCGGAGATACGTGCGTTCTGGATCGAGCACTGTAAACGTAGCCGAATCATTAGCGCGGCAATGGGCGAACAACTGGGCAGTGCCAGTGTGATGAATGTCTGGGTGCCGGATGGCATGAAGGATATGCCTGCGGATCGTCAAAGCTACCGCCAGCGACTGTCTGACAGTTTGGATGAAGTCTTTGCTGAGAAGTTAAATCCAGCGCACCATATTGATGCGGTGGAGTGTAAGCTCTTTGGTATCGGCTCTGAGAGCATGGTGGTTGGCTCGCATGAGTTTTACATGGGCTATGCGATCAAAAATCAGACCGCGCTCTGCTTGGATGCCGGGCACTTCCATCCGACCGAGGGAATCGCTGATAAGATTTCATCCGTCATGATGTATGTGCCTGAACTCTTGCTGCACGTCTCTCGCGGTGTGCGCTGGGACAGCGATCACGTGGTGTTGTTTGATGATCAAACTCAAAACATTATGCAGGAGCTCGTGCGTTGCGATGTCTTGCCACGCACACACATCGGATTGGATTTCTTCGATGCCTCGATCAATCGTATCGGCGCATGGGCGATTGGCACACGTGCCGCTCAGAAGTCTCTCTTGTTGGCTTTACTGGAACCGCGCGAGCAATTGCGGGCGGCCGAACTTGCCGGTGATTATACCACACGTTTAGCGCTGCTAGAGCAGGTTAAGGCATTGCCATGGTCGGTCGTTTGGGAAGAGTTCTGTCAGCGTCACGACGTGCCGGGTGAGTTGTCTCTGCTTGATGAGGTCAAGGACTACGAAGCCTCCGTTCTTTCCGGCCGTCAATAAGGCTAAACCATTTGCTACACTTTCAAAACGTACATCAGCTTTTTTCAGCTCTGTTAGGGGGGCGGAATCAAGTGCACCACCAGTTTATATATTAGGTTTCTGGAGGTGCTGATGTCGTTTTGTTAGTGAAGCATCATCTTTTCACATCAATTTTATCTTAACGGAGCACAAGGAGACTATTATGACCGACGAACATCAGGAAAAACACGGAGAATTCGAGCGCGAGCCGGTTCCCGCTTCGAAGACCCGCGGGCTGAAAGCCTTCGTGGGGATGTATGCGGGCGAGCATTGCGCGGGCACCGAACTTATGATCGGGCCGCTGTTTGTCGCCGCGGGCGTGAGTGCGTTCGATGTGCTCGGCGGCTTGTTCGTAGGAAACCTGCTGGCGGTATTGAGCTGGATGTTTCTCTGTGCGCCCATCGCGGTGCGCGCCCGCCTGACCCTTTACTACCAGTTGGAGAAAATCTGCGGTCGTCGATTGGTCACGCTCTACAATCTGGCCAATGGTGTGATGTTCTGTTTCCTTGCCGGCTCAATGATCACAGTGTCGGCCACTGCGCTGGGCGTCTGGTTTAATTTCCCGATGCCGGGGCTGAACGATTTGTATCCCAACAGTGTCGGCTGGGTGCTGGCTGTGTTAGGAATAGGCGCGGTCATTTCAGTGGTGGCGGCCTGGGGCTACGACACGGTCTCGAAAGTCGCCAACATTGCTGCGCCGTGGATGGTGCTGGTGTTTTTCGGCTTCGGGCTGATCGGCTTGCGTCAGTTCATCGAAGTGACGGGTGCCGAGGTCAACTCGCTCTCCAGTCTGTGGACTTTGTGCACGGAACACATCTGGAAGGGCGGAGAGCCGTTGCCAGGGCAGATTAAATTTACCTTTTGGCACGTCACCTTCTTCGCCTGGTTTTGTAATATGGCGATGCATGTCGGCATGTCCGACCTCTCGGTGCTGCGCTTTGCGAAGAAGCCATGGTACGGGATCGCTTCAGCCTCCGGCATGTATGTCGGCCACTTCATGGCCTGGCTGGCGGCGTCGATTTTATATGCGCTGCAACTGCACCTCGATCCGGGCGATACCAACGTCTTGCCGGGGCCATTGGCGTTTCAAGCTGCAGGGGTGGCGGGGCTCATCTGCGTGATCGTCGCTGGTTGGACCACCGCCAATCCGACCATCTACCGCGCCGGACTGGCCTTTCAGGCAATCATGCCGAGTAAGTCGCGCTTTGCGGTGACCATTGCGACTGGACTGCTCGCCACGCTGGCCGGTATGTTCCCCGCCATCGCCATGCGCCTGTTGGGGTTTGTCGCCCTTTACGGTCTGGTGCTGATGCCCATGGGCGCGGTGATTTTTGCCGACTTCTGGATACTGCCCAAGCTGGGGCTCAAGCAATACTATGCGGAACACCGCAGCCTGAAGATTAACTGGGCGGCCGCCATTGCGTGGATCGCGACATTGGTCATTTGCGTGGCGCTGGTGAAATCCGGTAAACCGCAATTCCAGATCTTCTTTGTTTCCTTGCCCGGCTGGTTCATCGCATCCGGATTGTATATCGCCTTAAGTAAATTCCAACAGAGGGGAGAAGCCGTATGAAAAAGATAACCGAAATCATTTCATTCCTGTCATTGTTTGTGATCGTGTTGGCGCCGGCGCTATTTTACGCAGAAACAATCACGCTTGATACGAACAAGTTGCTGATGACGATCGCCACCGTCGCGTGGTTCGCCAGTGCACTGTGTTGGATGGGGCGGAAAAAGAAAAGCTAGTTGCTGCATGCATTCGGCTCGGTGGGCGGTTCAATGACTGTGATCGAGTAAAATGAAAAAGAGGCACGATGGGGCACCGTCCTGAACGCAGTGAATCAATCGCTTCGTAGTAGCATCGCTGTCGGTCGCCCCATCTCTGGCAGACGTTCGTCAGTTCTTTTCCTTGGCAGGCAGTGATCATCAATAGTCATTCCACTAATCGACCATGAACCTGAATGGCACGGGCTTAATGGGATCGATACGAAAAACCGTAGGGCTGCTGCTTGCAGAATGCCGCAACGGATCAGTCACAATCAGGCCAGTTCAAATGCGGCATCGAGCAAGCTCGAGCCCTACAAGAGAACAGTTCAACACTCGTTTAGAATGATCAATAAATGTTCTTAAGTCCGTGCCATTGCTACGCCATCTCCGGAAGACCTCCGTCACGATGAACCTAATATGTACCTGTCGCAAAGCCGCCGCCAATGGTTAGAGGCGGGCGTATGTGGACCGTTTTAAACGATTAGATGACAGGCGTGACGCCTTTTTTAAGCAGGATGTTGCCGTATTTCATGGTGCTGCCGGTCATGACGATTGCAAAAGCACCTTCGGCACGGTCGTAGAATGGGAAACGCTCAATACGTGCGATGGCGGGCGCATTGGGCGCGTGCTTGTCGATCGGCGCACGGTAGGTGACTTCGACCTCAGGATCGAGTGTATCGCCCTCGACGGCGGCCATCATCACGAGTGGGTCGGGTACGTAGGCATCGAGTTCAAATAGCGGTAGGATGGCGTCGAGCAGGTCTTGGATCTGCAGGCCGTCGGCGCGGATGACGTTGTCGTTGAACGAGTCGCCGGGAAAGTGCGCGTCGGCGAGTATAATTTCGTCGCCATGGCCCATGCTGGAGAGTGTGGCGAGGAGTTCGGGAGAGAGCAGTGGTGAAATACCTTTAAGCATAATGATTCAGTGGTTCGGGTGCTAAGAAAAAAACTCCCGTGTCGCAGGGCAACACGGGAGTTTTGTAGAGAGTGTTTATGTGTAGAGCGGGCCGTACGACTGGCAGGCGCGGAAGTCGGCGCCTTCGAGGTCGGCGGTGCCAAAGGCGCGCCAGGAGCTCGGACGGAACACGCGTTCTTCCTCGATGTTGTGCATGTAGACCGGGATGCGCAGCATGGATGCGAGCGTAATGTAGAGGTTGCCAACGTGGCCGGCAGTCATCACGCAGTGGTTGGCGCCCCAGTTGTTCATCACTTCATAGGTCGAGCGGAAGGCACCTTCACCGGTCAGGCGTGGTGCGAACCATGTGGTCGGCCAGCTTGGGTTGGTGCGCTCGTCGAGTGCGTCGTGCACCTTCTCGGGAAGCTCGACTGTCCAGCCTTCGGCGATCTGCAGGCATGGGCCGAGACCGGATGCCAGATTGAGGCGGATCATGGTGGCCTTCATGCCACCCTTTGTTTTGAAACGTGTGCTCATGCCGCCACCGGGGAAGTATTCGGTGATGGACGGGTGCCAAGTCGTGTTCTTCAGGCTGGCTCCCATCTCCTCGTCGGAGATTTCCCAGAAGGGCTTCATGGTCGGGTTGCCGTCGGCATCTTTCTGGTCGCCGGTGCCATCGAGTGCGGCGGGGCCGGAGTTGATCAGGTGGAGCAGGCCGTCCGCGCCGGCGCCTTCGAGCTGGTAGCCGTCCGCGACACGAGCCACCGCGTCGGGGCTCCAGTAGGTGCGCAGGTCGGCAAAGATCTGTGCGCTGTTGGTCAGGAGTTGACCGAACAGCATACCCGCGCCGTTGAGCGCATCATTCTCAGTGGCGACGATGTAAGGTGGGCGCTTGCCGTTCCAATCGAAGGAGGTGTTGAGAATCGCCTCCATGAAGTCGCCGTTCGGGAAGTGGTCGGTCCATTGGCGTTGGCCTTGGAAGCCCGCGGCGATCGCATTATGGCCTTGGGCCTGCTCACCGTAACCGACTTTGGCGAGCTCGTCATTGCCGACCATCAGGTCGCGGGCGATGAGTGCCATCTTGACCGAATCGGTCCACTCGCTGTCGAGTTGCTCACGGCTGCGCTGTGTGCCTTCGCTGTTATAGTCTTTGCCTTCCGGGCAGTTGTCTTTCACCCATGCGAGGGCCTTGTCAAACTCCGCTTGATCGTAGATGCCTTTGTTCATGCGGCCGACGAACTCGGTCATGTCGATTGCTTCGACACGCATGCCCAAGGTGCGCTCCCAGAATGAGGAGTCGACGACCGAGCCGGCGATACCCATCGAAGTGCCTCCCATGGAGAGGTAGGACTTGCCGCGCATGAAGCCGACGGCGAGGCCCGCGCGGGCGAAGTTGAGCAGCTTTTCGACCACGTCTTCCGGCATGGTTTCGTCGCCTGCTTCCTGCACATCCTTACCGTAAATACCAAATGCAGGGATGCCTTTTTGAGTGTGACCGGCGAGCGCTGCTGCCAGATAAACCGCGCCGGGACGTTCGGTGCCATTGAAGCCCCAGATCGCTTTCGGGCGATGCGGATCCATGTCCATGGTTTCCGAGCCGTAGCACCAGCAAGGTGTCACGGTCAGGCTGAGGCCGACGCCTTCGCGCTGGAATTTTTCTTCACAAGCCGCCGCTTCCTTCACGCCGCCGATGTTGGTGTCGGCGATGACGCATTCGACCGGGCTGCCGTCCGGATTGCGCAGCTCTTTGGAGTAGAGTGCGGCCACGCGCTTGGCCATGTTCATGGTGATGTCATCGAGTGACTCACGCACGCCACCGAGGCGGCCGTCAATGGTGGGGCGAATGCCGATTTTAGGAAAAGTGAATGGGTAATTATTCATAATATATCTTTCTTTATTTAGTAATCAGTGACACGCCGCGAATACTATGTGAAACGCGGACAAAAGTGTGCAGGCTGCGCTGATGCTACAGCAGGTCTTAATCTACTGGAAAACGGTATTGTGCGCTAGAGGCATTTCTGACACGGTATGGATATTATTGAACAATAATTGTTGATTTACGCCCATGGAAGAATTCCCCTTAGAGTTGTCGTCTCAGATCGAGAAGGGACGCTATGCGAACTTTCCAAGGACAGTCGAGGCGGCCGGACGGGTTTTTATGCTCGGCTACGAGGAATGTGCGCCCGATTATATAATTGAACGGAATGACTTTCCTTTCTGGACGCTGGAATTTGTCGCGGGCGGGCATGGCTTTTATCAGGAGCGGAATCAACAACGCCGCCTTCGTCATGGAGCGGTGTTTACCTATGGGCCGCATGTCGCGCAGCGTTTTGGCAATGAGCGTGAGCGTCCTTTCCGGAAATATTTCATGGTCAGCGGCGGGGCGGAATTTCCCTCGGTCTGGCGCGATGCCGGACTGTTGCCCGGGCGGATGGTCCAGTTGGGGAATGCCGTACCGATCGTCTCGGTCTTTGGCCAAATGCTGGACGAGGGCGCACGTAGTGATGCGCAGACGCCGCAGATTGTTGCTGGCTTGGAAGAAGTGTTGCTGGCACTGATGGCGCGCCACAAAGGCACGGCGAGAGGGGATAAGTCCGGCTCGCGTAAAGTCTACGATTTGTCGATGGATATCCTGCAGCGCGATTACCGGACGCTGCACTCCTTGTCGGACTTGGCGAAACGCTCGGGGTACAGCGGCGAGTATCTGTGCCGGATCTTCAAGAAGTACCACGGCGAGTCGCCTTACCAAGTGTTGCTGCATCGCAAGATGAGTGCGGCTTGGCTGCTGTTGCGCGATGGGCAACTCCAGGTGGGGGCAGTGGCCCGTGAGCTCGGTTATGAAGATCAACTGCACTTCTCAAGAACCTTCCGGAAGGTCATGGGCTGTACGCCCAGCTCGGTGCAGACGCGCGGCTAGAGACGTTCGGCTTGGTTGTTTATTACTGGCCTTACCGGATGCGCAGGGCGACCAGGCAGACGTCGTCCTCCAGCTCCGTGCTGTGGGTGAACTCCTGTACCGAGGCGAGCAACTCATCGAGCATATCGGGCAGGGTATCGCGGCGATGTGCCATCAGGAAGTCGACCATGCGTTTTTCGCTGTATTCCTCGTCGCCCATGGCGGCCTCGATGATACCATCGGTATAGAGGATGACTTCGTCCCCGGACTCAAGTGTGAGTGAGCTCTCTGCATAGCGCACATCCGGGAATAGGCCGAGCGCCGGGCTGATCGTTGTGCTTTCAAAGACGGATGCGCTTTTAATATCACCCGTCGGCACGTAAACGCCGTGGCGGGCACCGGCTTGCACATAGGTGAGCTGCTTGTTATCGAAGTCGATGTAGCTATAGACGGCCGTGGCAAAGATGGTCTGCCCGGTGGGCTGCATCGAGTGCTTTACCATGTCGTTCAGGCGCGACATGAATTCGGCCGGTTGACTGGCGTATTCCTGAAGTTGTAGGACGGCGATTTGGATCATGGCGGTCACCATGGCCGCGCGCACCCCGTGGCCCATTACATCGGCGACGAGGATGGCGGCACCGCTTTCGTTGGTTTTGGTGACGGAGAAGAAGTCGCCGCTGAGGTGAAAGGACGGGATATATTTAGTGGCGAGCTCTAGGGCGACTTCGCCGTCGTGATTTGTAAACTCCGGCACGCTCTGCTGCATCAGGGTACCTTGCAGATTGCGGGCGATCAGTAACTCGGACTCCATGCGTTCGTGGTTTTTTTCGAGCTGTTGGTGGAGTTCCTTTTCCTTGGTGACGTCGCGGGAGAGCCCGAAGGAGCCGGCCAGATAGTTGGATCGTGTGCGCAGGGGAAGTTTGCGGGAGGCGACCCAGATTGTCTGGCCGTTTTTTTCGACCGCCTCTTCTTTGTTGATTTCCTGTAGCTCGCCCGTGGCGATCCTGCGTTCGTCGCGATAAGCCTCTTGGGCATGTGTCTGATCAAAAAGGTCAAAATCAGTGAGGCCGAGCACATCACTCGGTTCTTGCCTGCCACTGCTTTGGACGAGATAGCGGCTGACGGCAAGGAAACGGGAATCCGCATCCTTGAAGTAGATATACTCATCCAGATGTTCCATCAGGGTCTGGAACAGCCAGCGCGGCGAGATGTTATTGGTGTTGAAATTGCCGGAAATCGAGTTGTCGATATTGAGAGACGTGCGCTTTGTATAGAAGGCATGCGTCTGCTCCAAGCCCACTTGAATTGCTTCGGGGGTGTCCTTGCAAAAGAAAATGGTACGCCCGACTCTCGGATGGTGGCTGAGATATTCGGATCTTTCCGCGTAGCGGTCTTCGGAGAGCACGAACAAAGCAACTGGTGGCAGCGTCCAGTCGGAAATCGTGGCCGCGAGGCGTGTGAGGTGGCGAACTTCGGTTCCGGTGATCAGCAGGTCGATCTGGATGTCCGAGGCCGTGATCGGGAATTGAACTTCAATCAACTCAGTCTCCTCAAATGCGGGGAAGTTTCGTAGCTGATGAATCAGGGCCTCATCGCAGCCTATGTAGCAGATCGCCATTTAATTTTAGGGAATTCTTTAGGCTACAGTACTTTGTTTAAATGGCGAGTTTGCAGGCCCATAATACGCTCGGCCTAGTAATGGTAGGAACATCGTGAGGGGCACTTTTTGATATGACGAAAATGCAGCAAGATCGCCGCGATGATGATGGGAATCGAAGTCAGTCGCAGGCCGAAGGTGCTGTTCTCTGCGACGCTGACGGGCTTCAGAGTCTGTGCGACTTGAGTCGCTGTGGTTAAGGGTGGCAATCGTGCTGCTCTCAAACTCATTCGAACTGTGAAGTTGGAGGGATGAGTTTTTCATGGTAGCGGATTGGTTTGGTAGTGGTGGTGCGGGGAGTGGAAAGATCAGCTAGATGATCAGGCTGATTTGGATGCCGGGGCTGTGCACGCTTCGACGTCTGGGTATAGGAGGGACGCGTTAACTGCACTGAATGGAATGGCTCTTCGCTATTTCATTTTTAATCTGATCGGGCAATCAAGGACCAATCTTTGTATCTGTGTCTTATACAAAGATTGGTCGCCAATAGCATTCTCCATGTTTTGCAGCCGGACTTCGCTTATATCATGCTGATGTTCAGGTTGTCTGTTTGTAGACTCGCGGCTGCGATGGCTTTAAGACGTTCACTAGCAGTCCGACAGGCGGGCAACTGGCTTTGGATGCACGATGGCTTTCGCTGTTTTTTGCAGCTTCTTGATGTCGGCTTCGGCTGCCTTAATTGCCGCTTTAGTGTCCAATGTCTCGATTGTGAGTTGTGTCGTGCGCGACTCGCCTCCGGCTAGGGTCATGACGCGGCCTTTCTCTCGTTCGAAGCGACGGGAATTCGGGAAGTTCGTCGCTGGCTCCAGTCCGGTGACATAGCCGTCGGCTTTGCCTGCGGTATTTTTCCACAGCGTGAAGCATGGGAAGTCCTTGAGTGAGTAACGCAGCAGTGAGGCTTGGTCGCCGGCGGCATTGCGCAGCATCGTCATAGTCTCGCGACTACCACGCTTACCGACCAGTTCATACAGGTAGGCTTGCTCGACGAATCCGATTTCCGGAGCACCGTATTGATCGAATGTATCGATGCCTTCGACCGAACGCGGGTCACGGGGAGCCACTTGCTTGAAGGGGGCTACCATACGGGAGCCTTTTTCCAGCAGGGACGCACCGTAGTTGATGTGGTAGAGCATTTCGTGCTCTTGCGGATTGTTGCCGAGGTTGGTGACCGTATCGATGATCGTCATCGCACCCGACCCGAATTCTGTGCGTAGCTCGGTGTTGAGGCGCAGAGCCGGGCCGAACATCATGGTTTCATCGACTTCGCCTCTCACGATGATGGCTTCGTCGGTGACTTCGACTTCAACCGCACGTGCGGGGACGTTGGCAATGTTGCCGTGCAGCGTCAGTGGAACCTCGAAGGCGTTCCCACTGTAGTCGAGCACAGTATCGATGCCGGGGGCCCCCATGCTGTTGAGGCCGCAGCGCACGAACCATTCGTTGAAGCCCTTCAGCCAGCCGAGACCGCCGCGATCTTGCAGGTTGATGAATGCAGGGTTGACGGGATCTTTAACCGGGGAGTCCCAGCCGAGGGAAACGTCACCGCATTGGCCTTTCCAGATGCCCATCCCGCGTGTCGGTAAGACTGCAAAGGAGAGCTTGCCATTGTTGATTTCGACGACTTGGACGCCTTCCTGCAAGCCGCCGCGCAGTGTGTAGGATTTGACTGACCAGTTCGATGCGGAGTCTGCATCGGCAGTCAGGTTTACCGCTTGAAACCCATCGGTCGATTCCGGGCTCAGTAGGGGTGATTTGTAGAATGTCTTCATTTTCGATCCTCCAAGTTGAATTATTTGTCTGAGGCTTTTTCGAGCTGAGCAATCAGTTGCTGCTTGTTCGGGCCGGTGCCTTGCGTGACAAAGAAGGCGGTTGTCGCATTCGCCAGAGCGAGGCGCTGCTTGATCGGCAGATCCCCAAGCGATGCGCAGATGTAGCCGCCATTGAAGCTGTCACCGGCACCTGCCAGGCGTACGACCTTGGTTTGGCGTTCCTGCATGGCAATTGCTTCGCCCTCCGCAGCGCTGCAAGCAACGGCAAAATCCGGAGTGTGGACCACCAGCTCATCGAAGCCGATCTTGTCACGGGCGAGCGGTAACGCGGCTGCAATCTTCTCAGGTGTTGCTTCGGTGCACTCGACGCCAATCCGTGCGCACAGCTCCATGATTTCGTGATGGTTCAGGCTGAATGTCATCGGGATCTTACAGTTGTAAGCTGCAATCATTTTCAATGACGCCATAAAGGACTCGCTGGACTTCTTCTTGATGTCGGCGAAGTCGAAGAACATACGCCGTGGCGGCGTGAGGGTGTCATACTGCTTCATGAAGCCCTTGAAGAGGTCATCGAAGTTTGATGTGAGCGACCAATAGCCCAATCCCAAGATGTCGACATCAGTGAACAGTTCTGTGATTGCTTCTGCGCTAAAGTGTTTCTCAAAGTCTGCCCATTTCAAATTCGAGACGGCGCCAAGGTCGCTCATCAATAGCTTCCCATTGTTGAATTCAAAAGCGAGCGTCAACGCCGGGTCGCCCAGCGAAGTCAATACGCAGCTATCCACAAACTCTTCGTAGGCCGGGTCGATCTCCTTTTCGCCATACAGGCCTGGGAGCACTGGCTTGAGGCCCAGGCATGCTGCGATGCGGCCTGTGTTGATGCCGAAGCCGCCTTCGCAACGGCGTTTCGGGACGATTTCAACGCCGACTCCACCGCCGGATCGCTCAACGATTAGCTCACCGAAGTCTTTTAGGTTTTCGATCGTGCTGTAGTCAGTCTGACTCTTCCTCTGTTCGACAATCTCGTAGGTCTCGTCGACGAAGCCGTCACATCCCAGCAGGATGTTGCCGTTCATGTTGTTAATGTAATCGACGTATTTCTTCATATCACTGTTCATAATATCTATCCTTTTGTATGTTTCTATTTTTGTTACTTATTGGAAGTTTGTTTTCGTTTGGTTAGTAACTAGTAGCATATTTCGGGGATTGCCGAGTCTTTGCTGGGTAGTGCAAATCAGGGCAGAATGAATCCGATCTGGATACCTGGGCCGTGAACGCCTTCGATGAGGATGCCCTCGACGTCGGCAGTCTTAGATGGGCCAGTGGCAAACACGATCGAAGGATCGTCGCCAAAGCGTTGGATGGCCTCGGGGATGCTTTCGATGATGTCGGCTTCCTTGAGCACCGCGATGTGTATCCATGGCGCAAGCGCCGCGAGGCGTGCAGAGGTGTCGCAATCCTTCAGCATAATGGTGCCGCTTTCGGCGATGCCGGCGCTGGCTTTGGTGATGCCGAAGGTGTATTCGTTGATCTTCGATTCGTCGTATTCGGTGTCGAAGGTAATGCCGTCGAGCTGTCCGAACTGCTCAGCGAGTTCGGGATCACAATAACCGAAGGTGCTGTTTTCCTCTTTGAGGAAGGCAGCAAGCGCTTCGAGCGAATCGTAGTAGCGAGAACTGGCAAAGGCGAGTTTGTCGGCAAACTGCGCTTTGAGGCTGTCGAATGGCTTCGCCGGTTTGCAGACGACGAGCTCGTCGTCCCACTCAGGCTTGTCGGCGCGATTCGGTAGTGGTGCGAGGGCCGCACGGATGGCGGAAAAGATGGTTTCTCTATCTGACATATTCTGACTCCTGTTTTCTGACTACTTGTTACGATTTTTAAACCACTTGCGGAATTCGCCACCTTGGAATTTTGGTAACTTGCGAGTTTTCTGCCAGGACATGGCGGAAGGGTGCGGCACGAGTTCCGTTGGAATGTAGTTCATCGTATGCCCCATGCTGAGGGCGGTTTTCCACATCGCGGGTTGTGAGCAAAGTGTTGCCCACATGCCGAGCTTCGGTGTGCCTTTCATCGCTTCCTTGGCGCCTTCGCGCTTCGCTTTATCACGTAGTCGCAATAGCAGGTCGGGAATTGGGATGTTGACCGGGCAGACTTCGTTGCACGCGCCACAAAGGCTGGAGGCCTTTGGTAAATCGGCGAGTTCCGGGTAGCGGTTGCCCGCCAGCAATGGGCTGAGCACTGCGCCGACCGGGCCAGGGTACACGCTGCGGTACGCGTGTCCGCCGGCTTGGCGGTAGATCGGGCACACGTTGAGGCAGGCGCCGCAACGGATACAGCGCAGGATCTCACGGCACTCGCTGGCGAGCACTTCGGTGCGTCGATTGTCGACGAAAATTACGTGCATTTGTTCAGGGCCGTGTGGTTGGCCGTCGGTCTTTTTCGGGCCGCCGATAAATTGATTGTAAACGGTCAGTTGTTGGCCGGTGCCGGAGCGTCCGATCAAATTCACAAACAGCCCGAGGTCGCGGTCGGTCGGCACGAGCTTCTCGATTCCGACGACGGCGATGTGAATCTTATTGGCCGCCATGCAGAAGCGCGAGTTGCCTTCGTTGGTCACCAGCACCATGCGGCCTGATTCTGCCGACACAAAGTTGGCTCCAGTCAGGCCGACTTCGGCGTCGATATATTTTTGGCGGAGGAATTTGCGGGCGCGGCGGGTGATGGTTTCAGGGTCGTCGTTGTAATCGCCGAGGCCTTCGCGTTCGAAGCTCTTGGCGATGCCGCGGCGATTCTTATGCACGATC
>ERZ1046740.1326-NODE-1326-length-17685-cov-10.210380_pt1 | contig 17685 bp, 22 predicted proteins | sample MGYA00383093_ERZ1046740 | MGnify/ENA primary metagenome ERZ1046740 (study PRJEB29581, sample SAMEA5548363) | metagenome | biome: marine; feature: coastal; material: water | depth 25 m | study: Short-term variability in the microbial, nano- and picoplankton... | reverse complement strand
AGACCCTTTGAAGACAGTGGGAACGAGAAAGCCTACGGTATCGGGAAAGATAAGGGAACCCCTAGAGGAACACTAGGTAAAAAAGCGGCGGCAAGGGTAAAACCTATAGACCTTAAATGGATGAATGCACCGCCTAAAATTGTGGCACATTAGATCGGAAATATCAGCGGGGATGATACCCTACGGATTGTCGAGTTCAGCGTGAAAATTCTAGATTCTTTCCCCAGAAAGATTCCCTGTTTTGTAGTACTGATGCCTGATTGATTCCCCCTGATAAAACCTTAAAACCTACTTTTCGCAAAGTAAACGGGCGTTAAATGCCTTGTGAAATCGCATAATGTGAAGCCAAAAAGCTCAATTATTCTACTTGAAATGCTAGGTTTTGAAGGGATTCCCCCTGTAAGAAAACCATTGATAAGTTTGGGTATTGTTGTGAAACAAAATTTGGGCTTTAGGGTTGCGGGGTTATGTCATGCTAGGGTTGTGCCTAGTGTCTGATGAGGGTAGCATTTGCCGAAACATATTATCAAAAGGATACAATATTATGAATGAATTCGTACTGACATTCCGCACAGCTTTCAACACTACGTTTAACCAATATTTCGATCTTGATTCTACCCGAGATCTTTCGGACCAACTGGTCGAGATTGAGGAAACCATGGGTTTACCCATGATCAAAGCGTGTGAGGTGGCGTAATGTCTAAGGCATTCAAACGTCCCATCCGTGTAATTAGCAAAAAGTCCCGCGCCGAAATGCGGGAGGTCGATTCGGAAACCTACGGTGCCGAGCGGCATGTCACAAAGCCGAATATGCAAGAGGTAACCCGTTTACCCTATCGGCGGCCTTCGGGGGAAATGAGCATCGCAAAGCATGAAGCTATGCTTAAAAAGGAAGCCACGGGTTCTTTCCGAATGAATTTCAATCGGGGGGAAACCTCCAGTCGGACTGTCACTAAATACAACTCAAAATGGAGTAAGTAAATGCCGAAATTCGGGAGTACATGTTATTCGCATCGTCAACATAATAAGATCGCCTTGATGTTCGCTCAAGGTTGGACCTTCAATGCCGAGCGTAGTACGAAACATTCGGCGTATCTAGAGAAGGATGGCGTATTGAAACACGTAGGTACTTTCGGAATTGCCATCACTGTTGACATCGAAAACCCCGCCCCCTTTACCGTTGAAAAAATCACCCTTACTAAATAATTACAAAATTAGGAGTCAGACTATGAAAGTTGTACCCGCTGTACCCGCCGTCCTTACCACCTCCATCGATATGACCCGCCGCGCCGAAAGGTACTCATTGGAGCAAAACCACCAAGAGCTGTTCAATGCCTTGCGGGCTTTGCATGAAAAAGCGATCTCAAAAGGTCGCTCATGGAAGGAACGAATCCTGTCAGAAAGTCCCTACGAATGGCCTGAAGCGGTCAAAAGTCCTAAGGTTCACTTTGAGAATGACCCAAAGGGTTACGCCGAATACAAGCGGCTTCACTTGTCCCTGACTTTGCGGGTTATTCTGGACAAACTGTATTTCGATAATACCGAAAAGGTGTCCGAAATTCCGGAGGGAAGTTTCCAACCGCATCTGCCAGAGGGGGACCAGACGGGCAAGGTCATTACCCAGTTTGCAAAGAGGTATGACGGATTCTCTCAATGGGATGCGGAAACAAGGGAATGGAGCGGTACTAACCATACGAAGGCGGCCGTAGTGAATATGAAGGTCGGAAAATGGTTACGTCTAACAGCCAAACGAAACCCCGCCGAATTTCCAAATGTTCTAGATGATACCCTTCGGGATATCGCCGAGATGCTTATTGAATCCCTGAATATTGGCAATATGAAAACTACGGTTCACAAGGGTGCTGACTTGGCCCGTATGTATCATAGTTTTGAAGGCGAAAACAGCTCCGTTAACGGGATGCGAATGGGTTCCTGTATGACATGGAAAGGAGCGGTTGACCTGTATGAAGATAACCCCGAAAATGTCAGCCTGTTGTTCAATACAGGGGGAGCGCGTGGTTTGCTTTGGACTTTGGATGACGGCACCGTATTTCTGGACAGGGTTTACCCTGATAACGGTACGGGACGTAGGGCTTTGACGAACTACGCTAAAAACGAACTCGGAGCGCAAACGATGGGTGATATAACTGATGCTCATCGGGATCGCGGGGGGAAGTCGCGGAGTGACATTCTCAAGGTGACATTAGATATGCCTAGTTCAATGCGGGTCCCTTACATGGATACCCTGAATGAAGGGGAGCTGTTAGACGGCGGTAAAATCTTGATTGGTTATAGCCTTGGCATGTATGCTACTTCCCTTGATAGCGAACGGGCTGACCCCTTCGGGGAAGCGGAGGGTAGTGAATACTGTGAACGATGCGGTGAGTATCATAACGAGGATGAAGGGGAGTACATTGACGCGGCTTGTGGGTTCGTTTGCCATTATTGCCGTGATAACGAGATGACATACTGTTCAGATTGTTACGAATATCACTTCAACGATGATGTTCACTACCTTGATCGTTATAATGAAGCTGTTTGTAATTCCTGTTTGAGCCGCAATTACACACAATGCCCTGATTGTGAAGAGTACATACTTGATGATGAAGTGAATAGCGGGACAGGTCGTTGCGATGATTGCACAGTAGAACATTACTCCGAATGTCAGACATGCGGGGGAATGTATCTCAATGAGGAACTTTCCTCCGATCAAGAGAATTGCGAATCTTGCTTTGAACAGCTAGCTGAAGATAAGCTAGAGGAGGATAACGCAAACGCATAGTCAGCACCTAATGCCCCACCCGTGGCTTTATAACGGGAACAACATACCTAACATATACAGATAACATAAATACCTACATTGGAGTTTAAACCTTATGAAACAACCTACGGATTACAAAATTCACCTCGACATCGACAAACTAGATTGGTGGCTGAACACCTCGACCGATGACATCTTCCAGAAACATTCAGACAACGCTATGATAGAAACGCATCGCTTCATATACAGGAAGTGTCCTAACCCTACAGACATCCTGATTGTGGCACACCTTGATACGGTCCAACCTTTGACTGGAATTGTGAAGCGGGCGGGCTCAAAAGTCTACGCTTCGGGGGTGGATGACAGGCTAGGGGCTTACATCGCATGGGACTGGATGAAGGACAATGGGATAGACGTTGACGTACTCTTAACGGATCATGAGGAGGAGGGGGCATCGACCGCTGAATTTTTTGGCCTTGCCGATTCGTATAATTGGATAGCAGAATTTGATCGGGAAGGACAGGACGCTGTGACCTACGGTTTGGATTCAAAAGCGTGGTTAATAACGCTGTTCAGATCGGGGTTCAATGTTAGGCAAGGGGCGTTTAGTGACATATGTTTCCTAGACACCTCCACCTGTTGCGTGAACATAGGAAACGGAATGAGACGTTCACATGCCATCGATTCGTACTTCGATATGAAGGATACACAAGCGAACTTGCAACGCTTCTGTCATCTCTACGATAACTTTAAGAAGACCGAGTTTGTGCAAAAGGATCTGACAATAGGAGCACCGATGTCCCGCCCCGATGATGAGGACCTAATGGAATACACGGGAGGCTATGACGTCTGGGATGAAGACCGGAGCGTGGTAGGGCATACCGTGTCAGCTCCACGTCCTTCGGATGTCCAAGGCATCTGGTGGGAAGACGAAACAGGGGACGTAAAGTGGAGTGAGAAGGCGATAGATGTGAAGGGTACACCCCTGAAGTGTACAGATTGCAACGCTCCCGCTTCACCTACGATGTTAGGTTACCTATGCGATGCCTGTCACAATCACTACCTGAAGGAAATGGGAGAGGACTTGCCGTTCTAGGTTGACAACCTGAAGTTGCCTCGGATATACTACAAACTCAAATCAGAATAGGAGAAAGAAAAATGGACAAACAGACTGATACAAAAAAGCAAGACGGCTCTGATAGCCTCCGTGAACTGGTTGGGTTTTACATTGGCAAGACTCATGACAGACCCGATTTGCTTGAATTGAATACGGAATTGGAAAGCAGAGGGAGTCAATGGCGGGTAACCGTCTCCAAATCAATCGGCCTCCATATCTGGAACCCAACAACGCATATGTGCAGATGCCCAAACATTGACGGCTATATTGAATAAACCCAACGCTTGAGTTGAGTTGCCGGAAACTAAAGGAGAAATGAAATGAAAGATGCATCACAAATATTCAAAGATTTACCAGACGGCTCGGAATTTTCGCGCGTTGTTTCCGGTAAATCTCAAACGGCTGGTTATGTTGCAATTTACACATTCTGGGAAGATGTTACCATTTTGTGTTGCGGATTCGATGAAGCAATGGTTGAGAAGAAAGGCTATGAGATCGCAGAAAAGCGAAAACTCAGAAACTTCAAAGCCAACATTGATGTTGTTGAGGTTGAAGCAACATAACAGAGTAATAGATGGAAAAGGAAATTAACGTACGGAAATAGGAGAAACAACAGACATGAAAAACAAAAATGACTGGAAGTTAGACGGCGAAACGATCATTGCTAGATGTGAAGGGAAGCGGGTCGATGCTGATCAGGTGGAAGTACCTTCCCTGATGGAACACCAACAGCAGACCGAGGCTTACACGTTGAGCCTATCCAAATCCCTCTACGCTGAAGCGGTGAAGAAGCGAGGCTTAGGCGTCTCCGAGGCGGGGAACATTGCGGTAGGATCGATGCTCCTCCAGACAACCGAGCTTCACAAAGAGTGGGTCGATGGGGCCTTGCGTGGTAAGGTAGCAGTCGTGAAGCGGTGGTTTCGCAACTCCTCTTTGCAACCTGAACAAGTTTGCTTCATCGCCTTAACCCAGATGATGAACAGCCTTCGGGAGTACAACATCCAGACGGTAGCTGAACGTATCACTACGGTCCTGTTAGATGCGGGACACTACCAACAGTTCCAAGATGAAGCGGGAGGTTTGTTTGCTACGATCCTCGACAACGTGAAGAGTTCCACCGCCCGTCATAAGCACCGTGTCCTGACAGGGGCGGCTACCAAGATCGCGAAGATCCCCTTGGAAAGCATGGCGAAGGACGACAAGATCAAGATTGGAACCCGCATGATCCAGACGGTGATTGAAGCAACGGGTCTCTTTGAGATCAAGCAAGTGATTGAAGGACAAAACAATACCCCCACTCGTTTGTTCCCAACGGGGGACCTGACGGCATCACTTGATGAGCTTCACGGTTTGATGGAAGTTCGTAACCCGTATAACCTCCCGATGATTGTACCTCCTCGCCCTTGGACTGACCTCTTTGAGGGAGGCTATTGGTTCTCCGCTCGTAGTCGGGAGAATGGACTGATCAAGGGGGTCAACACCCGTCAGCTTGAGACGCTCGTAAACCACGACTGGACGTCCGTCTTCCGTCAGGTGAATCGGATACAAGCTACAGCGTGGCGAGTGAACACAAGCGTACTGGAGGTGCTTAAGCAGTGCATGGATAGACCTTACGTCTTCGCTAAGATTCCCTCGTGTGAACTGAAGGAAATCCCACGGTCATGGGGTGACCTACCAGACGATGAGTGGAAGCAGTGGCAGATCGATAACAAAGAGGAGGCGAACGCATGGAAGTTTAAGCAAGCCTCGGAGCATGACAAGTTCAATCGTGGTATCTCTAAGAGGGACGCGGTCTTTCGTTCCATCGGTATCGCTGAACAGTTTCGCTTCGAAGAAGAGATCTACTTCCCCTATCAGCTAGACTCAAGGGGCCGTGCGTATCCCACAAGTGCTGTCCTCTCGCCCCAGACAGGGGACGTAGCACAAGGGTTGCTAGAGTTGGCCGAAGGGAAAGCGTTGGGCGTTGATGGTATCCGTTGGTTACTCATCGATCTTGCCAACTGTTGGGGCGAGGACAAAGTGACACTAAGTGATAGAGCAACGTGGGCTATGGAGCATTACGAAAGCATCTGCCTGTATGCCTCTGACCCTATCGAGCACGATGGGTGGGCTGAAGCAGACAAACCGTTCAACTTCCTAGCACGTTGCATCGCACTACGTGATGCCTTCCTGTTGGATGATCCGACCACCTACATCTCCCACTTGGGTGGACAGTTGGATGGATCTAACAACGGGTGTCAGCACTTCGGGGCGATGATGAAGGACGCTGATACATGCAAAGCGGTGAACGTCACACCTACCGACACCCCCTCGGATGTCTACCAGATCGTAGCCGATGCGGTACAGCCTCTGGTTGATGCTGACATTGAAGCGGGAGGTGAGTGGGCTGTGAACAAAGACACTACGGTACATATCGACAACGTAGCTACGCCTTGGATCGGTAAGCTGAATCGATCGGTGGTAAAGCAACCTACCATGACAACCCCCTACGGTGTGACCATGCGAGGTGTCGATGGACAACTGCAAGAGTTCGTTAAGAAGTACCAAGCAGAGAAAGGCGTACCGTTCACCAACCCCCACCCAGAGGGCACGATGAAGCAGGCATGCTCCTACCTTGCAAGTAAGGTGGATGAAGCGATCACGACCACGATGCTGAAGGCTAAGACAGCAATGTTCTACCTACAGGATACGGCCGAGGAGTTCTCCAAGCAGACGAACATGCCTATCACATGGGAAACACCTAACGGGTTCCTCGTAGTGCAGGACAGAAGGCGTCAGCAGGGGAAGCGAGTGGAGTTGTACACGGGAGGCTCAAAGCTTCGGACGTCCGTCACCGTGAACAGCGACACACCTAACATCCACCCCCAGAAGGCACGTTCAGGTATCGCCCCTAACTTTGTCCACTCGTTGGATGCATGTCATATGCTGAAGACAGTTGACGCCTGTTGGGACCGTGGGATCAGTTCGTTCTCCCTCATCCATGATAGCTACGGAGTACATCACGCTGACCTTACGGAAATGCGTAACGTCCTTCGGGAGCAGTTCGTAGATATGTACGCTGATAGCAACGTGTTAGACACATGGCGGGATCAGGTAGTCGATCAGTTACCTGAAGATTGCACATGGGAAATCCCTCAAGCTCCCGAGCAAGGGGACGCTGACATCTCCAAAGTGCTTGGCAGTGAGTACTTCTTTGCGTAGTCCCTTAAGGGGTTTACGCTGAAGAGAAGAATATTAAATAAAGTAAAATACCTTTAGGCCCACCTTATGTTCACGCATAGGGTGGGTCTTTTTTTGTGCGTATACGGGGCGTGAGAAACCTTAATCCCACACTATAGGAGGGAACTTTAGGTTGACCTTAGGTAGCCTAACAGTAGGTTTCTTATTTAGGTATTATACCGTAGGTAACCTTAATCCCACACTATAGGAGGGAACATTAGGTTGACCTTAGGTAGCCTAACAGTAGGTTTCTTATTTAGGTATTATACCGTAGGTAACCTTAATCCCACACTATAGGAGGGAACAACCGAGACGCCTTGTCTCATTCCTTCCTTCAGATACACTCACACACGTAACAAGGAGCATGCCTATGAACGACCTCTCAAGAATTATCATCATCGACCCAGTAACGGGCCTCGTGGAGGGCGCTATGCCCACCGCACGTAACACCTCACGCGATAGCGTACGCCGACAGGCAGGTGCTATGATGCAACGCAAGGGTTTGACCGTGGAGAACATTAAGTCTGGCAACGCCGTAGCAGGTTAGCTTTTTCTTAATCCCACACTATAGGAGGGAACAACCGACCGACCACCTTACAGTCTTATGCGAGACTGGGGTGTGACGTGTTGCTCCCTCCCGCTACACCCATAAGGATTCACACGTATGACCAAGACAGTATGCACCGCCCCTATCGGGATGTCCATCGCTTCAATCCCTTCGGACATCATCATGAACCTCGTTGAGATCGACAATGAGTTCACTTGTTTTTTATTTAATGTGAAGCTCTCACATCGCATTACACGTGGACGCACCCTCGCCCTGCCTACATTCGGCATCACGAATGCGCAAGGTAACGTAGTGTGTTTCGGTATCGCGGCCCTGCCTGTACTGCGTGGCGCCCTTCGGCGTTACAACGCACAAGGTGACCTCGCTAAGGAACTCCTCGCTTGATGATGCGGAAACTACTTACCCATATTGTCACCGCCATTACACCCGCGATCATCGTAGGCGTAGTGGTCTGGCAATGGGCAGGCATAACGTATGAAGCACGGTTCGCCACTATCCCTACGGTAGAGGTGCATCACATACACATCGTAGAGCAGAGCCTCGCCCCTGAGACACACACCAACAGAGGTGCTGACTCGCTTGAGGCTCTCCTCGAAATGAAATACTAACTGAACAACAACTAGGAGTAAACCAAATGGCACAAAAGAAAAAAGAACGTTTGCTTACACCGCGTGGGACTGCAAGTTTCCCGTGGGTTCGTAAGCCTGATACGAAGTACAACGCGAAGGGTGACTACAAGTGTGGCGTGACGCTCGACAAGAGTGACGACACTACGCAGGCACTCATTGCCAAGCTTGAAGGGATGCGCGATGCAGTCGTGGATGACATCTCCAACGGGCGATTCCAATGGATGGGTGAAACCATCTCGCTCAAACCTTACCAGATTAAGGAACTGAACATCCACCCCGTGTACACCACCTTGCGTGATGACGAGACGGGTGAGCCTACAGGCATGATCACGATCAACGCCAAGCAGAAGGCTATCTACGGGAAGAATGACGAGTACAAAGCGAACATCGCTGTCGTCAACTCCAAAGGGCAGGCAGATGCGACCTTGGATGTCTTCGGTGGAGACACCATCAAGATGGCATTCACCGCTGATGGCTTCTGGAATGCGAAGGACCAACTCGTAGGTATGACCTTGCGTCTGTCTGCGGTGCAGGTGATCGAGTCCAATGGTATGAGCGGGACCGCTGACTACGGGTTCGAAGACGAAGGCGATGGCGCTATCGGTGCACCTAAGGACGAAGGTTCTTTCGTGGATGAGAGCGGTGACGGTGATGGTTCTTCCCCCGATATGAACGATGGCGGTGACTTCTAGTCTGCGCTCACTCACTCACATACATTGGTGAACAACATGCCCCCCAAGAGATCCCGAGGCGGTAGTACACACTGGAAGCGTTCCGACGCTCTGGCGCGTGGCTACCGTTCCGGTCTCGAAGCTGACAATGCTGACCTGTTGAGGAAACTCAAGGTGACGTTCGGTTTTGAGACGGAGAAAATTAAATACTTCAAGCCTGCTTCCCATCATACGTACACACCCGACTTCGTCATCACGACAAAGAGCGGGAAGAAGATATACGTTGAGACTAAAGGTCGGTTCCTATACGCGGATACGCAGAAGCATCTGCTCGTGAAGGAGCAACACCCCGACCTTGATATTCGCTTCGTGTTTTCAAGCCTAAACTCAAAGGTTGGAGACTCAAAGATCATCACCTGCCGTTCATGGGCAGAGAAATATGGGTACCCCTATGCCCATAAGGTGATACCGAAGGCGTGGCTCGCTGAATAGTTTTATTACTCCCGCAGTTTCTCACATCTGCGCATCAAACATGTGAGGTTTTTCACCTAAAATTTTTAATGGAGGTACACTATGGCATACACATATTTTAAGATCCCATTTGATGGGGACGACAAGATCCTGAAGGCAAGCGAACGTGCCCTCAAGGGTCTTAGCATGCGCTACGCGGTGGAGCATGACTACGAGTACATTACGGTGGACCTAGGTACTGATACGGATGGTACAAGCGAGGCGCAGTTGCGAATGGAGCTTCGCCTGAAGCATCTACCTACCCCTTACGCATACGTGGTTGACCACAAGGTGCGGGACGATCACTTCGTGGAGCCAAAGTAATGGGAAATATTGTAACCCCCAAGCTCCCCTGCCCTGACACTCTAGGGTGTGGGTCGAGCGATGGCTATAACATCTTCGAAGACGGTAGCGGTTACTGCTTCGTATGTGACAAGTACTATCACGCGGACGGGAAGGAATCCCACAAAGGCGCAGGCCAGACTGTATCCAATGCGACCGACACCTTCGACCCCCTGTTTGTGGAGCCTTGCTCCTTATCATCCAGAGGTATCGATGCGTTGACCTCAAGCTTCTACGGGTACGGCAAGGGTCAGCTATCAGACGGTACTGTCGTTCAGATTGCGAACTACTACGCTAAGGGGAAACTGGTCGGCCAACATACGCGTGACCGGAACAAGGACTTCAAGTGGCTAGGACGCCCTGCTAAGTCTGAACTGTTCGGACAACACAAGTGGGGTCACGGTCAAGGGAGCAAGTTCGACACACGCCTCATCATTACGGAGGGTGAGATCGATTGCATGTCCATATCGCAGGTGCTACGTAACAGGTGGGCCGTTGTGTCCATCCCTAGTGGTGTATCCGATGCGGTCAATGCGGTCTCTCGTAACCTTGACTTCGTGGAATCATTCGACAAAGTGGTTATCGCTTTCGACAATGACGAAGCGGGGAAGGAGGCAACGCGTAAGGTATGTGAGATCATCTCGCCTAACAAAGCGTACATCCTCTCGCTACCTGATGACGTCAAGGATGCCAACGACATGCTCGTAGGTAACCGTGTGAAGGAACTGAATGACCGCCTGTGGCAACCCGCTAAGTGGAAGCCTGATGGTGTCTACTCCCTCGATGAGTTGGAGGAGGAGTTCTTCAACCAACCTCCCATTGAGGCGATTGACTTCCCGAGTAACATGCCCAAGCTCAACGCAATGCTCGACCGCAATCAGCGTAAGCGTCTCTACATGTGGACCGCAGGTTCAGGCGTAGGGAAATCAACCGTGGTACAATCCCTCGCGGAAAGCATTGAGAATAGTGAAGGTCGATCCTTAGGTGTAATCGCCTTGGAGGAATCGAAGAACTTCACGCTCATGCGCTACGTTGCGATGGAGATGTCGCTATCGATGAAGGACGTGAGAGATCTCATGGAGTCCGACGTAGGTAAAGAGAAGGTACGTGAGGCGTACACTAGGCTCAAGGCACGTGGGAAGATCCACTTGTATGACCACTTCGGTTCGAAGGAAGTCAGTAGTATCTTGTCTACCATACGCTACCTCGTTGCAGGTTGTGGGTGTACAGATATCATCCTTGACCACATCTCAATCGTAGTGTCAGGTCTCGCCTCTTCAGAGAAAGCGGATGAACGTCTGCTGATTGATGAACTAATGACTGAACTTCAGACTATCGTACAACAACTCGACTGTACCATACATGCAATCGTACACCTAAAGCGACCCGAGAATGGGAAGTGTTGGACCCGAGGACGGGAGACAGCTTTGACTGCTCTACGTGGGTCAGGTTCCTTGGAACAATTAAGTGATGCGGTGATGGGTGTCGAGAGGGACTTGCAAGGGGAGAACCCTAACGTCCTGCAGATACGCGTACTGAAGAACAGACCTAATGGAATCACGGGTATTGCAGATGTACTGGAGTACTCGCCCGCTGACGGAAAGCTTCACTGCTGTCCACATATGGATTCGATCAGCGATCAAGATCAACAAGCTACGCAAGGTTTTGTTGATGAGTCAGGACCCTTAGCCGACGATGAAGTCGACTTCTAATATGGAGAAAAATACTATGAAAAATTATGACGAAGCAACAGGCAAGAGCCTTTCACGTGCGTGGCTTGAGTTCGGATGTCCTATCATCCATGACGCTGACGCAGGTACTACAACCCGCTATCGTAAGGACGGCTCGACGTTTAGCTATAGCACGTACCGCCCTGACCTGTGGGATAAATGTTCAAACATGTCTTACATGACCGTTGCAGAGGCAGAGAAACGGCGGGATAGCTTCAAGCGCTACCCAGAGGTCACCTATCTGCGAGAAGGATCAGGCGGAACGCGGTTCATCCTTCATTTTAGAGCAGGTGAAAAGCGCTCCGATGAAAGCTACCGTCTCCTCTCTTTCGGACGGGGGGCTGATTTACCTGCTGTGGATCGTGGGGTAACGTGGCTACGTGAGCAAGCGACTATGGGTGGAACGATGGACCGAACTAAGGAGATCAAAGAGAGCGAGATCTTTCAGTTGGTCACCGAGCATGCGCGTAAGGCTGAGGAGTATGACCTGAAGCAAACATACAACGCCTGTGCCTTCAAGCGGGAAGCAGGAGGTTATATTATTTTCAGAGAAGGTGCAATGCGAGGTGTCCACTTCTACCCTTCAGGTCGGGCATTCACATCTACTGTCAGTCGGGCGTCCTTGCGTAGTGCGCAGGAGTGGAATAAGCACCCCTATAGTGATGCTATGAAGGAGAGCATGCGCTTCGTAATGGATGCACATGAACCCCTACACGAGGAGGGATAATTAATTATGAGTCGTTATGTATTCGACATCGAAACTAACGGCCTACTCGAAGAGCTGACCCTGATCCATACGATCCATCTGGTTGACCTTGATACTAAGGTCTTCCAGAGGTTCGACAATCGGACAGGTCTAGACTACACCGAGATTGACGTAGCTTTAGACCTGCTCGCAGGGGCAGAGATGCTAGTAGGTCACAACATTATCGCCTTCGATATCCCCGCGATCCAGAAGGTACGCCCCGAGTTCAAGGTCAGCCCTACGTGGCATGACAGACTCGCAGGCCCTAACACCTATGACACCTTGGTTGCATCGAAGGTACTCTACCCTGACATGGTAGGTGCCGACTTCTCCAAGTTCAGACGTAAGGGTGTCCCCGAGTACCTCATGGGTCGTCACTCTCTGGAGTCGTGGGGCTACCGCATGGGTCAGTACAAAGGCGACTATGGTAAGGACGCTCAAGGTAACTCCATCGAGGGCTGTTGGTCCACGTGGAATCAGGAGATGTCAGACTACTGCGAGCAGGACATCCGTGTGAATGCGAACGCGTACATGCACCTTGAACGGCAACGTGAGGCGCAAGACATAGACCTAAGCGTGATCCACATGGAGTGCGATGTACAGCACATCATTCAGGAGCAGTGCAGGTATGGTGTGTACATGGACGCTGACAAAGTGCAGGCCCTCGCGCAAGAGATTGCAGGCAGGAAGGCTGAACTTGAGGTGGACCTTGCGAAGACTATGCGCCCCATCGAACAACTGAAGGAGTACGTATGCAAGGGTAACAACTCGAAAGCGAAATGGATACGCCCTGTTAAATTGAAGAACGTAGTGGACCAGAAGTCCCTGAAGCAGTTCGAGATTAACAAAGGCTACCGGACTGTCCCCATGCAGGGGTACACGAAAGGTGAAACCTACTGGCGCGTCAAGGAAGTACCGTTCAACCCTACGTCCCGTGCCCATATCATATGGAACCTGAAGACGAAGTATGGATGGAAGCCTACGGAGTTCACCGATGGTGGTTCACCTAAGATGGACGAGAAGACTATGAAGGTTCTTCCGTATCCAGAGGCTCCACTACTGGCAGAGATCTTCATGCTTGGTAAACGCCTAGGTCAGTTGACCGATGGAAACAAAGCGTGGATGAAGTACTACAACCCAGAGACGAAACGGATCTACCCTAAGATTAATACGATGGGTACCATTTCCTCACGCATGTCACATAACTCACCTAACGCAGGCCAAGTGCCTAACTCAAGCAAGCCTTATGGCATCGAATGCCGTGAGTGTTGGGGTGTAGATACTGGCAGAGCGCAGGTTGGTTGTGACGCTTCAGGTATCCAGTTGCGTATGCTAGGTCATTACCTCGCCCGTTACGATGGGGGAGAGTATGTCACGCAGATCCTTGAAGGGGATATCCACACGTTTAATCAGGAGAAGGCAGGACTGCCCACCCGCGACAATGCGAAGACGTTCATCTACGGATGGTTGTTCGGAGCAGGTGCCGAGAAGATCGGTAAGATTGTATCGAAGGGTAAGAAGGTAGGACAGGAACTGAAGGATCGTTTCATGCAGGAGTTACCTGCTGTTAAGAACCTGATGGATGCGGTAGGACGAGTAGTGAAAGCGAAGCGACAGATACGTGCCCTCGATGGGCGGGTCATCCCGATTCGTTCGGATCACTCCGCATTGAACTTCCTCCTCCAGTCCGCTGAAGCTGTCCTTATGAAGAAAGCGCTTGTCATTGCATACTGTAACATGCGCCACCTAGATGCTCGCTTCATCCTTAATGTACATGATGAGGTGCAGTTAGACTGTGACCCTGCGATTGCAGAGGAAGCAGGAGAGATCGTCCGTCAAGCAATTATTGAGGCGGGTGAGTTCTTTGAGTTACGCTGTCCTATGGACGGTGAGTACAAGGTAGGGACCAATTGGTCACACTGCCATTAATCAACACAACATGGAGAATAAATCGTTATGAATAATTATACACCAACACCTATCCAACGCGTCATTGTCATGAAACTCATCAAGAAGCTCATTGGTTTCATGGCCCCTACGTTCTATCATGGATCTAAGCGCCGCACAATGGCCTTCGATCTGTACGATCAAGTCAAAGACTTTGAGCGGGAACTGCAACGTTGCGTACCTATGGTCGAACTCAAGGATCATTCAGGTGACATGTGGTCTGCCTTGCAGAGCCGCGAGTTACCTAAGTGGTTGATCGACGCACTGTACAGCACACTCACCTATGACCCTGCGAAGATCGCACGGTGTTCCACCTTGCAGGAAGCGAAGGCACCTAAGGCGGTACCAACTAAGGCGGTACCAAGTCCAGTCGATATCGCACATCTCTTCGATCGCCCTTCTCTACCTACGGTCCTACCACAGGATGTCGCGGCGTTTGTTGTGATAGCACCAGAGTCCCGTGAACGGCGGTTCTTTGATTACAAAAACGACACCGTCTACAAGAACGAAGTTGAAACCAATTGTTATTCTACCGTGAGCTTCCGCAATGAGCGTGGGGATTTGCAGGTGCTCGCCCCCTCATGGGTACCTGAAGACACCCGACCGCTCATCCCGATCACAAGCGATATGGGAATAGCGTTAGCTCACCTTGAAGGACTCAAAGTTCAATTCAAGGCGGATCAACAAGCGGTTCATTGTGTAGACCCACGGAAGGTCTACGAGGTCAACGGGAGCTGTATCAGGAATGATGACGGTAACCGCCAGTGGGTAGCTATAGAAGACCTTGCAGGGTTCGTTGGTTCGTACAGTGACGACCAAGACTCATAGCGATCTACTCGCCCAAGTGGTGAGCGGGTCTGACCTGCGAGCGCACCGCCTGCCTAGTATGTATGATTCAGCCTTCATCGGTTGGTCATGCACACAGGCAACGCGGTACATATCATCTCCTGTCTATGACCTAGACAAGATGTACGCAATTGACGGCCGCGAAGTAGCGCACATGACTATCGAAGCGTATTACTCCGATATGATCTGGCCCACATACATTCAATCGGACACAAAGAAGACCTTCCCAGTTCTTTTCATTGCGTCCCAAACAATAGAGGATCGATAACAACATGGCCCATTATTCCCAAGAGAAGAAGCTACAGACCGTAGTGGATAACCTCCAATCAAACAACGAAGGCGACATCCTGCTTGTCGATGGTGACATCGTAGCTTATCGCTTTGCCTATCTCAACGAAGACTCCTTCGATTGGGGTGATGGCATTACCACGAAGACCTCCGACCTCACACGTGCAACGAACGAAGCGGAAGCTTTCATCAACCACATGTGTACCGAGGTTGGAGCGACAGAGATCATTGTCTTCTTCACGCCTAAGACGTCCTATCGTAAGCTCGCCTTTGCGCAGTACAAGGAGAACCGTGACCCAAGTAAGAAACCTGAATGCCTTGGAGCACTCAAGGAAGCATTAGGTGATCGCTTCTTCTGCATTACGCGGGAGTACTTGGAAGCAGACGACCTGCTAGGTATGTTCGCTACGCACCCAGATCTGAACGATCGGTGTACCATTGCGACCCTAGACAAGGACCTCGACCAGATCCCCTGTTGGCATTACAACTGGAGTAAGGAAGAAATGAACGATCGGTTCTACCTTCCCACCCCAGAGTTCTCTCGACGTTTCCTCTGGAAGCAGGTACTCATGGGGGACACTACGGATAACTACAAGGGTGCCTACCTTGCGGGACCGCAGAAGACGACACGTATCGTAGGTGAGTTACACGAGGACTGTGACTGCTACCCTGTAGTGCTTGAGGCTTACCTTAGGACGGCGCAAGATATTGCGAACAAACTAGAGAAGGCCGAAGAGGACGAGAATGAGAAGGCTATTGCCAAGCTCACCGCCCTCCCTGTGCATGACGAAGCGTACATGAAGCAGATGCTTATATGTGCGAAGATGCTTCAGTACGATGACTACGACTGGGTGAATGATGACTGGCAACTGGATGAACGAGAGGGGTTACTACCTAATGACAATGACACGGATTGACGTAGACAGAGCGCGACGAGAATGCGAGGACTACTATAGGTACATCGTTGCCCTGCGTGAGTTGCAAGCAAAGGAACAGGAGACCCATGAAAGTAATTAAGAAATACGACACAATGAACGCCTTGATTTCACTCACAAGGGTTAAAACAGACGCCGATAAGATTCGGGTCATTGAGTTGGACAACGAGGAAACTACAGCAGTACATGGTGATCTACAGGAATGGGGCAAGAATCACTTACCTTATTCAGGAATCACGGATAGGCGTAGTATCTTACTCAATGGGGTACGTGTGCGCTTCGCCTATTTACTCAGGCTCCCGAATATCGGAACGTATAATATGGTCACCATACTCACCCGTGCAGACTAAACTACAGTCGCTCAAGGAGACCCTAACGGATATCGCAATCGGATACGTGATTAACTTCACGGCTAACTTTGTGATACTACCGTTAGCGGGATTCGCTGTGCCTACGTTAGGTCAAGGTTTCGCGGTGAGCGTGATGTTCACCGTGTTAGCTCTGGCTAGGCGCTACGTAACGCGACGATGGTTCGCATCAAAGGAAACTAACATGGAATACTCAGCGTACCATAATCAACGTGGTATATGTAGAGACTGCGTTAACATCTTCTGTTCTCATAAAGAGCGCGGGACGTACTGTGCGAATCAGCTCCGTGAAATGGAAGCTAAACATAAGGAGAAATAGACATGCCGAAAGATAGAGAGAAGATTGCCTTAGCATACCTGAAGGAACTGTATGTTGAAATCCCACGCGAGTTAGTCCCCGCCCGTAACGTAATGGGGCATCATGGGCTTGAGTTCGTGGAGGAACACTACGCCTTGACGCAGGAGCATAGAGACATCACCCGTGCTATTGCTGTCATCAACAACCGAGCTATGAAGGAGTGGACCGATGAACTTAATCGCGTTGTCACGTAGTCGATTCAATTCTCTGGTTAGGTTTCTTAGGGTTCATTTATTCAAATGGCTTGGGCGTTGCCCGATTTGCGGCTCATTTGATGATGCGTGGTTCTCGCGGTCGGAACCAATGGGATACTATTGCCCAGAATGTGGACACGATTATGTGTAAAAATTGCGAAAAACTAAACGATGAATTAACAGAACTGAGAGAGTTCAAGCGAAAGCATGACGAACAACTCATGGCGTTGGTTGGCTCAACAACGTGGCGTCATCTGGAGGGAAAAAGAACTCTCGGTTATCAAAACAACTTCTGGAACGGAGTATAGAAGAATGACTGAACAAATTAACATGCCTGTTTGTCCGTACTGCAAGGCCACAATGAAACCAGAAAACTATGAAGGTTATTATGACTCGTTTCCATGTTGGACTTGTGAGTGTGATAAAATACCAGACGCTGAAGAAACGTATGGAAACT
>ERZ1046740.1325-NODE-1325-length-17691-cov-23.278635_pt1 | contig 17691 bp, 22 predicted proteins | sample MGYA00383093_ERZ1046740 | MGnify/ENA primary metagenome ERZ1046740 (study PRJEB29581, sample SAMEA5548363) | metagenome | biome: marine; feature: coastal; material: water | depth 25 m | study: Short-term variability in the microbial, nano- and picoplankton... | reverse complement strand
GCATCAAAAGCGCCACCTTATAAAGCCAGCCAAAAAGGACCGGGGGATTGACCCCCTTTCCTTTTTATTGAGGCGCTGCCTCAAACTCCGAGGTATTTCACGCAAGATAAAGCACCGCTTACGCGAATGTTTCCGGTATGAACTCGTTCGTTATGTAGTTTTGATCCGAGAATATGATTGCCAGTGAGAATTTGCATCTCTTGATAAGGCAGGCTTTGATAGAGCGTTCCAGATCGTCGCGAAGCTTTGCAATAAATGCGGCGTCGCGGTGTGGTTTGGGAAGCATAGATATTTCTACCAACAAATGAGTGTGGTGGTAGATGTCGGTCGGATATGCTCGGCTTTTGCAGGCGCCTGCTTTGGGGTCGTGGTCATTGATGCGCTTTTCGATCAGGCTCAGCACTTTGGAAGCATCAATTCCAAGATCCGACGAATATTTGAGCTCAGCGTGAGGCATCAGTGAGCCTCGGCCCAGTTCCGACCCTGTCCTGCATCAACGGTAAGAGGGATATCAAGTTTAATGACGGGCTCTGCGGCGCCCTCCATTATGGCGCGCGCTGTGGCGATCAGCTTGTCTTCTGCCCCCTCTTCCACCTCAAATATCAATTCATCATGAACTTGCAGCAGCATTTTTGCGGGCAACCCCGCAATTGCGTCTGGCATGCGGATCATAGCGCGACGAATGATATCGGCAGCGGTGCCTTGGATCGGTGCATTTATCGCGGCGCGTTTGGCAAAGCCCGCCTTTGGGCCTTTGGCAGCGATCTCGGGCGTGTTGATCTTGCGTCCAAACAGCGTTTCTACGTGACCGTGTTCTTTCGCAAAGGCCACTGTGTCGTCCATATAGGCACGTATGCCGGGGAAGCGTTCAAAATAACGGTCGATGAACCCTTGCGCTTCGGACCGAGGAATACGCAAGTTTCGCGCCAACCCGAAACCCGAGATGCCGTATATGACACCAAAGTTAATCGCTTTGGCCTGACGACGGATGTCCGAGGTCATTTCGTCTAGTGGCACGTCAAACATTTCAGACGCCGTCATAGCGTGGATGTCTTGCCCGTCGCGAAATGCCTGCTTGAGGGGCTCGATGTCTGCGGTATGGGCCAAAATCCGCAGCTCAATCTGGGAATAGTCGAGGCTGACCAAGGTTTTCCCCGGCTCAGAAATAAACGCCTCGCGGATGCGGCGGCCTTCTTCTGTGCGCACGGGAATGTTCTGCAGATTGGGGTCAGATGACGCGAGACGCCCAGTGGACGCACCGGATTGAATATAAGACGTATGCACCCTGCCCGTTTCCGCATTGATGTGTTCCTGCAGCGCGTCTGTGTAGGTCGATTTCAGCTTTGAAAGCTGGCGCCAATCAAGCACACGGCCGGGCATTTCGTGCTCAGTGGCCAGATCTTCAAGGATGTCGGCGCCCGTCGCATAGGCCCCAGTTTTACCCTTTTTACCACCTGGCAGCTCCATTTCATCAAACAAGATTTCGCCAAGCTGTTTGGGACTGCCAACATTAAACGACCGGCCAGCCATTTCGTGAATTTCTGCCTCTAGTCCTGCCATCTTTTGTGCGAAGGCGTTGGACATGCGCGAAAGAGTGTCACGATCTACTTTAATCCCGTGACGCTCCATCTGCGCGAGAACCGGCACCAACGGCCGCTCTAGTCTTTCATACACGCGCGAGACCTTGGCAGCGTGCAGCTGAGGCTTAAACCGTTGCCAAAGGCGCAGAGTGATGTCGGCGTCCTCGGCGGCGTATTTAACCGCTTCTTCAACCGGCACCCGATCAAAGGTGATCATCGACTTACCGCTGCCCAGCAACGACTTGATCGGAATTGGCGCGTGGTTCAAATAGCGATCGGATAGCGCATCCATGCCATGCCCGTGAAGGCCGGCGTGAAGCGCATAAGACATCAGCATTGTGTCGTCGATCGGCGCAATGCCTATTCCATATCGCACCAAAATCTTGGCGTCATACTTCATGTTTTGGCCGATTTTCAGAACTGACGGATCTTCGAATACAGGCTTCAACGCTGCAATCACATCGTCTAAAGGCAATTGCCCATCAGCCAATTCATCCGAACCGAACAGATCATCCGCCCCGCCCTTTTTATGGGTCAAAGGGATGTAGCAAGCCTCGCCTGCATCGACACTTAGACAGATACCAACAAGATCGACGACCATATCGTCTAATCCGGTCGTCTCGGTATCCACGGCTACATGGCCGACGTGATTGATCCGGTCGATCCACGTTTGTAGACGCTCCATCGTCGTGACGCATTCGTATTTCTGGGCGTCGAACGGCAGGTCCTCGGGCGCGGATGGGGCGTCGACAGCACCAGTCTCGGGCTCAGCAATCGCGGGCGGCTCAACTCCGGCCGCATCCGCAACGCGTTTAGTGAGGGTGCGAAACTCCATTTCAGCAAGGAATGGCAGAAGTACTGCTGGGTCAGGATCTTGGACCTCAAGGTCTTCCAACGTGAATTCCAAAGACATCTCGCAATCAAGCGTCACGAGGCGTTTAGACAGTTCGATCTGCGCCCGATTGTCGATCAAGGTTTGGCGGCGTTTGGGCTGTTTAATCTCTTCGGCGCGATCCAGAAGAGCTTCGAGATCGCCGTATTCGTTAATTAACAAAGCAGCTGTCTTGAGACCGATCCCCGGAGCACCGGGAACGTTATCGACCGAATCCCCTGCAAGTGCTTGCACGTCAATCACCCGCTCTGGTCCAACGCCGAATTTCTCAAACACGCCATCGCGATCCACGCGCTTGTTCTTCATCGCATCCAGCATCTCAACCCCATCGCCGACAAGCTGCATCATGTCCTTGTCTGAACTGAGGATCGTGCAGCGCCCGCCAGCATCACGCGCTTTACAGGCTAGTGTCGCGATTATGTCGTCGGCCTCATAGCCTTCGACCTCTTTGCAGGCGATGTTGAATGCCCGTGTCGCCGTACGGGTAAGCGGAAATTGAGGTACAAGGTCCTCGGGCGCGGGGGGGCGATTGGCTTTATATAGATCATACATGTCGTTTCGAAACGACTTGCCGGAATGGTCAAATATTACTGCAACATGGGTCGGGGCTTCGGGACCGGTGTTACTTTCGACATAACGGTGCAACATGTTGCAAAATCCAGCAACCGCGCCAATAGGCAAGCCGTCGGATTTACGCGTCAGTGGCGGCAACGCATGGTAGGCGCGAAAGATGAAGGCCGATCCGTCGATGAGGTGAAGATGGCAGCCTTTGCCGAATCCAGTGGTCATTTTCGCGTTCCCATTTCTTGTTGCACGCAGTTTTACACGAGCTCTCGCGAGGGGCCAGTCATAAAGAAAAGGCCGCCCGATTGGGGCGGCCATTGCAAATTGTAAGCCTGTACGCAGGACTTAGATATTGGCGACCAATTCAGCCTGACGCACAATGACTTCGGCTTGTTTCATAGACGCTTGGTCGATCAATTTGCCCTTGTAGGTCACGGCGCCCATTCCAGCAGCGTTGGCTTTTTCCATTTCTGCAAGAATTTCACGGGCTTCAGCGACTGCTTCTGCTGAGGGAGAGAACACTTCGTTGGAAAGTTTTACCTGCTTTGGATGGATTGCCCATTTGCCGACCATACCCAAAGTAGCCGAACGGCGGGCCTGAGCTACGAATGCATCATCATCTGAGAAGTCACCGAATGGGCCATCGACCGGCAGAACTCCGTGGGTGCGGCATGCTGCAACGATTTTTGCCTGAGCCCAATGCCAAGGGTTGGTGAAGTGTTTTTCGCCTTCGCGCAGCATGTAATAGTTTTCCTGCGTGCCGCCGATACCTGTTGTCTGCATGCCCATTGAAGCGGCAAAATCTGCATAACCGAGGCTGATCGCCTGCATACGGGGGCTTGAAGCCGCGATTTCTTCGACGTGGGCGATACCGGCTGCGGTTTCGATGATGACCTCAAAGCTCACTGGCTTTTTGCGACCTTTGGCTTTTTCAACGGCGGCAACCAAAGCTTCCACAGCGTAGATGTCTTCGGCACAGCCAACCATTGGGATCATGATTTGATCAAGACGATCTGAAGCGTTTTCAAGAACCTCAACGACGTCTTTATACCAATGCTCAGAATCAAGTCCGTTGATACGAACAGATAGGTACTTGTTGCCCCAATCAATATCGTGAGTTGCTTGGATGATGTTCTTGCGGGCACTGTCTTTGTCGCTGGGGGCCACTGAATCTTCAAGATCGAGATTAATAACATCAGCTGCAGACTTTGCCATTTTCTCAAACAACTCTGTGCGCGAACCAGGTCCGAAAAGTTGACAGCGGTTTGGGCGGGCTGGTGCAGCAGGTTGGACGCGGAAGCTCATAGTTGGGGACCCTTCAGGCAAGGAAGTTACGTAATGTTCGGCACATGAATTATATTATTGCGCCAAACTGCTCAAGGCACTTTCCGCATCGCGGCAAAAATTGCCGCATTGCAGAGTTGACGCGCTTGATTCGACGCTCACTGTGAATTGGTGCAACATTCTTCGAACAAATATGAATAATGTGGGATATTTATGCTCAATACTTTGTTACGTCAGAGTATTCGCAAGAATTTCCGGCTGTTTCCCTCATAAATGTGCATGCAAGCAGGAGACACGCCATGATTAAAACACCCTATTTGTTGTTCCTCGGGGACGCGCCAGATCAACTCGCCGCAAAAGTAGCACAAGGCATCAAAGACTGGCGCCCCGACAACGCGATCGGTCAGTTCCGCATGGAAGGTTGCAAGGCGGATCTCGGCTTGACGGACATGTCCTTGGAAGACGCCAAAACCGCAGGCGCTGCTACTTTGGTCATCGGCGTTGCCAACCGTGGTGGCGTTATCAGCCCTGAGTGGAAGAAAGTGCTGATCATGGCGCTTGAAGAAGGGTTCGATCTTGCATCTGGCCTGCACAACCTGCTGAGCGAAGAGCCTGATCTGGCAGCCGTCGCAAAGGCTTGCGGGCGCTCGTTGCACGATGTGCGCATCCCGTCGGTCGAGTATCCGATTGCAAATGGAAAGAAACGCACCGGAAAACGTGTTCTTGCTGTCGGCACGGACTGTTCTGTCGGCAAAATGTATACCGCCCTTTGCATGGACGCCGAAATGAAAAAGCGCGGCATGAAATCGAACTTCCGCGCAACTGGTCAGACAGGTATCTTGATCACCGGCGACGGCGTGCCGCTGGACGCCGTGATTGCCGACTTCATGGCCGGATCGGTCGAGTATCTTACACCTGACAACGACGCCGATCACTGGGACCACATTGAGGGTCAAGGATCGCTGTTTCACGTATCCTATTCCGGTGTAACCATGGCATTGATCCACGGCGGCCAACCCGACGCCCTTATCCTTGCGCATGAACCAACCCGAGACCACATGCGGGGGCTTCCGGAATATCAGCAGCCGACATTGCACGACCTACGCGATACAGCATTAACGCTTGCCAAAGTTGCCAACCCTGCCTGTCAGGTTGTTGGCATTTCGGTCAATACTCAGCACATGTCTGATGCAGATGCCAAAGCGTATTTGGCTGAAGTTGAAGCAGATATGGGCCTTCCTGCCACGGATCCGTTCCGTTATGGCGCTGCCAAACTGGTAGACGCGCTGGACGCGATCTAATAGAAAACACCGCGTATCGGCGCGGCGCTTCACGCCTTCGGCGAAGGTATTTTTGGCAAGATAAAGGAGACGCGTGTGCAGATCGAAATCTCTCGCGATACATTCCGGTTGGCTCAGGTATTTCGCATTTCACGGGGTGCACGGACCGAGGCTAAGGTTTTGACGGTTCGGATTAGCGACGGCGCGTATACTGGTTGGGGAGAGTGTGTTCCATACGCCCGCTACAACGAAACGCTTGAAAGCGTTGAAGAAGAGATTGGCGGACTGCCTGAACATTTTGACCGTACGGGACTTGTTGACCTTTTGCCCGCTGGTGCAGCCCGCAATGCGGTTGATTGTGCGCTGTGGGATCTTGAGGCGAAGAAAGCTGGCAAACGCGTTTGGGAACTTGCCGGTTTATCCTGTCCTGGACCTGAGATCACTGCCTATACGCTGTCGCTGGATGAACCTGACGCGATGCGCGCGCAGGCCGCTAAGAATGCATTTCGCCCGCTTTTGAAGATCAAGCTCGGCACACCGGACGATATGCCCCGGCTAGAGGCGGTTCGCGCAGGTGCGCCGAATGCGCGCATAATTATTGACGCAAACGAAGGGTGGAATGCCGAGGTCTATTCAGAACTGGCGCCGCATTTGCTTGGTCTAGGTGTTGAGTTGGTTGAACAGCCCCTGCCCGCGTCTGACGACGATGCGTTGCTTGGAATGGCTCGGCCATTGCCCGTATGCGCAGACGAAAGCTGCCATGACCGAGCGTCGTTAGACGCTTTGAAAGGCAAATACGATGTGGTGAACATCAAGCTCGACAAAACCGGTGGACTGACAGAAGCCTTAAAACTGCGCGATGCGGCAATTGAACAGGGCTACAAAGTTATGGTCGGCTGCATGGTTGGAAGCTCCTTAGCGATGGCGCCTGCAACTTTGGTGGCCCAAGGTGCGATGGTGACAGACCTTGACGGGCCGTTGCTATTGGCCGAAGACCGCCAAAACCCTTTACGATTTGACGACGCCGGCGTGCACCCGCCCGAAACCGGCCTTTGGGGATAAGGAGACGCCCATGACCCGTACCGTTTATTTGAATGGCGAATATTTGCCTGAGACCGAAGCAAAAGTATCCATCTTTGATCGTGGTTTTCTAATGGCTGATGGTGTCTACGAAGTAACTTCTGTTCTCGGTGGAAAGTTGGTTGATTTCGAGGGGCATGCGGTTCGCCTTAATCGCTCGCTCAGCGAGCTTGGGATGAACAATCCGATCACCAAAGAGGAATTGCTTGAAGTACACCGTGAGCTGGTGCGTGTGAACGAAGTCGATGAAGGCGGCGTTTACTTGCAAATCACCCGTGGCGCGCCAGCCGATCGCGATTTTGTATTTCCGGATCCAGAAGAAACCCCTTGTACGGTAGTTTTGTTTACTCAATCCAAACCGGGCGTGACCGAGAGTGCCGCCTCGAAAAACGGTATCCGCGTTATCTCAATCGAGGATCTCCGTTGGGGCCGTCGTGACATTAAAACTGTTCAATTGCTTTACCCTTCCATGGGCAAAATGATGGCCAAGGCCGCTGGCTGTGATGATGCATGGCTAGTAGAAGAAGGGTTTGTGACCGAGGGCACATCAAACAATGCGTACATCGTTAAAGACGGCAAAATCATTACGCGCGGTCTGTCAAACGACATTCTTCACGGCATTACGCGTGCCGCGGTTCTGCGGTTTGCCGACGAAGCCCAAATGAAAGTCGAAGAGCGTAACTTTACCATTGAAGAGGCTCAGGACGCAGATGAGGCATTTATAACCTCGGCGACTATGTTCGTGAATGCGGTGATCGAAATTGACGGCGCTCAGGTTGGCGATGGCAAACCTGGTGCGGTCGCTAAGCGGTTGCGTGAGATCTATTTGGAAGAAAGTCTAAAGATTGCGATCTAATTGATGTTTGTTACGACGAAAGCCCCGCAGTATTGCGGGGCCTTTTTTCGCGCGGGTTAGATGATCAAGGCCGGTAGGTGAACTGAATACAGCCGGTCGTCGGATCAAATGCAGCGGTGTCAAAAATAAATATCCGCTCTGGATATTCAAACGATGCGCATAACTTATAAGAACGATCGCTTACCAATTCGTAGCTGTAGGGCTTGTCCGTATTAGGGTCATTGAACGTTATGTCCCGTGCGCAAGTGTCTGAGTTATTTATAGTTTCAGGCAAAATACCACCGGCGGTTTCCGCCAGACAAAACGTCAAATCACGAAGCTCGTATAGGTCCTCAATCCGCGCTTGATCTCTGCGCTCAGCCTTACCTACAGAAGGCCCGCCCGAGACAACCAACCCTATCACGGCCATTCCAATAGCAATTACAGAAATTATCGCGAGTATGCTATTCTTCCGCATCTTGCATCTCACCGCGAAAATACACGAATACCAGTGCAGCGACCGTCCCAAGCAATCCAGCCTTGAGAATAAACCTCAACGTCATTTCACCGCTCAGTAGCGCGTTAAGGGTCACAATCAGGTCGACGGCCAAAACGACCGCAGCAATGAATAAAGTGACATACCCAAACCACTTTCGCACCGTTGAACGCCGTCGAGCTGGGTCTTTGCCTGCGTCGTTTAGAACGCGGAAATTCATGAAGAGGAAGATCGGCAGAAATACGATCAAAGCCGAGACTGCCCATCTGACTTCTCCGTATCCATTCCCCCAATCGTTTGCTCCGGGCAGCATCAATTCAATAAGCTCAAATCCAAGCCAATTGATGTGGAAAGCGGTCATTGCCAAAGATACGAACGTCAATGCGTACAAGAAGCTCTCTTTTGCCGAGACATAGGGCATGGGTCTTGGGATAGGTGGCGAGTTTTTAGTTTCGGCCCAGGCCCCCAATCCTTCTGCTATCTCGCTTGCCGACCAACCGGCAGCAGACAAGGTTTCGCTTATTTGTTCTCGGGAATGCTGTTGCTCAAGTGAAACTTCAACAAACTGAGCCAGCCGGTCTGAATTGCGCATAACAGTCTCCTTTTTTGCGGTGAAGGCTAAAGGAATTTCCGCTTTGCGCAATGATTTGGCGCAAAGTCAGGCTTTGTCTTCACCCACGTTTTCAGCGAAAGCGACCTTGAAAGCTGCCTGTTTTTCGGAAGAAGCGTTGGTTTGGTAGTTTGCTTTCCACTCGGCCATGGTCATTCCGTAGTACGCTTCACGCGCTTCATCTTTGGTCATTTCGACGCCAAGTTCGCCTGCAGCTTCTTGATACCAGCGTGACAGACAGTTCCGGCAAAAACCTGTTAGGTTCATCATGTCGATGTTTTGTACATCGGTACGGTCTTGCATAAGGTGTTGTTGCAGTCGGCGAAATGCTGCGGCTTCGGCAAGAATTCGGGTTTGATCGTCCATGACGGTCTCCGGTTTGTTAAACTATAGTTGGGTTTTGTTCAGTGTTTCTACAAGGATAGGCGCCAATCTTTCCGCCCAAGCCCGTTGGCCATCGTCATACATAATCAAATCGTTACGTATCTCGATCAGAACATGCGGTCGCTCAAAAGATCGGCCATGCCTGTCAATCGCATCCCCAGGAAGATAGCCTGAATAGGGCTGGTTGTCGCCAATCGTTAGGTCGTTTTCCTGCATTAGGCGCTTCATTAAAGGTTCGCTGAAACTGCGGTCATCGCTATGAAGCACACCGATTTGCCACGGCCGTGTGGTCTTGCCCTTTAGTTTGGGCGTAAAGCTGTGAACAGACACAATAATCGTGTCATTCCGTTTGTCAGCTATATCAGCCAAAGCGTTGTGATAGGGACGGTGAAAAGCGTTCAACCGACGTTCTTTTTCATCTTGATCAGCGTGTCTGTTTCCAGGAATTATCGAGCCATCATAGAGACGCATTAGGACTGTAGGATCGAACTCTCCCCTGTTCGGGTCGATAACCAAACGCGAAAAGTTCGACAAAATCGCTGATGAATTCAGGATGCCTGACAAATAGCGTGAGACCCCTGCGGCGCCCACGTCATAGGCGATGTGGCGCTCCATGTCGTCGCGGGTCAGCCCGAGGCAGCCTTCGCCCACAGACTTGGGAATTCGGTTGGTCGCATGGTCACAGGTGATCAACCACCTATTGCTGCGTTCTTTGCCATGAATATAGAAGGGATCGTGCATTCGCTCAGTTTCTTTTCCTAGCTTCTCAAATAGGCTAGTTGTTTATCGATTGGAAATGCGCAATAACGACCGAAGGGAATGTTAGCGTTAACATTTCATCATTTATTTGCATGTAACGCAATTCGGAGAGCCGTGTGAGACGTAATAGAAATGTGAAAATCGTTGCGACCCTTGGTCCTGCATCTAGTGACTATGAAAGCATCAAGGCATTGCACGAAGCCGGCGCTGACGTGTTTCGCCTGAACATGAGCCACGGATCGCATGAAGAAATCCACGAGCGTCACAAAATTATCCGTCGGATTGAGAAAGAACTTTCAAGCCCAATTGCTATTCTTGCGGACCTTCAGGGTCCAAAACTGCGGGTCGGCGTGTTTGCAAATGAATCTGAGGAGTTGGTTGAGGGTGCGGCCTTCCGCCTTGATTTGGACGATGTTGAAGGTGATGTCGACCGCGTGCAACTTCCTCATCCGGAAATCTTTGCTGCTTTGCAAGTCGATGCGCATCTGCTTGTTAATGATGGGAAAATCTCACTTCGCGTAACGGAATGTGGTGATAATTTCGCGAATTGCGTGGTCGTAACTGGCGGTACGATTTCAAATCGTAAAGGTGTTAACGTGCCTGACGTGGTTCTTCCACTTGCCGCATTGTCTGAAAAAGACCGCGCCGATCTAGAATTTGTGTGCGAACTTGGTGTGGATTGGCTGGCGCTATCATTTGTGCAGCGACCTGATGATGTTTGGGACGCCCGAGATCTGGCCAAGGGCCGCGCGGCAATAATGTCAAAAATCGAAAAGCCTGCCGCAGTAAAAGCTTTCGACGCAATCCTTGAGGCATCTGACGGCGTAATGGTGGCGCGTGGTGATCTCGGAGTTGAGCTTCCAGTTCAAAATGTACCCCCTATTCAGAAACGCCTAGTGCGCAAAGCGCGTGCCGTGGCAAAACCTGTGATTGTTGCGACGCAGATGTTGGAATCAATGATTGATTCTCCGATGCCAACACGCGCTGAGGTATCGGACGTGGCGAACGCGATTTACGACGGAACAGACGCCGTCATGCTATCCGCTGAATCTGCCGCAGGCAGTTATCCGGTTGAGGCAGTGACGACGATGCACAACGTCGCGATCGAAGTTGAATCAGATCCCACCTATCTTGAACTGATGTCCGCCACGCGGGATTTTGATCGCTCAAGTATAGCAGATGGCATCGTATCAGCCGCACGCGAAATCGCTGAAGCGACCGACATTAAAGCAATTTGCTGCTTTACCCAATCGGGAACAACCGCCGCGTTGATTGCCCGTGAACGCCCCAATACGCCGATCATTGCTATGACGTCCGTCGAAGGTACGGCGCGACGCATGTCGCTCAGCTGGGGTACCAACTGCGTCATAACCGGTGAACTTGAACGCTTTAAAGAGGCTGTCGTTAGTGCTGCGCGGGCTGCGAGGCGGACCGGTTATGCAGATTCAACCGATCAGATCGTCGTTACAGCGGGTGTGCCCTTCAACGTTCCTGGCTCAACAAACATTCTTCGCGTCGCCCCATGCGACGAGCGTTTGATCTACACCACCGAACCAGAGTAACCTCGGCTGGTAGAATGCCAATCGGGGAATTCCAATGGGTTTAGACACAATGCTGGTGGTCGGGTTTATCCTCGTCCTGTTTAGTATTCCGGCAATTTTGGCTGCGTGGGCGGAAAGCCGGCCACTCTATTTTCGTGTGTCTGTAATGGTGCTTGCACTGGCCCTTATTGCGTGGCCTTCGTTGCGTTTCCCGACAGAATACGGGCCAGCCAACTGGGTTGAGGTCTCGTTAACGGTCGCGGCACGGATAATTCCCTGATTTATAAGCATATAGGCTTGCAAATCTTCATATGTGGGTCTAGACGACAGCTTCTGTTGCGAGACCGGCCAGTATGGCATGCCGAGTCGCGCCTAAACCGACCCAAAAGACAGGAGACGGAAATGCCTAAGATGAAGACCAAGTCTAGCGCGAAAAAGCGCTTTAAAGTGACTGCTTCTGGTCGCGTTGTTGCTGCTCAAGCTGGCAAGCAACACGGTATGATCAAGCGCTCGAACAAATTCCTACGTAACGCACGTGGCACGACTACTCTCTGCTCAGCAGACGAGAAAACAGTCAAAAGCTACATGCCGTACGCTCGCTAAGGAGAATTTGATATGTCCCGAGTAAAAAGCGGCGTCGTTACCCACGCCCGTCACAAAAAAGTAATCAAAGCAGCAAAAGGCTATTACGGCCGCCGCAAGAACACTTTCAAGGTTGCACGCCAGGCCGTTGATAAGGCCAACCAGTACGCGACACGCGACCGTCATAACCGTAAGCGCAACTTCCGCGCTTTGTGGATCCAGCGTATCAACGCTGCTGTTCGCCTACATGACGAAGCACTGACATATTCACGCTTCATCAACGGCCTTAACTTGGCCGGTATCGAAGTTGACCGTAAGGTTCTGGCTGACCTAGCCGTACACGAACCGGCTGCGTTCAACTCGATCGTTGATCAAGCAAAAGCAGCGTTGCCAGCATAAGCTAGCCTCTGCCTAAAAGTATTAGCCGCCGGTCCTTTGGGTCGGCGGTTTTTCTTTGTGCAGCACAGAGCGGGCTTGCCCCCTTGTTGCGGATCGTCGATAAGCTAGGAAAGCTAAAACCGTAAGGACCTGCCATGACTATCGACGCGCCTGAAACCAAAATTGTTGATTCCTATCGCGTCGCATGTGACGGCGGCGAAGGTGCCTTGGGCCACCCGCGTGTTTGGCTGCAAATACCGACCGAGCATGCTTGGGTCGAGTGTCCGTACTGCGATTGCAAGTTTGTACACAAAGACGGAGCCGTTTCTGCGGCCTAGTCACTTATGAGCTTGGATGTTCTTATCGCTCTAAGCGTGTTTGCGCTTGTATCCTCGATCACACCTGGACCGAATAAACTGCTGCTGTTGGCATCGGGCGCCAATTTCGGCTTTGCCCGCACTCTGCCGCACATGATGGGCGTTGCCCTTGGCTTTACACTGATGGTGTTTTTGGTCGGCATTGGGTTGATGCGTCTGTTTGACGTCATCCCCTATAGCTACGAAGCCCTAAAGATATTTAGCGCAGTCTACCTGTGTTGGTTGGCTTGGAAAAGCGCTAACGCTGCTGCACCCGATAGCGAATAGGGCAGCGGAACGCCGATCACGTTTTTGCAGACCGCCCTTTTTCAGTGGGTTAACCCCAAAGCATGGCCCATGGCACAAACGGCAATCGCATTGTACGCACCTGACAGGACGTTCACTGGCGTGGTTATGGTCACAATCGTCTTTGGGTTGGTGAATTTCCCGAGCATAAGCTTCTAGACGTTACTGGGCCTAAAAATGCGTGCGTTGCTTTCAAATGCCACAAGATTAAAGGCATTTAACTACACGATGGCCACTGCATTGGTCGCAACGCTTTATCCTGATCTCTTTTAGGACGCTATCGTTGCAATCCCTATTGGGAAAAGCCATATATTACTGAACCAAACAGGAGTCAGGCATGACCAACTACCTCGATTTTGAAAAGCCTTTGGCAGAAATTGAAGGCAAAGCCGAAGAGCTGCGCGCCCTTGCGCGCCAGAACGAGGAAATGGATGTCGAAGCTGAAGCTGCGGCTTTGGACAAAAAAGCCGCTGACATGTTGATTGAGCTTTATGGCAAGTTGACGCCTTGGCGCAAATGCCAAGTTGCGCGCCATCCCGAGCGACCGCATTGCAAAGATTACATAAAGGCACTTTTTACAGAATACACACCGCTAGCTGGTGATCGCAATTTTGCGGACGATCATGCCGTGATGGGTGGCTTGGCCCGCTTTTACGACATTCCTGTCGTGGTGATCGGACACGAAAAAGGCGACGACACGAAAAGCCGAATTGAACGCAACTTCGGCATGGCCCGTCCTGAAGGGTATCGTAAAGCAATCCGTCTTATGGAGATTGCCGACAAGTTTGGCCTTCCAGTGATCACGCTTGTCGACACCCCCGGCGCCTATCCCGGTAAAGGTGCGGAAGAGCGCGGCCAATCCGAAGCTATCGCTCGATCAACAGAAAAATGCCTGCAAATACGAGTTCCGCTTATCAGTATAGTCATCGGCGAAGGTGGATCAGGCGGCGCTGTTGCCTTTGCCACCGCCAATCGCGTGGCAATGCTTGAGCATTCGGTCTACTCGGTTATTTCGCCTGAAGGCTGCGCATCAATCCTTTGGAAAGACGCAGAAAAAATGCGTGAAGCGGCAGAGGCATTGCGCCTAACCGCAGAAGATTTGACGGCGCTTGGCGTTGCAGACAAAACGATTCCTGAACCTCTCGGCGGCGCACATCGCGACAAGAGCACAACCATTCAAGCTGTCAGCGAAGCCTTGGCAGTCATGCTAGAGGATCTGCGCGGCAAAGACGGCAAAACCTTGGTGCAAGAACGCCGCTCAAAGTTTTTGAATATTGGCAGCAAAGGCCTAGCGGCCTAGGTCGCCAAATGACGCAATCCATGGGTGACGTCTGTCCGAACGGCTAGGCGTAATCCCGGTTCGTCCCCTGCCTTTAAGGCAGCAATAATCAAGCGATGATGGTGAGGTGGTTCGTTGCGCTTCATGCGCCCGTATAACGCCCGCATTGTTGGACCAATTTGCAACCATACCGTTTCAGCCATCGCCAACATTGCTGGCGCCTGAGCACGTAGATACAGCGTCCTGTGGAATTCTAGATTTGCACGGATGTAGGCCGCTCCGTCCTGTTTGACCACCTGTTCCGCGATGTTTGCATTGATACTCTGCAGTCTGTCGATCAAGGCTATGTGCGCGCGCGGAAGGGCGCGGCTGGCCAGTTCGACCTCAAGTAGGGCGCGAATGGCTGCCAGTTCTTCCAAACGCTCGTTCGAAAGCTCGGGTGTCGTAACGCGCCCAGACAATGACATAGACAACGCGCCCTCGGCCACCAATCTACGCATCGCTTCACGCGCAGGTGTCATCGAAACGTCGAACTCTTTGCCCACACCGCGCAAAGTAAGGCTCTGACCCGGTAAGATTTCACCATGCATAATACGGGTCCGCAAAGTGCGATACACTTTGTCGTGTGTGGATTGACCAGCTTCAGAGGGTTTTGGATTTACGAGCATATATTTATGTGATCACAAATCCCCCGCCGGTCAATCTCCAAATTGATATCGGTGCAATTCGTGCCCATTTTCGCGCAACCAAGTGCGAGACTCGTCGAAATCGCCATACAATTGCTGAACCGTTCGCCAAAACTCGGCTGAATGGTTCATTTCGGACAAATGCGCGACCTCATGAGCAGCAACGTAGGCTAGAACAGAGCGCGGAGCCATAATAAGCCGCCAAGAATACATAAGCCCGCCTTCGGACGTACATGACCCCCAACGAGAGCGCGTATCGCGGATGGATAGCCGTACATAAGATTTGCCCAACTGCTGGGCATATTGATCCGAGGCAGCCGCCAATTCAGCCCGTGCTAGCTGCTTTAAGTGACCCAAAAGGCGTCGAGGTGCAGTTTCGGGGTCACCGGGAACGCGGACACAATCATCACTCAACTCAACACGGCGTCCCTGCCCCATGCATATAATCCGGCGCTGCCCTTCTATTGGCAGCGCGCCACCGATTTTAACCTTCACAGACGGCACATGTTGGCTTTGTTGCAATCGAAGCCAGCTTTCCTTTTCCCTCACAAACTCCAATGCCTGAGATTCCGGCAACCCATTTGGAAAAGTCAGTGTGACCCGACCATCAAGACGGGAAACGCGCAGCGACATCCGCTTCGCTTGTTTTGAACGCCGCAAATTAATTTCCAGAGGAGGATTGCCTGGAAGATAGTGCTGGTTCATAGGTTGCCTTTGCGGTTCTGAGTGAATTGGGTATCAAAGCCTTTGACACTCCCAATTTGTTATGGCAGTTGGCTGCGACCGTCTACTGACAAACTGTATTGAAAGGGATTTCCCATGCCCAATGAAGAATGGGGCGTTAAGCGCGTTTGCCCAACCACTGGAAAGCGATTCTATGACATGAATCGTACACCTGTTGTTAGCCCATACACCGGCGACCAAGTGAATGTTGAAACGGGCAAAACCCGTATGATTGCTGCTGACGCCGAAGACGCGATGAGCGCTAAAGCTAAAGAAGCTGACGCCGAAGAAGAAGAAGTGCTTGAGGATGACTCGGACACTGACATCGATCTTGGTGATGACGTCCTTGATGACGACGAAGATGACAACGTTTCGCTGGACGAAATCGCTGACGTTTCGAATGAAGACAACGACGACTAATTTGTAAGAGCGCGGGCAAGTTTTTCGCTTGATACTGCCCGCACCTTTACCTAAACACGCCGAAACGGACAGAAATGTCTACCTTTTTGGGGCCTTAGCTCAGCTGGGAGAGCGCTTGCATGGCATGCAAGAGGTCAGGGGTTCGATCCCCCTAGGCTCCACCATTTTCCTCAAAATAGTTGCCTAAGGCTTGTTTTCGGCCCAACTGGCGACCAAATTTGCCAATTTCGCGAAATCTGAGAAGACAAAGTCGTGTGGCATGTCTTCAATGGGGGTCTTGCGATATCCTTCTGAATACAATGCGAAAGTCACACCTGCATTCAGAGCTGTTTGTGCGTCCACTTCACTATCCCCGACATAGAGCGCCTTCGTAGCCCCAAGCTGCTTCACAGCGACCTCTAAAGGCTCTGGGTTCGGCTTTTTAACCGACGTTGTGTCGCCGCCAATGATCACATCGAAAAAGCTGCCAAGACCAATATCAGATACAATTGAACGAGCTGGTTCTTCTTGCTTATTGGTACATATGCCCAATGAATATTCCTGTTGCTTCAAAACCGAGAGTGCATTCATCACCCCCGAATAAGCCTGCGTTAAATCAGCGGCATGATTGCCGTAGTAATCCGCCAAAATATCATAGCAGCGATCAAAGTCTGAAAGATCTAGGCCTCTTGCCCTCATCACGCGCTTAGTAAGCATTGGTAGACCATTTCCAACGAACGAGACGACGGTCTCTAAATCGAGTTTTTCTTTGCCCTCACATTTTAGCAGAAAATTGGCCGCAGCATGAATGTCCGGTGCACTATCCACTAGTGTGCCGTCCAAATCGAAGATGATCGCCTTCATTCAGATTACTTTCGTAGGAACGGTCTAAGCCTCCTGCGTGCCCTTAGTCAGACTAAACGCTTAGACCCGAGGATGTAGGGTTGCGCGAAACATTTCGCAGTGTTCATTGGATTCATTGAGAAAATTCGTCAGACCATCCCCAATATAATTCGCGAAAATTTCCCAATAAATTTCGCGCGAGACCCAATGCATTTCGCAGCAAGTCTTCGAGAAATGCGCTCTTTAATTCGCGCGAATTCCTTCTATATCATTAGGTTATAGGTATCAAAATTGCATCAAAAATGAAAGCAGTTTTTCGTCTCTGAATTGCTCAATCGAGCTTTCAGTTGCTTGCCCCGAAAAGCGTTGCTCAATAAGATTTTCTAAAACTCTGGAATTAAATCTGCATACAGTCGTCAATTAGACCGAAAGTGTATTTCCCATGCTTGATGTTCTTACGAGAGCGCATCTGGTGGTGGCTTCCGTCGCCTTCTCACCGATAATCTCTGCTCCCTTCTCAAGTAACGCTAGCCGCAGCGCTCTGCTAGACGTTCCAAGGTCTCTCGCTAAATCAGCCAGAACAACATAGCGTTTTTGAAACTCGACCAAGTCCTTTGCCGAAATATCAAATGTGTCAGCTCCACCTCTCCTAGCCCGACTGCTATTCAACAGACCGAGCTTACACCAATGCGTCACGCATTCGTGCTTCCATCCCGTTAAAGCGGCTACATCTTTTGCAGTATAACTGTCCGTCATCATATAGTTTAAGACAGAGGGCACTTTGACTTTGAGGAGTCATCGCTCATCTGTGTTTAATTAAGCAGCAGATTTAGC
>ERZ1046740.1324-NODE-1324-length-17701-cov-4.420379_pt1 | contig 17701 bp, 18 predicted proteins | sample MGYA00383093_ERZ1046740 | MGnify/ENA primary metagenome ERZ1046740 (study PRJEB29581, sample SAMEA5548363) | metagenome | biome: marine; feature: coastal; material: water | depth 25 m | study: Short-term variability in the microbial, nano- and picoplankton... | reverse complement strand
CTGTCGCGCCTCGGCGTCGCAGTCGCAGCCGAAGCCCGCGCGCAAGTTCCTAATGAATACGAAGGCACAAGCCTCGCCGCGATCCGATTAATGGCAACAACAGGTGGCAGTGTTGCGGTGCTGCCTCGCTTGTACGCTGCCGCCGAAGCGCGTCACGCCGAAGATATCCGTCTCAGAAAAATAGATGCGCCGCACGCTATGCGAACCATCGCGCTCGTCCAACCCGCTGCGTTTGAGCCGCGCCCTGGAAGTGATATTCTGGCTGAAGCCCTGCGTTCGGAAGCCGAGAGAATTATGAAACCCCTAGCTTAGCGAAATATACTCAGCATTCTCAATACGGTACAACGTAATCCTAAACCTGTTCAAGCATCCAGTTCAGCGTCCCAATACAGAAAATCCATCCAGCTTTCGTGCAGTAAGTTGGGCGGAAATTTCCGGCCAATATTGCGCAATTCTTCCGCCGCGGGCTGACGTGGTGGCTTGCGCAAATGCATATGCGCTTGTTGCAATGACTTGGATCCCTTGCGCAGATTACACGGGCTGCATGCTGCCACCACATTCTGCCAACTGGTCACGCCACCTGCCGCTCGAGGCACCACATGATCGAAGGTCAAATCCCCATTGTCACCGCAATACTGACAAAGGAATTCATCGCGTAGAAATAAATTAAAGCGCGTGAAGGCCACGCGCTTTTGAGGTTTGACATAGTCTTTCAGAACAACGACCGACGGTATCCTGATCTCGATGCTCGGGCTCCTGACCACCTGATCGTATTCAGCAATTATATCGACCCGATCCATATAAGCGGCCTTTATGGCGTCCTGCCAAGGCCATAGCGACAGAGGATAATAGGATAAGGGTCTATAGTCCGCATTTAACACCAGCGCCGGATTTTGCCGCGCGCCTTGCGGTTGTCGCACAAATTCAGTTCTGAAATCGCCGTCCATTTTCCTATGCGTCCTCTGCCCTGCCTGTTCTGTCTACCAGATCTGCTTTTAAAGCGTAAAGGCGAGCTGTCCCACCTCGGCTCATCAACCACTATATATCGTGGTATCTATCTGGCAACCCTCATGATCTATGCATCACAAGCGCAAGATATCGTTGAATTGAAACAGGTAAGTCACACCCAATCTGAGTTATCAGTCATCAAGTTCTTGGACATAATTACTTTGGGGGGTGACATCTCTACAACCTTCCAACCTTGTCGTTCATAGAACGCAACATTGGCAGGCATCTTTTGATGGGTGTTAAGGCGCATTGCATTGTGACCTGTTGCCCGCGCTCGCAACTCGGCTTTCGCCATCAAAGCCCGTCCCAACCCTGACCCAGCACAACGTGGGTCCACCGCCAAATTTGCCACGAGGGCTATGTCGTCATTGTGTATCAACACCACACAGCCAACGACAGCGCCTGCCTGCTCAACAACCCATACATCATGGTCTCGAACATCGTCCGCCAAGCCACTGCTCACATCAGGCAAATCGTCAATCACATCCTGATAACGCGCATACGCTTTGGAAACGACATCCCTCAACGCAATCACATTTTCTGGTTGCGCTAGGCGTATGTTTTTATTACCCAAAACGGCGTTTTGATTCAGTAAAATTTGGCGCGGCGCAGATCAAAGACCTTGGACAGCGTCAAAGAAAACCGCGGATCGTCCTGCGCCACCATGGCTCCGATACCATAACGGCCATTTGCGTTGGTGGCTTGCGCATCAATCGCAAATCCAGAGTTACCCACATTGTATCTTACACCCGCCGCCCATGTCGCGGTGGATCCATCCAGCCCAACTGGGGTGACTTCAGCGATCAGTTGCACATCGTCAGAGATCGCATAGTTAACCCCCAGTCCAAGGCCTGCAATATCGGTTCCGCCAAACGCTGCAAGTTTGGGGGCCGCCGTAAACACCAACTGGTTGTTAGCCTTGTAACTGGCCAGGAATTCCCCAAATAAAACGCCGATACCGGACACACTGCTGTCGATCTGACGCCAAAACAACACGCGGGCACTCAACGAAAATGCATTCCCGTTGTTTTGATCCATAAAGCGCAGTTTTGGGCCTATCATATACCGCAGCTTTGTTGTCGGCACCAAACTAGCCTGAGCCGTGGGGTTGTCGGAATACTGTTCAAGAATGAATCGAATTTCAGCATCGCGGTCTGGACTGAAACTCAATGCTGAACCGGCATTGTTGTCAGACCCATACCACCCATCAGCCCGCATTTTGCCCGGTTCAAGAATGTCCGCAGTTCCCAGAGTAAAGCCATCATGCTACAAGTTCACTTGACGATTAGTGACCGGCAAAGGCACGCCACGATAGCTTTCCGGCAGCTTTTCCCCTGGCGTTTAAACCAAACGCATTCCCAGCATCGGGACGTCACCGTCCGGCCAATGCGTGAGAATACTGGTCGCGAGACTCATCCCGGCACCATTTGTGACATACGCCTCAAATGCCGTTTTCGGGGTTAAGTTGTAGCGCGCTCCCGCAGTCCAGACCGCCTGTTTAGAGAACGTAGCCGTGCTCGTGATATTGTTGGACCCGTTGATCGGTGTTTCCACGGCACCAAAAAAGTCAGCCGCTGACTGGGCTTGCAACTAAATCCAGCGCCAATGCTGGCGAATGTGCCATAAAACTGCGTGCCCTTCACGGTGTCTGGCATAACCGTTACGGATGGCGTCAGATGAACTTGCCATTCAGGCGACGCCGTATATGTGATCGGAGTCTTCAAAGAACCAAAAAGGATATTTTCTGAGCGACCACCAAACAGCTGTGAATCCAGCGCGAAAATATTCTCAATCGATACCAAGGTTGCGACCGAAACACTGTCCGTCTTGTAGAGTTGATATCTGCCCCACAACGCTCCGATGCGCATCTTCATATCCGGGTAAGCGCCGTTGATGGGGTTGGCCACTGGGTCTTGGTAAGTCTGCACATCAATCCCAAAAGTCAGCTTGTCCGAGGGCGAATAGCTGCCTCTGCCGAAGTAACGCTGGTTGCCAGTTCCTCCCGAGCCGCGGCGATCGGTTTGGGAGGTCCCGATGTAAAAATCGACCGTTCCCGCTGGATTCATGTTTGCCGTTTCAAAAGAAATCAGCCGATTTGGATGATTGTGCAGCGGCACCGTGCTGTCCTGAGCCCAAGAACTGCAGGCAACGCCACTTAAACTTGCGGCCACCAAAGCTCCAAAATGTGCTTTTTTGACCCTTGGGAAGAGATGACTTTTGAAAGGCGCGCAATAGAGTACTCCAGTTCTGAAAATGTTCGCTGACCTGTATATACGCGATGAAAACGCATCACGAAAAGAGATATGCCTTTCCCAGTATTATTTGGATCCGCGAGAACTCTATTAATTCCAGATTTGACAAGATCACAGGCCCAACTTGTCACGCATAAACGCAAGCGCCACTGATAGGCCATCCTGTGCAATACCGTGACCTGTCCCCTTCATGATGTGGGCATAAACATCTGTAAATCCAGCGTTTTGCAAGGCCTCTGCCGCTTCAGGCAAGGACTGAACCGGAACCAGATCATCAGCGTCGCCGTGTACCAACAAAATCGGTGGCTTACTTTGGGCCTCATCTGCCAACAGCTCAGGTGACAAGAGCCGCCCCGAGAAAGCAACAATACCGGCCACTTCGTCTTCACGACGCGGTGCCACGTGCAAGGCCATCATCGTGCCTTGAGAGAACCCAAACAGAACCACCTGCTCAGGTAGCAAATCTTCATCAACCATCACCGCATCAAGAAAAGCATTCAAATCATCGACCGCAGCCATCATGCCGCGCTCACTTTCTTCTTCGGATGATCCATCAATCCACGGAATCGGAAACCATTGAAGGCCAGATGGCATACCGGGGATGGTCTCGGGAGCATCAGGTGCCAGAAACAAAGTATCAGGCAAATGATCCGACAATGGGTCGGCAAGCCCCATCAAGTCTGCACCGTTGGCTCCGTAGCCATGCAAAAAAATCACCGCACTGGCGGTGTTGCCAGATTTCGGCTCTTTACGGCCTGTGGTCAAAACGCGAGTCATCAGATCCCTTCCCTGTTCTTTGCCACCCGGTAGTAAGCCCACAAAGCCCGCGCCGCAACCGATCGCCACGGCGCCCAGTCTTGGGCCATTTCCCGAAAGGCCCGCTCGCTGGGGCGTGCGTTCAGATCGAACAGAATGCGCGCGCTTTCTTGCAGGGCCAAATCACCGGGTGCGAATACATCCGCGCGACCCAACGAGAACATCGCATATACCTCTGCGGTCCAAGGCCCGATACCGCTTACACTCGTTAACTTCGCAATTACGTCTGCGTCGGGGCGGCTGCGAAGATCTTTGTAATTGATATTGGCTTCGGCCAGCGCACGGGCATAACGAATTTTCTGACGACTGAGGCCGCAGGCCCGTAACTCGTCTTCCGAGGCGCACCTAATTTTAAGTGGGCCAGTCAGCTTTGCCTCTTTCAAACGCTCCCAGATCGCAGCAGCAGAGGCAACACTAACCTGTTGACTCATGATCGCACTAAGCAACTGGGCAAACCCATCTGGTCTAAGGCGCAATGGCAATGGTCCGGTTTGCTCAAGGGCAAAGGCAAACTCTGGGACATTTTCTGCAAGCCACGCCGCCCCCTCAGCTACGCATTCTGGCGATTTGATAACTCGTCCTACCGGCATTCTTTTGGATTTCCCTGACCTCAATATCAAAGTTCGCGACGTTCTTTATAGCGCGTCTGGACGTTCACTCGGCAAACAGCTAACGCTTGCTCCATGAGTCATACCGTAGACGATAGAAGTGCCCAGCGCACCGTTTTCATCCTTGTTCTTGCTCAGGCTTTTCTGGGCTCGCAAATGCCGATGATTTTCATCATTGGCGGCCTAGCTGGCCAGTCGTTGGCGTCAAATGTGTGCTTTGCCACCTTACCTATTTCGCTTATTGTTGTCGGCTCAATGCTGTCAGCAACGCCGCTTTCTGCGATCATGCAAAAATACGGTCGGCGCGTTGGTTTCTTTGTGGGGGCAGCCGGGGGATCAGCAGGCGGCGCCATTGGTGCCTATGGCCTATACCTTAACAACTTTTATGTGTTTCTTTTGGGCAGCCTTCTGACCGGTATCTACATGAGTGCGCAAGGGTTTTACCGTTTTGCGGCCGCCGACACCGCTTCAGATGAATTTCGTCCAAAGGCCATTTCTTATGTAATGGCTGGTGGGCTTGCCTCGGCTATTATAGGCCCCCAGTTGGTCAAAGTGACCAACGATTTTATGGTGATCCCGTTCTTTGGCACTTATCTGACAGTGATAGCGATCAACGTGATCGGTTCTGCACTATTTCTCTTTATTGATACCCCCACCCCTTCTGCCCCTAGCGAGGACGCAGCAAAGGGACGCACCAGATGGGAATTGCTGACAACACCGCGCATTGCTGTCGCAGTGATCTGCGCAATGGTTTCATATGCGCTCATGAACCTTGTAATGACCTCGACACCACTGGCCGTTGTCGGCTGTGGTTTTGAGCAAGATAGTGCTGCGGATGTGGTATCTGCACACGTGTTGGCGATGTTCCTACCCTCGTTCTTTACCGGGCATCTAATCTCTCGATTTGGTGTCGAAAAAGTCGTGGCCACAGGTTTGGTCATTTTGGCTGCAGCTGGCGCTGTCGCCTTGCAAGGTGTCGAGCTAGAGAACTTCTTTATCGCATTGATCCTGTTGGGTGTTGGCTGGAATTTCGGCTTTATCGGAGCAACCACTATGCTGGCTGGCGCGCACGAACCGAGCGAGCGTGGCCGGATGCAAGGGTTAAACGACCTGATCGTCTTTGGTGGTGTGACCGTGGCGTCACTGGCCTCTGGCGGGTTGATGAACTGCTCGGGAGGTGATGCAGTGGCGGGTTGGGCTTCGGTAAACCTGGCTATGGCACCGTTCCTGATGCTGGCCGGTGGGGCGCTGATCTGGTTGGTTCTGCGACCAGAGGAAGCCTAAGAATAGTACCTTCGTATCTCGATACGCTTACCAACGTCCGGTAAGAGCCTTACGCATAAGGCTGGTTTTCTTTTGAAACTCACTTTGACCAAGCATGCCTTGGGCAACGCGGTCTGGGTCTGTGCTGGCTTGCTTTAATATGGCTTCACCTTGCCAGCCAGACAACAACGCCTGACCTGCTGGTTTTGAAATTTTTGCTCTGGCCTTGCGCGCGGCCTGCAATCGTTGCAACGCACCCGAGGCCAACAGGGCCACCGCCTCGGGTCGTCCATCGACCAATGGGATACGTTTGCGCTCTTCCAGATCAGGAATGGCCCTTAGCCAATTTGCGATACCAACGGCATAGGCAAAGTCGCGTACAACACCTTCGTCAGCCTCGCCCAAACAACGCGCGGCAACCCACATGAGATTGCCCGAGGTCGCATCGATGTATTCTGCAAAATGTGCAGCATCCTCAAACGGGTCTTTGTGGATATCCCACCGCCGCGCCACAATCAGTCCATCCAGCAGCTTTGCTGCCGATTTATTCAAAAAACTTGCCAATGGAGTGACCACTTCGTGCCGACGCACGACCTCACCGCGTTCAGCCCCACTCTGCCCGATCTCTTCCAAAGCATCACGCCACCACTGTAGCCGCATTTCGGCAATCATCGGTTCTTGCGTCAACCAAGGCGCGCGCGCCACTTCAAGGTTAAATGCATAAAGCGGAAACAGCACATCACGCGCTGCGGGCTTGGCCGCCATTGCAGCCATAAACCGATCTGGATCGCCCCTTTGTACCAATCCGGCGCAAGCCGCGATGTCGTCATGTGGCGTGCTCATCAACCCGCTCGGATCGCGCCATCGCGCACCAATTTCCAGTTCAACGCCTCCAGCAATGCTTCAAACGACGCATCTACAATATTGGCTGACACGCCAACAGTGGACCACCGCCGACTTTCCGCATCTTCAAAGTCTATTATGACGCGTGTGACCGCCTCGGTACCGCCATTGGTGATCCGCACTTTAAAGTCCACCAATCGCACGCCATCAACGATGTTTTGATAGGGCCCCAAGTCTTGCTTTAACGCCTGCCACAAGGCGTTGACTGGACCATCATCGCTCATCGCGTCTGAGTGCTCATTTTTGAAATAGGAGGTCATCTGAGACCCGCTGGGCAACTGCACAGTGACCACGGCCTCGGATTCTACCACAAGATGGCCGCGCGCATTACGGCGACGTTCGGAAATCACACGATATCGCTCAACTTCGAAGAAGCTTTTGGCCAACCCCAATTCAGCCCGCGCAAGTAACTCAAAACTCGCCTGAGCCGTGTCATAACTATACCCTTCGGACTCGCGGTCTTTGATCCGGTTCAAAATCGCACTCAGCGCCGGATTGCCCTTTTCAACGCTCAAACCAGCATCCGCCAAGCGCTTGCGAAGGTTGGATTGGCCGGCCTGGTTCGACATTGGGATCACGCGTTCATTGCCGACGATACTTGGCTCAACATGTTCATAGGTTGTCGGGTCTTTGAGGATCGCGCTGGCATGTAACCCCGCTTTGTGCGCAAAGGCCGACGCCCCAACAAAAGCGGCTTGTTTCATAGGCACGCGATTGAGAATGTCGTCCAACAGACGACTTGCCCGAGTTAGACCTGACAGCGCCTCTTTGCTCACACCAGTCTCGTAGGTGCTGGCATAGGGTTCTTTCAACATCAGCGTGGGAATGACCGTGGTGAGATTAGCGTTGCCACACCGCTCACCCAACCCATTCAACGTGCCCTGCACTTGTCGTGCACCCGCATCTACGGCTGCCAAAGTGTTGGCCACTGCATTCTCTGTATCGTTGTGGGTGTGGATGCCAACATGGTCACCCGGGATACCGGCCGCAATCACAGCCTTGGTCATCTGATAGACTTCGCGCGGCAACGCCCCACCATTGGTGTCACACAACACGATCCAACGGGCGCCGGCTGCATGAGCGGCTTTCACCACTTCCAGCGCATAGGCAGGGTTGGATTTGTAGCCATCAAAAAAGTGCTCGGCGTCAAATAACGCTTCTCGTCCTTGCGCAACGAGATACGCGATAGACCGCGCCACATTGTCGGTGTTTTCTTCCAGAGTAATACCGAGGGCAGTTTTCACATGGAAATCATGTGTTTTGCCAACCAGACAAACCGCAGGCGTGTTGGCATTCATCACCGCCGCCAGTACATCGTCGTTTTCCGCGGACATACCCGCGCGTTTGGTCATTCCAAAAGCCGTAAAAGTCGCGGCCATCTTAGGTTTGGCTTCAAAAAACTCAGAGTCTGTGGGGTTTGCACCGGGCCAGCCGCCTTCGACATAATCCACACCAAGTGCATCCAGAACCTCGGCAATCTGGCCCTTTTCCGGGGTCGAGAATTGCACCCCTTGGGTTTGCTGTCCATCCCGCAAAGTGGTGTCGTATAGATACAGACGTTCTTTGGTCATTTCAGACCCTCCAACTTGGCGGCATCAAAGCCGGCAGCAGGCAGCAACTCAACGCCAGCCTTGCTCATGCGCACTTCTACTCCGGCTTCAACCAAACCCCATTTTAGCTGATCCACGCCCGTAAAATCCTTGGTTTCCATGGCCTTGATGCGCGCGACTTCCAGTAGATCTTCGTAGGCCGACAAATCGACCGCTTGAGCCCAAACGCCAAGGTCGTCGGTGAGCAAGCCCATCATTTGTGCAGCGGTTAGCAAGCCAGCAGCATCTCCTGCGCTGGCAAGTTGATGCAGTTCTGTGATGGCTCCTGCCGCGTTCAGATCATCCGCCAAGGCCGTTACGACAGACACGGCCACGGTGGCCGAGGGCTCAACGCCGTCGGTCAACGTTCGCCACTTGCGCAACGTCGCTTCGGCTTCTGCCGCTTTCTTTGCGGTCCAGTCCATTGGCTTTCCGTAATGGGTGCTTAAAAACACAAAGCGGATCACCTCGCCCGGCACTCCCTGATCCAGTAGATCACGCACAGTAAAGAAATTGCCCAACGACTTGGACATCTTCTTGCCCTCGACCTGCAACATCTCATTGTGCAGCCAATACCGGGCGAAATCGCCTTCGGGATGGGCACAGCAGCTTTGCGCGACCTCATTCTCGTGGTGCGGAAACATCAAATCATTGCCGCCGCCATGGATATCGAATGACTCGCCCAACAATTCATAAGACATGGCCGAGCATTCAATATGCCAGCCCGGACGTCCCCAACTCCACGGGCTTTCCCAGCCCGGCTGATCCTTGTTCGAGGGTTTCCACAGCACAAAATCCATCGGATTGCGTTTGTATGGCGCGACTTCGACCCTTGCGCCTGCAATCATGTCATCCACCGACCGGCCGGATAGCGCCCCATATTGTTTGTAGCTTTCAACCGAAAACAACACATGACCTTCGGCCGCATAGGCGTGCCCCCGGCTGATCAGATCTTCAATCATGGCGACCATCTGCGGAATATATTGCGTGGCGCGGGGCATCTCGTCTGGATCACGTGCCCCCAAAGCGGCCATATCGTCCAGAAACCACTGGATGGTCTCGGCGGTTATGTCCGATATCTCACGACCGGATTCTGCAGCCCGGGTGTTTATTTTGTCATCCACATCTGTGAAATTGCGTACGTAAGTGACGTGGTCTTCGCCGTACACATGACGCAAAAGGCGATTCAGCACGTCAAACACCACCACGGGTCGCGCGTTGCCGATATGGGCGCGATCATACACCGTTGGCCCACAGACATACATCCGCACGTTGTTGGGATCGATCGGCTCAAAAACCTCTTTCTTGCGGGTCTTTGTGTTATGCAGTTTTATCGTTGTCATGTCTTGTCCTCGGGCACAGGTGCGCACGCGGCGGGCTTAACAACTTCAGATCATGTTTGAAATAGAAGAACGGCCCGCCAAGATGTCTTAGCAGGGAATGCAGCAAATAATGATGATGTTGCGTACAGCGTTCATGAGGCCGGACCTTAGGCCCGACCCCAGTTTTGGTCAAGTGCGTTTAAGACCGGCCAAACCAAGCGCGTGTTTTGCGACCCAGTGGATATGCCCGTGGATAAACCAAGGGCGCGCCCATCCAGCGTTGAAATCGTCGGAAACGGTCAATCATACGACACCACCTCAAACTCAATCCCATACGGGCCATCAAAATAAAAACGCAGACCTGGCTCGTAATCGCCGTGCAAATGCGGTGTAAAACCTGATGCGATGACTTTTGCTTCAATCTCTTCAATGTCATTCACCACAACGCCGACATGATTGAACCCACCAATCCGGCTATAGGTATTGCCCATCGGCTCTAGTGACTTTTTCGGCGCATAAAGCGCCAGATAGCTGTCGGAATCCCCAACATGAACCGTAAAGCCGTTGTCTTTGGCTTCACCTTGCCATCGGATATGCCATCCAAAAATATCGCACAGGGTTGCTGCGGTTGCCTTTGGGTCCGGAACGGTGATGTTGACGTGCTCGAGATGCATTTCGTTTTCCTTTGCCTGAATTTGATGTATTACCATCCTAATCCCTCAAGTTAACTTGAGGTAAAATGGAATTTACTATGCAAATTAAACCCCCTGCACGAAATGATCTGACAATTGGTGATGTTGCCACGCGCACCGGACTGGCACACTCTGCTATCCGATTCTATGAAGAAGAAGGGCTCGTGTTCCCGCTGCGCAATGCAGGGGGACAACGTCGATTTGACCGCTCTGACATCCGTCGCTTGTCGTTTGTGATGATCTCGCAAGGCTTGGGGTTCTCTCTGCCTGACATCCGAGAGGCGCTGAAATCTTTGCCCGAGGGGCGCACACCTACCAAACGGGATTGGGAGCGTATCTCAGCCCGTTTCCGCCGGGATCTGGATCAACGTATCGCCCAGATGCAGGCGTTACGAGAAAAGCTTGATGGATGTATTGGATGTGGTTGTCTGTCATTAAAAACCTGCAAACTGTACAACAAAGAAGATCGTGCGCAGCGCAAAGGTCAGGGCCCACGCTATTTAATGGGAGATAGTGTCGATTGACGAACCCGCACCGGGAAACCGACACCGAATAGGATTCAAACGTGCTTTGGTTTGGCTAACCCTATTCGTTGAATTGACCAGAACCCTATTCGGAAGATTTTTCAGAGACCAGAAAAGCAATTGACGAATCTCGTCTGAGTCTGGCCCTTTCAATAAGAATTTAGGCTCGGGAGACACATCATGCAGCTTTCAGAACGTATCACACAACTGACAGGCGACGGCTCAGATGGGTGGGATGTGTTTTATCGGTCGCGTCAGATGGTGGCAGACGGAGAGCCAGTGATTGAGTTGACAATTGGCGAGCATGATATCCGTACAGACCCGTCTATTCTTGAGGCAATGCACAAGGCGGCCATTGGTGGACACACTGGGTACGCAATGGTGCCCGGCATCAAATCCCTGCGCGAAGCTGTGGCGACGCGCATTCAGGAAAGAACTGGTGTTCCAACAAGTTACAAGAACATCCTCATTTCCGCAGGCGGTCAGGCTGGGCTTTATGCGTCCCACACTGCGGTGTGTAATCCAGGTGACCGCGCGCTTTATTTGGACCCGTACTATACCACTTATCCAAGCACCATCAGCGGTGTGGCAGCCATTCCTGTGCCTGTACAAACCCACACCGAAGACGCCTTTCAACCGCGCGTCGAAGACTTGGATGCAGCCGCTGCCGGGGCAACATCTCTGTTGATCAACTCACCCAACAACCCAACCGGCACAGTGTACAGTCGTCAAACGCTCGAAGGCATTGCTGACGTCTGCAAACGTCACGATCTTTGGCTGATCTCAGACGAAGTATACGACACCCAAGTTTGGGAAGGTGAACACATCAGCCCACGCGCCCTGCCCGGCATGGCGGAACGCACGCTGGTTGTGAGTTCAATGTCCAAGAGCCACGCCATGACAGGCAGCCGTGTCGGCTGGATTTGCGCGCCTGAACATGTCATCGAACGGCTGATTGATTTGGCAACCAACACCACCTACGGCGTCGCTGGATTTATTCAGGACGCGACCGAATTTGCTTTGGGTCAAGGCGTTGATTTGGAGGAAAAAGTAGCAGAGCCGTTCCGCCGGCGCCGTGCATTGGCAAAGGATATTTTGGCCGGTCAAAACACCGTGGGTTTGATCCCAGCGCAAGGCGCTATGTACTTGATGTTGGACATCCGCGCGACTGGACTGACGGGGGAAGAGTTTGCCAACCGTCTTCTCGACACCCAGATGATTGCGGTGATGCCCGGCGAAAGCTTTGGTAAAGCCGCAGCTGGGCACATTCGTGTGGCCATGACCATCGACGACAATCATTTCGCCGCCGCACTCAAGACCCTTTGCACCTTTGCCCAAGCGATCGCCGAAAACCGCTAAGATGTCCTGAAAACGACAAAACGTCGTTTTTTGTTCAGACGCGAATGTTTCTCCAAGCAAGATGGTTGGACAACAGGGAGAAACGCGATGCAGGGCATTCGCAGCAAAATACAGTTGGTGATCACCACCATCGGTGCCGAGCGCGGTCGCGCCGCGCGTGGCCGCCCGTTTTAACATCTGATCTCATTCTTGAAATTCAGACGTTAAAACAGGACTTTATGTAAAATGACTCAACCTACTTCCCGCCGATCCGGCGGTCGCGCTGCTCGTCAGGCCATCCGTTCTGCTCCCATTGCAAAGGATGACCGTTCTGTACGGCCAGGTATGGAAAGCGGTGTTCTCAAGCCGCTCACAGACGAAAAAATGCAACGTATTCACGAAGCCGCGATAGAAGCATTGGAGACTATTGGTCTGGCAGATGCCCCTGAAAGCGGTGTTAAATACCTTCTGAGCGCTGGCGCCATCCAAGGAGATGACGGGCGAATTCGCATCCCACGTGCCGTGGTCGAAGATGCGTTGACCAAAGCCTGTCGCGAAGTGACATTATATAGCCGTGACGGCGAACATGACCTCACTTTATCAGGCAATCGCGTGCATTTTGGCACCGCGGGTGCGGCCGTTCATATGGTCGATGTCGAAGGCATTGAGTACCGCGAGTCGACGGTGCAGGATCTACATGACGCAGCCCGGATCACCGACAAACTGGACAATGTCCACTTTTTGCAACGCCCCATGGTCTGTCGAGACATCTCTGACAATCTCGAGATGGACTTAAACACCATCTATGCAACCACGTCAGGCACCACAAAACACATCGGCACATCGTTCACAGAGCCCGATTACGTCGATGAAGCGCTCGAAATGCTGCACATGATTGCAGGCAGTGAAGAAAAGTGGCGCGCCCGGCCTTTCATGAGCAATTCCAACTGCTTCGTGGTGCCCCCAATGAAGTTTGCTACTGAATCCTGCGAAGTCATGGAGAAATGCATCGAAGGTGGCATGCCGGTATTGCTTTTGTCCGCAGGGATGGCCGGGGCGACGGCACCTTCGACCATTGCAGGTGCGATCACTCAAGCGGTCGCAGAATGCTTGGCGGGCCTTGTCTATGTCAATGCGATCAAACCGGGACATCCGGCTATCATCGGCACATGGCCATTTGGTCTTGATTTGAGATCGGGCGCGATGACAGGTGGATCCGGAGAGCAAGCTTTACTGACGGCTGGGTGCGCGCAGATGCATAAATTTTATGGTCTGCCCGGCGGTGCTGCTGCGGGGATGACAGACGCAAAACTGCCCGACATGCAAGCCGGATGGGAGCAGATGTGCTCAAACGTCATGGCAGGCCTGTCCGGGCTGAATATGGTCTATGAGTCCGTTGGAATGCACGCATCGTTGCTGGGCTTTTGTCATGAGTCATTGATCCTAGGCGATGACTTGGTCGGTCATGCTTTGCGATGCGTGCGTGGGATTGAGGTGGATGACGAAACGCTGGCGCTGGACCAAATGCGTGAAGTCTGTATCGGCGGCCCTGGTCATTACCTTGGCACTGACCAAACGCTGGCGCGGATGCAAACCGACTATGTCTACCCTGCCCTTGGCGACCGGACTTCGCCCAAGGAATGGATTGAGGTCGGCAAGCCAAACCTCAATCAAAAGGCCACGGCCCGCAAAAACGAGATTTTGGCAGAGCCTTCAGCTGCAAAACTCGACCCAATCAAAGACAAAGCGATCCGTGATCGGTTTAAAATCCACCTTGGCTCATAGGTCCTACCCCGCTTTGCGGCCCACAACAAACCAACCAAAGGTCTGCAACTCGGAAGAGTTGCGGGCCATTCGCGGGCCATCCCATGCGGCCACCATTCTGGCACTTAGACGGGCCAGTTGTATCAGAACAAAGCTAATCGGTTCGCGAAACCATGCTTTGTATTGACGGCGTGTACGTGAGAACCGGCCAAGTTCCTGATCCATCATATCAAAATACCCACCATTTGCAGTCAGTTCTTCGACATTAAAATCCAGACGTTCCAGATGCAGTTTATAAAAGAACTGCGAAAATCCAGTGCAGTAATGGTATGGAGCAAAATGCGTGAGTGAATTAAATGGAGCGGTAATAATCATGCATCCGCCGGGTTTAACCAAGCGGGCCATTTTTTCGACGGCACGAACTGGGTCGACTACGTGCTCCAAAACCTCAGAACAAAACACAGCATCAAACTGACGATCTTCAGGAATATCATACAGATCACATACAAAATCTAACTTGGACGTGTCCCATGCTCCTGTATGCAAACCCGTTTCGCCGGAGCCGTCATATTCGGCGATATCCTGAGCTAGATAATCCAAATGAGAACAATGTGGTTTGTAGGCACATTCTCCTGCGCCAACGTCCAAAAGGCTGCTACCGTCGGGCAAGCTCTTCAACGTCTTTTCGATCCATTGGTCACGCGCTGCGAGGTTCTTAAGCCGTTTCATGTGGAAAAATCTCCATGGGTTGGCATTCTATTTGCACTAGTTGAGTCTTTGTTTCCAGTCGAATTTGTACTGACAAACGATGGCAGAGAGTGCACTGGAAAATTCAGGCCGCTCAAGGTGTTCAAACGAAACTGAAATGGAACGCGCAACCTAAAGAAACAGGCCGGACGACAACGCGCCCGGCCTGTTCGATTTCTTAGCCTGCAAGATAGCCAGTGTTACGATGCGGTTTTGGGGATCAAACCTGCGTCTTGTCCAGCCAGTGTTTCGTCTGCATTCAGAACGCCGTCTGAATCCGTGTCCATGGCAGAAAATGCTTCGGGAGTAACTTCTGGGAACATTGCCTGCACTTCTTCGATGGTCATCACACCATCTCCGTTTGCATCCAGATAGGCGGCAAACGACATTGCAGGCAACGACAGACCTGTCAGGGTCAGAGCTGTGATCAATACTTTTTTCATTTGTTCTCTCCAATTTCTCAATTTGAGAAGGCATCTCTTTGGCCTTCCCCTAGAGAGATGCACCAAATCGGATTTGCGTCCCTGAGTTTGGTGCAAGTCCCAAATCTCGCCGATTTCTGCCGATTTGCTATACGCGCCACGGCGAGCCCCCGCCCAAAAAGGGGGGTATCGCCGTATCGGCGAAATCTCCCCATCTTTTCAATCGCATATTTGCAAGCTCATGGTGCCAAGAACGGAAACTGAGAGGACAGAGTATGACCGGCGTAGACATCACCCCCCCCCAGAAGCTCTGGTGGACATCCTGCCGAAACTGCGCCGACGGGCCCGGCGCCTATGCGATAACGCGGATGCAGCAGAGGATCTGGTGCAAGAGTCTGCCCTGCGAGTGTGGGCCCGATTACAGGCGGGTGAGGACATCACGGATGTCGAGGCCTACGGCATGACGGCCCTTGGTAATCTGGCACGACAAAAGTGGCGCGACCGTAAACCTACGTCCGAGATTACCGAAACCACTTTGACCACACCAGCAGAGGCCCCTGCGCATCTTGCATGCCGAGATATTAGAGACGCCATTTCAAGATTGCCCGCCATTCAGGCCGAAATGATGGCATTGATCTTGATAGGAGAACAAAGTCCGGCAGAATTGGCAAAAAAACCGGATTGCCAATTGGCACAGTGAATTCACGGTTGGCGCGTGCAAGAGCCAATTTGCGTGATGAGATTGGATTAGAAAAGAACGCTAGCGTCGTGACGCTGCTAGATTGACGTAACAGGTTCTCAAGAACGCGTTGGACAAAAAAGTGGGGGGCCGAAGCCCCCCCAGTTTCGCCACTCAGGCTCACTAGTTAATTACCGCTCGATGTTTTTTGCCTGCGGCCTGAGTGCCGTGCCGGGGCAAGCGTACCTGCCCCGTAACCGTATTAACTACATCCGCTGGTTCCCCCGCAGGTGTTGCATTTCATACAAGTGCCATTGCGCACCAAGGTATAGTTTCCGCAGTCCCCACAAGGATCACCCTCGTAGCCTTGCATCTTCGCCTTTGTGCGTTGATCCATGCTGACTGTGCCACTGGCCACGGCCGTTGTTGTGGTTGTGGCTGCTGCGACCACAGCGTCAGAAGTGCCCGTCGCTGTTTCAGGTACCAATGTCTGCAATGTCGCTACTGGATCTGTTGCTGACTTCAGTGCTGCACCGCCATTCAACACCACCAATTCTTGTGGCAAACGCTTGCGCAGATATCCAGTGGATGAGATTTGCTTCAACACTTCCAGTGACTTGGAAGCCGCTGTTTCACTCATTTCTTGAATGTTGCTCACACCTTCTTCTTCGCCTCGACCCAAATCGTCAAAGGCCGTGCCTTCGGGTTTGATGTGGGCCAAGTCAGTGCGGTCCAGATATGACACCGCCAATTCACGGAAGATGTAATCAAGGATCGACGTCGCATTTTTGATCGAGTCGTTGCCTTGAACCATACCTGCCGGCTCAAATTTGGTGAACGTGAACGCATCAACAAATTCCTCCAGTGGCACACCGTATTGCAGACCCACCGACACTGCGATGGCAAAGTTGTTCATCATCGCCCGAAAGCCTGCACCCTCTTTGTGCATATCGATGAAAATTTCGCCCAAATTACCGTCTTCATACTCACCAGTACGCAGATAGACCTTGTGGCCTCCAACAACGGCTTTCTGAGTATACCCCTTACGGCGCTCTGGCATCTTTTCGCGGTGCGATTTGACGATTTCTTTGACAATCACTTTCTCGATGATCTTTTCGGCCAGAACCACGGCCTTTTCGTGGGTATTGCCGCTTTCCAGAATCTCGGCAGCGTCATCATCGTCTTCAACCAGAGCAGCGGCCAATGGTTGTGACAGTTTTGAGCCATCACGATACAGCGCATTGGCTTTGATACCCAAGCTCCAGCTGAGTTCATACGCTTTCTGACAGTCTTCAATTGTCGCGTCATTGGCCATGTTAATGGTTTTTGAGATCGCACCTGAGATGAAAGACTGTGCTGCAGCCATCATCGTAATGTGGCTTTCAACATTCAGATAACGCTTGCCTTTTTTGCCACAAGGGTTTGCACAATCAAAGATCGCATAGTGCTCTTCCTTGAGGAAAGGTGCACCTTCCAAAGTCATGGTCCCACATACGTGGTCGTTGGCAGCGTCGATATCCTTACGTGTAAATCCAAGATGCGACAACAGATCAAACGATGGATCGTTCAGTTTGGCAGTCGGGATACCCAGAACATTCGTGCAAAAGGCTTCACCCAAGGTCCACTGATTGAACACAAACCGGATATCAAAGGCCGAGGCCAAAGATGCTTCGATTTTGTCCAACTCGTTCTGGCCAAAACCATGCCCCACCAAGGATGTATGGTTAATGCACGGCGCATTACCTAAGCTGCCGTGGCCCACCGCATACGACAC
>ERZ1046740.1321-NODE-1321-length-17720-cov-5.078630_pt1 | contig 17720 bp, 16 predicted proteins | sample MGYA00383093_ERZ1046740 | MGnify/ENA primary metagenome ERZ1046740 (study PRJEB29581, sample SAMEA5548363) | metagenome | biome: marine; feature: coastal; material: water | depth 25 m | study: Short-term variability in the microbial, nano- and picoplankton... | reverse complement strand
CGACGTGACCATGTCGATGGCCAAGGGCGCGCGCCAGCGTGGCGTCGAGATCATTCGCAAGATGCAGGCCGACGCCTTTCATTGGACAGGTACGCACTGGGAAGTGACCTGCACCAAAATGGTTGAAAAGGGTGGTAACCTTGTTCCCGGTGACGAACAGGTCGTCATCACCGCCGAGCACGTGGTAACCGCCTCTGGCAACCACGCACAGCGTACCGCCGGGATGCTGGGCATCAAGATGCCGGCTGTTCCGGTCGAGCATACGTTTATTGTCATGGATAAGGACCCCGAGCTGGTCAAATGGCGCGAAGCGGGCAACGCGGAGCACCCAGTGGTGCGCGACGCCGACGCACAGTCTTATGCCCGCGAAGAACGTGGCGGTTGGATATTGGGCATCTATGAGAACGGTGCACCAGCCCGTTTCGAGCACGGTGTGCCCGACAGTTTCCGCGCTGATCTGTTCCCGCTCGATCTGGATCGTATCGCCGAACAATACATGGCGATGACAGAACGCGTTCCGTCTTGCGCAGACTCAGGTCTCAAGGACGATTTCAACGGCCCGATTTGCTACACGCCTGACGGCAACCCATTGGTTGGCCCAGCACCCGGCCTGCACAATATGTGGCTCGCCGAAGGCTTCTCGTTTGGCATCACCGCTGCGGGCGGCACGGGCTATTATCTGGCACAAATGATGGTGGATGGCGAAGCCGAGATCGATATGGCGTCGCTTGACCCAAAACGCTATTCACAAAGCTGGATGACCACCGAATTTGCCGCGCGCAAAAACGAAGAATGCTACGATCACGTCTATGTTCTGCACCACCCCGACGAAGAGCGCCCCGCAGCGCGTCCCCTTCGCACGGCCCCGGCGTTTGATCGCCAAAAGGCGCTTGGCGCGCAATTTGGCTGGGTCAACGGATGGGAACGCCCGAACTACTATGGCCCTCTTGATGCACCGACGTCGTTTGACCACGACGCGCGATCCTTCCGCCGTGGTGGTTGGTGGCAACATGCCGTCGACGAGGCCAAGGCGATCCGCGAAGGTGTCGGCCTTGTGGATGCCACAGCCTTTACCAAACATGTCGTAAAGGGCCCCGGTGCCACACAATTCTTGGATTGGTTTACCTGCAACAAATTACCCAAAGTCGGTCGCATTAACCTGACCTATGCGCTGACCAGCCATGGCACCACACGTACGGAATACACCATCGTACGCAACGGAGAGAACAACTATTACCTCGTCTCGGCGGGGGCGTGGACCGAATACGACGCCGACTATCTACGCAAAGCCGCCGCCAGCAAAATGGACGAATTTGGCTATGTCGAAATTCAGGATGTGACCACGCAGTGGGGCGTCTTCGCTATCGCGGGGCCGAAATCGCGCGATGTTCTGAAAGAGATCATCAACGACGCTGATCCGGAAACTGCGCTTTCGAACAAACGCTTTCCTTGGCTGTCGTCCAAGAAAATCGAACTTGGCATGTGTCCCGTGAATGCGATCCGCGTGGCGTATACGGGCGAGTTGGGCTGGGAACTGCACCATCCAATGGAGATGCAGAACTACCTTTGGGATCTGCTGATGACCGCCGGCGAAAAACACGGCATGAAACTGGTTGGCGCGCGGGCGCAAAACTGGCTGCGTCAGGAAAAATCCTATCGTGCGTTTGGCAACGAACTTGGTCGCGACGCAACCCCTGCCGAGGCTGATCTGCCACGTTTTATTGACGGCTCAAAAGAGTTTCACGGCAAGGCAAAAATGGAGGCCACAGGCATCCGTTCCAAATGTTGTACCTTGTTGATTGATGGCCCTGCTGATGCGGACCCTTGGGGTCGCGAAGTTCTCTACACGCCCGAAGGCACTCGGGTGGGTCGTTTGACCTCGGGCGGCTACTCTGTGGCGTTCGAGAAATCTATCGGCATGGGGTATGTGACACCAGAATTGGCGGTCGAAGGCACCAAACTGAAGGTCAAACTGCAGGATAAACTGTGGGATGCCGTCATTACCTGTGACAGCCCGTATGACCCCAAAAACGAAACCATTCGTAAGGACGGTTAACGCCGCAAGTCCTTGCAGTTACTTAGGTTTTAAGAAGCTATGGCAGTCTCGGCTGCCATAGATTTTTTGCTTTTACGGCAGAAACTTAGCGCAGGAACTTGCCGATCAGATCATCCGCAATGGATCCATCTCCGTCACTGTCCAACATGCCCGTCAACGCTGATAGATCCACGCCACCACCGGATGCGCCCTTCTGGCCCATCAGGCCGCCGACCAACCCCATCAAACCTTGGGCGCCGCCACCTTCGCCCATCATCGCGTTGATCGAGCTATCGGGCAGGTTCTTTTGCAAACCACCCTGCAGCATTCCGGCCAACGCAGGTAAAAACTGCGCGACAGTACCGGCATCAACACCTGTGCGTTCAGCGGCTTCTCCGGCCAGCCCTTGCACTGCGTCTTGATTGCCCAAAAGGTTTTCAAGAAAGGCCAACCCATGGGCTTGCCCCTCGGGGCTTGCTGCCGTGGCGCCATCATCAAACAGTGCGGCGCGTTCTTCGCCTTGTAAATTGCGCAGCAAGGACTCCAAACCACCCGAAGCGGCCTGTTGTTTCGCGGCTGATCCAATGGCCGGGGCCAAAAGTCCGGTCAGCGCATTGGTTTGTTCTGCATCCAAGCCAAATTGCGAAGCCATTTTGGACAGGCCTTGGCCTTGTTGGGATTGTTTCAGTAGGTCGATGATGGACATTTGGGGTCTCCGATCTGGCATTGTGGGAACGTGTTGGTCGCACAATGCCCCCGCACTAAAATACAGTGCAGGCGAAAATCTGGTTGCTCATCCCCGAAACAGGTCAGTCGCCTTGTGTGAACTCTTTCGCGCTTGGGAAATCCTGCGCGTCAATCTGACCGTCGCCGTTGCGATCCATAGAGCTGAACCACTTGCGACCTGCCGCCAAAAGCTCTTCTCGTGTGACCATGCCGTCAAAGTTTGTATCGGTAAATCCGCGCGACAAACCGGTGACCGCCCGCAACGCCATAGACGTGCCATGTTCGGCGGCTTCGGCTTCACGGGCCTTATCAAACGCATCGTATTCTTCTGCGTTCAGGGCACCATCCCCATCTTTGTCAAACTGCCCAAACACGTTGCCGAGGCGTTCCTCAACTTCGGCGGCCGTCACGCTTTTGTCGGCGTCGAGGTCCCATAGGTGATATGTTTCAGCCGTGCCAAAAGTGGCCGAAGCCAGAACAGTGGCGGCAGTCAAAACAGCTGTGGGCACAAATTTCATAATGCGTGGCATGAGGTTCCTTCCACGGAAAAAAGGGGGCGTTTGCCCCCTATGTAACCCGTCAATGCCTACGGCTCAACCAGCAGTCATTTCATCGTAGCATTCTTGGGCTTTGGCAGCATACATCATCGATGGACCACCGCCCATTTGAATGGTCATTGCCAGCACGTCGCCAATCTCTTCGCGGGTCGCGCCCGCCTTGATCAGGGCGTCGACATGCAGAACGATACAAGCCTCGCAACGGTCTGCCACAGCAATTCCAAGCGCAATAAACTCTTTGGTTTTAAAGTCGAGCACTCCGCCTTCTTTGACAGACTTGCCCAACGCCCCGAAGGCGCGCGTGGTGTCGGGAATGGATTTGTTAAGCCCACGCAGTTGATTTCGGGTGCTGTTCAGCTTGTCTGTCCAACTCATATATCTTACTCCTTGAATGTGATTGTCTGTCTCAGACCACGGTTCAAATGGGCGTTCCTTGATTAAGATCAGGTTTTTGGAATTTGTTTCAAGACGAGCGCAAGCATCATGGCCTTAGATCGGTTTGCGCATCACAATGGCAAGGTTGTTAGCGGGCATTTCAATCATGTCGACAAAGTCCAGCCCGGCATTTTGCCCCCATTCCACAATGTCAAAGTCGCTTTTGTAGCCAATCTCAGGGTCCTGAGCCTGCAAGCTGGCGTGAAACGTCGCATCGCCCTCACTAATCAGGTCTTGGTCGCGCATGAACGGACCATAGATCATCAGACTGCCATTATTCGCCAGCGCGATCCCGGCTTCTGCGATCAGGGTGCGTGCCTCGGGTGTGGACACCAGATGTAAAAGGTTGACCAATAAAATGAAGTTCTGGCCGGTGTGGGTGTCCCCCCAACCTGCCATTGTGGCATCAAGATTTGCAGCCGCTGCGATATTGGCCAGACCGGCTTGCTGCGCATAGGCATTGATGCTGTCGCGCCGCTCTGGGTCAACGTCACTTGGTTGCCAGCGTAGGTGTGGCAATGCCGCAGCCAACGCAACAACATGTTGGCCCGTACCACTGGCCAATTCCAACGCAGACCCCTCCTGCTTAGGGGCGATATCCAGCGCGACCGCCGTGATCGCCTCTGTATTGCGCGCCGCCGACGGGGCATACAAGCGCCCATCTTCTTGCTGTGTGGCCACCGAGGCCGTCTTGGGCAAAGATCGTCGTTGGGGCATTAGCCAAACCTTTTAGGGTCAAGGGCCGCAATCGTGGTCGCGTCTAACTCGGACGCACGATCAGCAACAAGGTCAGCCACCAATTGCGAGGCAGCAGGCGCTGTTTGAAAGCCATATCCACCCTGACCCGAAATCCAGAAAAAGCTGGGATTGTCTGTAGCAGGCCCCAATACCAGATTTCGATCCGGCGAAAATGTGCGCAAACCTGCCCAACTGTGTTCGACGCGGGTCACAGGCTCGGTGACAACCTCCTCGTAGCGCGCCAATCCCTCAGCCAGCACCATATCATCTGCCCAAGCGTCATGTGGGTCCTGCAGGTGTTCTTCAGCTGGTGACACTAACAGCTTGCCTGCATCCGGCTTGGCATACCAATCTTCTTTCACACCCAAAAGCATCGGCCAGCCTGATACGTCATGACCGCCCGGCGCTGGCAGACGCGCCATTGAACGGCGCAACGGGGTAAACCCTAGCGGGGTGATCCCGGCCATTTTGGCGATCTCATCCACCCATGCGCCTGAGGCGTTAAAAATCATGCGTGTTTCAAAGGCAGTGCCATTGGCAGTCACGATCCAGCCTGTGTCGGTGGCCTGAATATCGGTCACCGTTTGCCCGGTTAGAACCTCTCCGCCGTCTGCGCGGGTCAGCTTTGCAAACGTCTGGATTTCAAGGTCTGTATCCACGTCATATGCGGCCTCGTGGTAGGCGGTATATCCGACCACGTCAGGGTTCAGGATTGGCACCATCTCAAAGGCTTGCGCAAGCGTAATACGCTCCATGTTGAGATCTTTGCAGGCCCGTGGGAATTGTATTTTTTCCGATATCTTCGCCACAAGCATCAAACCACGTGGGTTCAAAAATCCACCATACGCATTCGTATGGAAGTCTGCACTTGCCTCGGATAATGCCACGGTGGACGCAAGCCCATAGTTGGCCTCAAACAAAGCCGCTGATCGACCCGAGGCGTGATAGCCCAGCGAGGTTTCACGTTCCAGCAAAACCGTCTTGCCAAGCGGGGCGAGGCGGGCGGCTGCCGACGTCCCGGCAATGCCCCCACCAATCACGAGAAAATCAATCATGCTTCTTCCAATCGATCCGTTGCTGGGGGCGGTGTTGGGGTGAGCGCGGACAAACGTGCATAAACCTCGTCCGTCATTTGATAGTCAACGGCAGCAAGCGACGGCGCCAATTGGTCAACGGTGCGGGCCGACAAAATTGGCGTGGGGTGGGTCGCATGTTTTGCCGCCCAAGCTACGGCCAAAGTGGCAGGATGAACCCCCAATTCTGCGCCGATGTCCGCTAGATCCTTTGCCGCGTTGTGCATCCAATCTTGACCATAACGGGCCGCATACCGTTTGTCCGTGGCTAGCCGACCAACTTCGTCACCTGCGCTATACTTCCCCGTCAATAAGCCGCTACCCAAGGGCGAATAAGGGGCCACCAGAATCCCTTGATCCGCCGCCATGGGCAGTATCTCAACCTCAACCTGCCGTTTCACAAGGCTGTACATGGGTTGCAGAATATCTATCGAAATGCCCCTTGCTTGTGCCAAAGCAACAGCCTTCATCACTTGCCAAGCGGCAAAGTTGGACAAGCCGACATAAGAAATCAATCCGTCAGACTTCATCGCGGCGAATGTGTCGATCGTTTCAGACAATTCCACATTTGGATCAAAACGGTGCAAATACAGGATATCCACATGATCCATCCCCAGCCTTTTGCGGGAGATATCAAACTGTGTACGCAAGTTATCGGTACCGGCGCCGCCTGTGTAACTGGCCTTGGTGGCGATCACCAAACGCTCGCGATGCGGTGCTGCAAGCTGCCCCAAAATTTCTTCGGATTTACCGTCCGTGTACACATGCGCAGTATCAAAATGCGTGACTCCGGCCTCTAAGCAAGCTTCAAACATCTCTTGAGATTGGGACGCGTCGGCCTTGCCGCCAAATTGCATTGTGCCAAAGGCAAAGCGGCTGATCTGGGTGCCGTCAGAACTGCGGATTGGTGTGTTCATGGTTCTACCTTACTGCTTGAAAATCTTGGGCAACAAATCCGGATATTTCTTCCACCGTGCGACGCTGTCTTTGTGCACTCCTTGGCGGGCCTGCACGCTACTCGCGGTCCGGATAGACCCCTGATTTCCCTCAGGCTTTAACATCGCGGCATCAAAAGGAAGCCCGCAATACTGTGATACTTTGCGCAGACTACCTTCCGGATCACCCGTCAAATCTTCATAGCTAAGTTCCAGGAACTCAGCCCCCAATTCGCGCCACGCCGCAATCGTGTCCTCAAAGATTCCAAACCGGCTTAGGATCGCCGTTTCCTCGAATGAGAAATTCTGCCCGGCATCATCAAAATAGTTCTCATAGATCGAAAGAGCGGAATCCTTGCGATCTCGACGCAGCAGGATCAGTTTGGCCTCTGGAAAGGCTTTGTTGATCCACCCGAGATGCATGTAGTTGACGGGCATTTTGTCGACCGTCCATTTGCTGTCACCCATGATTTTTTGAAACTCTGCATACTCAGACCGCCGATCGGAAAACCCGTCCGCTATCGACGTAGACGTCACAACGCCTGCCGAAAATCGACGATTCAAAAGCGCCACTTCCCCCAACCCGACAACATCAGGTGCGGACGACAGCATACGTTCTAACAAGGTGGTTCCAGAGCGCGGCAAACCCATGATGAAAATGGGCACCGCGGGCAGGTCGAGATCTGCCACAGCTTGCGGGGCCTCAGTACGGAATTGCTCTCGTATGGCGGTATGCAATTGGGCATCGTCCTTGGCTTGATAAGGGCGAAGCTTGGCAATTTGTTGGTTTGCGCGCTTCAACGTTTTGGTAAACGTCTGATCATTGCCCTCACGTTTGGCAATTGCAGCTTGGGCAAATCCAAGTTGGGCGCGTTGTTCAGGCACACGGGCCTCGCGGGCGTGTCGGTCAATCTCCTTTGCCAAGGTGCCCAATTCGGATGCGGGCACAATATCAGCCATCTGTCTTAGGGCCGAATGCGCAAAATCCGGTGACAAGGCGATCAAACGCTGAAACAGAGCAACAGCTCCATCAAAGTCACCGCTTTCACGTTTGCGAATGGCAAGGTTTTCAACAACAGCAGGCATTTCAGGCGACAAAGCAAAGGCGCGTTCGGTGATGTCTAACGCCCGCGCTGACTGATTGGTGAACGCATAAAAGCGCCCAAGGTTTATCATCGCGACAACGTGTTTGGGATGGTCGACCAAAAATCCTTCAAGGGCTGCAATCGCGTCAAGCAGGTGGCCATCTTCGGCCAATAAAATACCACGCAATGACAATGCATCAGGCGACGTGGGGTGCACGGCGAGCATGGCATCCGTCGCCTCCAACGCGCGCGCGGCGTCTCCCGTAATCTGAAACACCTGCACACGGGCCATCATGACCCTGTGATCATCTGGAAACCGCACCAATGCCCTGTCGAGCGTGTCAATGGCCTGATCGACGCGACCCATCTCTGCGGAAATGCGCGAAAGATTGAGATATGCATCTGGTTCCGGCGTGCCCAATTTGATGGCATTTGCAAAGTGCACGCGCGCCTCAGACGACTTGCCACGCGCAATCAATGCCAGCCCAGCCACAAACTGAACCCGTTCGCTTTTGGGATGCGCCTTCAGGGCACTTCGGCTTTCTTTCCACGCCTGTGTGGGGCTGGTCGACAGCAGTCTGTATACTGCTGTTGCCCGAGCAAGACCGGTGTCTAATTGTTTTGGCGGTGAATTTTTCATGTTGGATATTAGAAATCGGTCGGCAAGAACTCCAACCGCTTTTCACCTCGTGTTTGAACCCCAGAATGTCGCCGGATTGAACCGCCTCCAGCAGCCAACAAAGTAACCGCGGATTTTCACAATAACCAGTAGAATTGGCGCTTTGGGAAAGTTGCTGTGAAGACTTGAATGGGCTCGCTCAAATCCAAGCGATATCAGGTCTGCTCCAACAGCCACCCAATCACTGTATCGCGTGCCGGGTGCCCCTCAATTGGGTGCAACAGGTAATACGCCTCGTGGATATCCGGCGCCTGCCACACCTCGACAAGCTGCCCCGCCGCCAATGCGTCCGCAGTCAGCAAGTGCGGGGCAAGCGCCACACCTTGACCGGATATCGCGGCATCAATCGCCAAACCGGTTTGATTAAAGCTGAGCGCATTTGTGGGCAGGGGTAAATCGTGGGCCTCAAACAATTGGGTCCAGTGGCGGTGCCCATCTTGAATGAGCTTATGTGCGGTGAAGCCTTGCGGGTCCTCAACGGCGTCGTAGTCAACGGCATAAGACGGGCTTGCCACAGCACAAAGATCCAAAGGCGCAAGCAAATGCATGGTTAAGCCAGAGCCCTCCGGCATCAGCCCTTGCCGTATCGCCAAGTCCACATCATCGCGGCGAAAGTCTGTCAAAGCCTCACTAGCGCGCATATCCAAAGTGATATGCGGGAACGCTTTGGCAAAATCGGAAAGTCGTGGCACCAACCATTTTGAGGCCACAGACGGTGGCACCGAAAGCGTGACCAAGGCGCTATCCGGTGTGAGGTTTTCTATGGCGCGATCAATCAGCCCCAAGGCCTTGCGGATATCTTTGTGAAACTGCGCGCCTGTTTCCGTCAGTGCCAAGCCGCGGGGCAGGCGGGTGAACAATGGCTGTTCGATATCCGCTTCTAACTTGCGCACCTGTTGGGCCACAGCCCCTTGGGTCAGGTTCAACTCTTCAGCGGCGGCACGGAAATTGCCATGCCGGGCGGCCGCATCAAACATACGCAGGCTGTTGAGATTGGGTTTTCGCATCTAGGACCCTGTAGTTTTTCTACAATCTGACCGCAACAGACATGATTGGTCAAGGACGCCGTGTGAACTTACTTTGAAATCAAACAAAGGAGTTCCAAAATGACAAAAGTAGCAATCATCACCGCGGGCGGCAGTGGCATGGGCGCGGACGCTGCGCGACGCCTGCATGCCGACGGGTTTCAGGTGGCAATTCTGTCGTCCTCTGGCAAAGGAAAGGCCTTGGCCGAAGAATTGGGCGGTGTAGGGGTTACAGGCTCAAACCTTATCACCAGCGATTTGCAAGCCTTGGTCGATGCCGCCATGTCCAAATGGGGGCGTGTCGACGTTTTGGTCAATTCCGCGGGCCACGGCCCCAAAGGCGACATTATGGAGATCAGCGACGAAGATTGGCATCTGGGCATGGATGTCTACCTGATGAATATTATTCGTCCCAGCCGCTTGGTGGCTCCGATCATGGCCGCCCAGAGTGGTGGTGCGATCATCAATATCTCGACCTTTGCGGCGTTTGAACCGGACCCGTTGTTTCCAACCTCAGGCGTGTTTCGTGCCGGACTTGCCGCCTTTACCAAATTGTTTGCTGACAAGTTTGCAGGTGACAACGTGCGGATGAACAACATCTTGCCCGGCTTTATCGACTCTTTGCCTGAAACAGAAGATCGCAAGGCGCGCATTCCGATGGGGCGTTATGGCAATGCCGCCGAAGTATCTTCGTTGGTGTCTTATCTGGCGGGCGAAGGCAGCTATGTCACCGGCCAGAATTGGCGCGTCGATGGGGGCCTGACCCGTCATGTCTGAGGCGATCGGACGGCCGCAGTTGGATGTGGCCTTTTATATCAAATGGGTGGCGTCGATCGTGCAGATACTCGGGTACAGCGCGACCGCCTTTGGCTGGGTGCCTTGGAACATCGGGTTTTTCCTGATTGGCCTGACGGGATGGTTCATCGTCGGCGTTTTGTGGAAAGACCGCGCCATTATGCTGATCCACATCGTGGCCCTTGGCGCGATGTTCGCAGGATTGATCAGCACGTAAGTCAGGCGCGCCTTTGGCCAAGGCCCGGGCGCGTCTAATCAAGCATAGGGATTTTTAGCGGATCGATCCGCCGAAAGCGTGCTTTGTCGTTCTTCCACAAGTTGCTCAATCGCGTCGGCCAGATGGATTTCTTGAATGTTGTAATCCCCCGCCGCGACCCGCATTTTGTGGGCCCTAATCATGACGTCCGCATGGGTGGACCCGACAGGCGGTTCAAACTTGTAACACGCTAATTCAATCGTCAGCCCCAAAGGGTCCTGAAAATAGACCGAATTCATAAAGCCGCGATCCTTGATCTTGGTATGCCTTACACCCCGGTCGTCCAGCCGCGCCATGGCCTGCATCAGCGACGCGTGCGAGACGTTAAAGGCGATGTGGTGCACAGTGCCCGGATCGCGAGGGTTCAAGGCGGGATCAGCCGTACGAGTCTCATCGGTGAAAATCGTGATCAATCGTCCGTCGCCGGGATCAAAGTACAGATGACCTTCGTTAGGATTGTCCAGATTTGGCTGGTCAAACACAAACGGCATGCCCAGCACGCCTTCCCAAAAATCAATAGATGTCTGCCGATCCGCCCCGTTCAAAGTGATATGATGTACGCCTTGAACCTGAATTTTGCGCATGGGTTGTCTCCTGTTGGTCTGTAATCACACTAGGCCAAGACCGGGCGCATACAAAGGGCACTGAGGGCGCGAGACATGTGCAGCCTTGCACAAGGCCAACGAAAAAGGCCCGCCAAAACTGACGGACCCTTTGGGAAATGACAGCAACGACATCACCTGTCGTTGGCTGTGTCGGTCTTAGCCATACATGGCCCGGGCTTGACGGAAAGACAGCAACCGTTTGGATTTCTCATCCCACAGGTGCAATCTGGCGCTGGCCAGGCTTTGACGAATGGTCATCTGATTGTTCTCTGCCAATTCCTTGTGATCGCGCAGCACTTCGGTCAGGCGATAAAACGGGATACGGCTGTACAGATGGTGGACATGGTGGATGCCAATATTGGCGCTGAACCACTGTAAAATCTTTGGCAGCTTGTAGTATGAGCTGCCATGCATGGCGGCTTCGTGCAGCTGCCAGTCGTCTTCTTGGCTCCACTGCGTGTTTTCAAACTGGTGCTGTACATAAAACAGCCACACACCTGCAGTCGCAGCAATCAATGTCGATGGTAGGAAAATCAGAACCAAAGGCATGATGCCTCCAAACCAGAACACCAACAGCAAAGCGGCCACAATCGCCAGATTGGTGCACATTGCGCTGATCCAATATTTGCCACCAGTCATCAGGCCAAACGGCAGGCGGTTCTGCAAAAAGAACAGATAGCCGGGGCCAAAACCAAACAGGGTCACAGGATGGCGATAAATCCGGTAGATAATGCGATCCAGAGCTTTCATCTCGCGGTATTCTTCAACGGTGAGCGTGTGGATATCGCCCATGCCACGTTTACCCAAATGACCATGCGTGCTGTGATGATGCGAATGCGTGCGGCGCCAGACATCGTATGGCGTCAACGTCAGCACACCCAGCCCACGTCCAATCCAGTCACTGATGTTGCGGTTGGTGAAAAAGGCCCCATGACCACAGTCGTGCTGGATGGCGAAAAGCCGGAGCAGGAAAAGCGAATTCACCATGGAAATCGCCAATGCTAGCCAATAGCTGATCGACAAGGACCACCACGCCAGCGCCCAAAGCGCCAAAAACGGACCCACACTCACGGCAAGCTCAAAGGCGCTTCGCAGTTGATCGGGTTCTCGGTAATTGGCGAGTGTCTTGATCCAGTCGCGCGCGGCGCTTTTTTCTGGCTTGCCAGAAGGAGTGTCTTGGATGTCAGTCATGAGCCTGCCGTACGGTTATTGTTGGCTAATCGGATAAACTATCGGGTCAAGGAAGCAAGTGAATACGATGTGATCGACGCAAATTTTGGGTATTTTTCGGTGACCAAACGCCGCAAATTGCCAGACTTGACGCGAATGAATGAAGAAAGGCCCGCCAAAACGGCAGGCCTTTCTTGTGTTTGAGTGTCGCCAAGATCAGTTAGGAACGTCGCCTTCAAGGCCTTCCACGTAGAAGTTCAGACCCGCCAGAGCGTTGTCGCCTTCATAATCCGAGGCTGTTTCGCCGTCAGCCAACCAAGGTGAACCGTCTTGCTTGTTCAGCGGGCCGGTGAATGCGTGGTAGGATCCGTCTGCCAACGAGTCCTTCAGGGCCATAGCCGAGGCTTTGATCTCTGCAGGAACCGCGTCGGAAATCTCACCGATGCCAACCATGCCTGCGCCGATACCATCCCAAGTGCTTTTGCTTTCCCATGAGCCGTCCATCACTGCGCCAACGCGGGCGATGTAATAGGGGGCCCAGTCATCAATGATCGACGAGACGCGCGGCATTGGTGCGTATTCGCTCATGTCAGATGCCTGACCAAAGGTGATGACGTTGCCAGCAGCTTGCGCTGCCGCTTGTGGGGCAGTCGAGTCTGTGTGCTGCAGGATCACGTCCGCGCCTTGTTCGATCAGAACTTTGGCAGCGTCGGCTTCTTTTGCAGGGTCAAACCAAGTGTAGGCCCAAACGATCTTGAACTGAACGTCAGGGTTCACCTTCTTGGCGTGGATGTAAGCCGAGTTGATGCCCCGGATCACTTCTGGGATCGGATACGAGCCGATATAGCCGATCACATTGGATTTGGTCATTTGACCCGCAATGTGGCCCTGAACCGCGCGACCTTCATAAAAACGTGCTGAATAGACCGACACGTTGTCTGCTTGCTTATAGCCAGTGGCGTGCTCGAATTTCACTTTCGGGAATTTCTTGGCCACGTTGATCGTTGGGTCCATATAGCCAAACGATGTGGTGAAAATGATGTCCGCGCCTTTCAGCGCCATATCGGTCATCACGCGCTCTGCGTCCGGGCCTTCTGGCACCGATTCTACATAAACGGTTTCAACCTTGTCGCCATATTTGGCTTCAACGGCCAAGCGGCCTTTGTCATGCTCGTGGGTCCAGCCGCCGTCGCCGATTGGGCCGACATAGACAAAACCGACTTTGGTTTTGTCGGCCATCGCAGTGGTGGCAAGACCGATCGCCAGCGCAGCGCTGGTCAGAATTTTGGTTAGTTGCATACGTAATACTCCCTGTTTCGTTTAACTATTGGCCTCATTGAGAGGCATGGAATATGCGGCCAAGAGAGGCAGGCGCCCGGCTCTTGTCGGCAGACATGATGACAAGCACCAGAATAGTGATGATGTAAGGCGACATTGCCAAGTATTCGACCGGAATTGCAATGCCTGCCGCCTGAAGATTAAGCTGCAAAACGTTGATCCCGCCAAAAAGATAAGCCCCCAGCAAAACCCGCCAAGGTTTCCAGCTGGCAAATACCACCAACGCCAGTGCGATCCAGCCGATCCCGGCAGTCATGCCCTCGGTCCACTGTGGCACCCGTATGAGGCTAATATAGGCCCCACCCAATCCAGCACAGGCACCCCCAAACATGATGGCCAATACCCGAACCCGGATCACGTTGTATCCCAGCGCGTGGGCGGCTTCGTGGTTTTCACCCACCGCGCGCAGCACCAGACCAATGCGGCTGTATTTCAGCACGGCCCAGACCCCCGCGACCAACCCAATCCCGATATATAGAACGGGGTCATGGCCAAATAGAATAGGGCCAACGACAGGCAAATCGCTCAGCACTGGAATATGGATAGTGCCCATGGGCGGAGGTTTCACACCGACATAACCTTGCCCCATCAGGGCCGAGAGCCCAAGACCAAACAGCGTCAGCGCCAGACCCGAGGCCACCTGATTGGCCAAGGCAAATTGGGTGAGAAAGGCAAATAGCAATGACAAAACAGCACCTGCCGTCATCGCCGCAACCAGCCCTAGATAGGGTGATCCGCTTTCGACTGACACCGCGAAACCGCCGATGGCGCCCACGATCATCATGCCTTCGACACCAAGGTTCAGAACCCCGGCGCGTTCCACAACCAGCTCGCCAACGGCGGCCAGCAACAACGGAGTTGCGGCAACCATAAGCGACGCAATTAATAGGACGGGGTTGATGGCTGAGAGATCCATTATGCGGCTCCCTTCACTGCTAATCTGATACGGAAGTTGGTGAGCAGGTCCAGCGCCAGAAGGAAGAACAACAACATCCCCTGAAAGACCTGAATGGCGGCAGCAGGCAGGCCCATATTGGACTGCGCTATCTCACCGCCAATATATGTCAGCGCCATCAACAAGCCTGCCAGCAAAATACCGACCGGATGCAAGCGCCCCAAAAAGGCAACGATAATGGCGGTAAAGCCATAGCCGACCCCAAAGTCGATACTGACTTGACCCGCCGGGCCAGACACTTCGAACATGCCCGCAAGCCCGGCCAAGGCACCTGATGTGCCAAGGCAGAACAGGATCAACCGTGTGGGGTTCACCCCTGCAAATCGCGCAGCACGTGGTGCCTCGCCCGTCAGGCGGATGTTGAACCCAAGGATATGTTTGTTCAGCAGAACGTAAGACAGAATGACCGCGATGAAGGCGAACAAAACACCCCAGTGCATGCCCGTGCCTGCGATCAACTCGGCGTTATGGGCCGATGCGTATTCCTGCAAGTTGCGTGACCCAGGAAAGCCAAAGCCTTCGGGATTTTTTAGCAACCCAAGCGATACAGACGCCAACAATTGTTCAGCCACATACACCAGCATCAGCGACACAAGAATTTCATTGGTGCCGAATTTCACCTTCAGGAGGGCGGGGATCATCGCCCAAATCCAGCCGCCCAAGGCGCCCGCGATAATCATAATCGGAAAGATAAAGATGCTTTCCATCGGATAAAACGCCAATCCAGCACCCGCGCCACAAATGGCGCCCATGATGTACTGGCCTTCGGCGCCGATGTTCCAAATACCTGCGCGAAAGCCCAATGACAGACCAATCGCGATCAGGATCAGCGGCCCACCTTTCACCAGCAATTGCGGGCGATAGTAGAACGCAAATTCGCCAAACAGCGGCTCCCAGAAAATGGTGCTGATGGCCTCAATTGGGTTCTTGCCAAGGGTCGCAAACAGTAAGCCTCCGGCAATCATGGTAATGACAACGGCGATAACCGGTGTGGCCAACGCGAGCGTACGCGACGGTTGTGCGCGTTTTTCCAGCTTGATCATGCCTCGGCTCCTTCGTTGCTATGCGCGACTTCCATGCCATGGGCACCGCCCATCATCAGGCCAATTTCGTCAATCGTCAGACCCGCCGCCGGACGAATATCCGACATGCGGCCTTCGTTCAGTGCGCCGAACCGATCCGAGATTTCCATCAATTCATCAAGATCCTGACTGATACAGACAATCGCCGCACCACCCGCTGCTAAATCCAAAAGCGATTGTCGGATAGATGCCGCTGCGGCCGCATCCACACCCCAAGTGGGCTGATTAACCACCAACACTTCGGGTGATTGCAGCACTTCGCGGCCAATCACAAATTTTTGCAGGTTGCCGCCCGACAGCGACCGCGCCGCGCGATCTGATCCCGGCGTGCGCACGTCAAATTCCTTGATAACCTGTTCGGCAAATTCTGTGGTGCCAGACCAGTCGACAAACCCGTTCGAGGTCAGGTTCTTGCGGATCATTCCGGTCAACAGCGCGTTTTCCACAAGGCTCATGTCCGGGGCCGCAGCGTGACCCAACCTCTCTTCAGGGGCCGCCAAAATGCCAAGTTCCCGACGGGCATTGGGCCCCAGATGGCCCACATCCTGCCCCTTCACCTTGACCGCATCAGGCCAAGTTGTGGATTCACCTGACAGTGCGGCCAGCAACTCATCCTGCCCGTTGCCTGCAACCCCGCCAAGACCCAGAATTTCACCAGCTTTGACCGTGAAATGGATGTTTTTCAGCGTTGTGCCAAACGGACTGGTCGGCTGCAACGACAGCCCAGAAACATCGAGCATGACGTCTCCTGTCTTCTCAGTCGAGCGTGTGGGCGTCTGCAATGTATCGCCAACCATCAATTCTGCCATGTCACGCGCAGAGGTTTCCGCCGGAACACATTCCCCGACGTTCTTGCCCAATCGCAAAATAGTCGCGTGGTCACATAGCGTGCGAATTTCTTCCAGCTTATGGCTGATGTACAGGATCGACGTGCCTTCCGATCTCAGTTTGTTCAATGTCTTGAACAGAATTTCCACCTCTTGCGGCGTCAACACGCTGGTTGGTTCGTCCATGATGAGCAGTTTTGGGTCTTGCAACAAACACCGAATAATCTCGACCCGCTGACGTTCCCCCGCCGACAGGTCTCCAACAGTTCGGTTGGGGTCCAATGGCAGACCGTAAGCTTCCGAAACCCGGCGAATTTTGCGCGCCAAATCGCGCATCTTGGGTGGGTTCTCCATCCCCAGCGCAACGTTTTCAGCCACGTTCAGCGCGTCAAATAGCGAAAAGTGCTGAAACACCATCGCCACACCCGAGGCGCGCGCGGCTTTAGGCTCGGGGGGCGCAAACGCCTCGCCGCGCCATGTCATCGTGCCACTGTCAGGTTTCACCAACCCGTAAATCATTTTCACCAGTGTGGATTTGCCAGCGCCATTCTCCCCCAAAAGTGCGTGAACTTCGCCTTCTTGAATATCAAATGACACGGTGTCGTTGGCGACCACGCCGGGATAGGCTTTGGTCAAGCCGGAAATGCTGAGCAATGTCCCAGTCATAAGGTTCTGTTCCCTGTTGCGGCCACGGATTCTAATGCCCCATGTGCCTTTGGTTCGAGCGCTGTCACACTAGGGAGCAGGCCCGGGATTCGGCAAGGATAACTTGGCCGCGGATCATACGGCGCCGATGAAAACTGTGAAAAAGTTCAAATGATAAGCAATTGAAAACATGAGGAAACCATATGTGTTTCCCGATCTGATTATCTTGATATTTTTGAAAGACCCAATAATCCACTAGAGAAAACCGAAGATTAACCTGACAAAATCCTTGGCCAAAAGGCCCATTTCCAACCGCCCCAAGCTGCGATAGCTTACCCCTCATGAGCACCCAACCCCGATTCATTCACCTTCGCACGCACACCGAATATTCGCTTCTCGAAGGCGCGTTGCGGGTGAAAAAGCTGGCCGGCATGTGCACTGATATGAACATGCCTGCGGTGGCGATCACCGACACCAACAACATGTTCGCAGCACTTGAATTTTCTGTCACCGCAAGTGGTGCTGGGGTGCAGCCGATTGTGGGCTGTCAGGTCGATGTGACCATGCCGCATGATGACCCGTCGGGGCGCACGCAACCACCTGCACCAGCGCCTGTGGTCCTGCTCAGCCAAACCGAGTCTGGCTACGAAAACCTCATGAAATTGTCGTCTTGTCTATATATCGACAGTGGCGGGCAATTGCCTCAGGTGACTATTGATGAACTTGAGAAAAATTCAGATGGCTTGATTTGTCTGACCG
>ERZ1046740.1320-NODE-1320-length-17726-cov-5.114425_pt1 | contig 17726 bp, 14 predicted proteins | sample MGYA00383093_ERZ1046740 | MGnify/ENA primary metagenome ERZ1046740 (study PRJEB29581, sample SAMEA5548363) | metagenome | biome: marine; feature: coastal; material: water | depth 25 m | study: Short-term variability in the microbial, nano- and picoplankton... | reverse complement strand
TTGCCCGCCTCCGTGAGGGCGCGTTGTTCGCGTTCGTATTCTTCGCGGCCTGCTCCGGTCTCGACGGGGATCGCTTTGAACCCGAGCGAGCTGCAGTCGTAGGGGCTGCCGCGCATGTCGACCTCGCGGCAACGCATCGCGTATTCAAAAGTCTCCCAGAGTAGCTCCGAGCCGACCCAGGGCATACTTTTGGCGGTCCACTTATACAGATCCATATTGGTGTGCAGGCAGCCGGGTTGCTCGTTGGTCATTCGCTCATCCTGAGTGGGGTGGATCTTATTGAACGGCTTCGCGCTGTCGGTGAAGAAGCGAAACGCATCGAAGTGGCTGCAACAGGTGGGGCGTGCTTCGACAATGGCGTCGATCTCCGCTTGGGAGAGTCGCATCGGTAGTTTGCCTTCGTGACGCGGGCGTCCTTCGGGCCCGCCTTGGTAGACCATCGCCCATTCGTGCATGCCGAAGCAGCTGAACTGTGCGGGCTTGTTTTGAATCGAGCGGCACAGGTCGAGTTGCCATTGCAGGCGCTTGCGGGCCTTGTCGTCGAGTTTGCTCGGGTCCAAGCAGAGGCTGTCGCCCTCGCGTGTGTAATATTTCTCGTTGAAGCCTTGTATGTCTTCGGGGGCTTCGAAGGCAACCCCGAGCCCCGGGTGCCAACCCTCTAAGAGTGCGGGCGCGAAGCGAAAATAAATGAAAATGAAGTCGTGGCTGGGGTGCATCACACCCGCGGCACGGCGCGAGCGGTAGGGCATCGTCCATTGCTGCGCCTTCTCGAAGTGGGCGCGTGCGGTGGCTTGCCAAGTGGCGTAGGGCAAGGCGACTGAGTGGGCGGTGGACATCAGGCTATTGGGACTTTTCGCGTGGTTCGCTGTTGGCCGGTAATTCGTGCGGGAACAGTGTGTAGTAACTCATGATCACCCAGCTCAGCATCAACGGGTAGAGCAGGGTGGTCAGGAGCACCGAGCCGACGATACCGGTGATCACACCAGTCCACATCGCGACGACTTCTTTGACCACTAAAATGCAAATCGGAATGATCACTACAATGATCGCCAGCACGTAGCCGATGGAAGTGGTGCCGAAATAAAAGCCCGAATCTTCTTTCTCCAGTGGCATTTCGCAACCCGTGCAGTGCTGGTTGAGCCGAAACCAATGCTTAAACATGCCAAACGCGCCGCAGTTCGGGCAGCGGCCGGTCAGGCTGCGTGAGATGATTTCTCCTCGTTCGACTTTCATCGTGCGCATATCAACGGGCGAGGGGCGGGCTGACAAGGATTACTCGGTCTTCATTACGTCGGCGGCTTTCTTTAGGTGGCTGCTCCGTCTTGAGCGGCGCGATCGAATTGTGGATACTGTCGGGCAGCTGAAGCAATCCGACTACGCCGCTCTTAAGCACTCAATCCAAATCAGACTGAGCACTGCAGGAATCACGTTAAGAACCCTCATGACGCCAGAGCGCTTTGCCGCTGCCGTTTGTAGAGAGGGCGGTCCCGTGTTACATTATGCAAATATAGGAGTGTGCAGTTATGCGTATTGGTGTGCCCAGAGAACGTCTACAGGGGGAAGGTCGGGTCGGCTTGTTGCCGGACGCGGTGAGTGATTTGGTGGCGCAGGGACACGAGGTCATGGTGGAGTCGCATGCCGGGGAACGGTCCGGAGTGACCGACGAGCAATTCAAAGCCGCGGGAGCCATTGTCGTTCCTGATGTTGAAGCGCTGTATGGATCGGCCGAGTTGATCGTCAAAGTCAAGGAGCCGCAGCCCGAAGAGGTGCCTCTGCTGCGAGACGATCACATTCTGTTTGGGTTCCTGCATCTGGCTGCGCATCCTCATTTGTTGAAAGGCTTGGTCGCTTCGGGCTGTATGGCGATCGCATACGAGGGGATCCACGAAGGGGATGGTTACTTGCCTTTATTGGCGCCGATGTCGCGCATCGCGGGAAGATTGGCGGTTCAGATGGGGGCCGTTCATTTGCTGCAGCCGAACGGCGGAAAAGGAGTCTTGCTGGGTGCGTCCGGGGGCGCGGGGGCAGGGCATGTCGTGGTGTTGGGTTGTGGTGTGGCCGGACGCGCTGCGGTTGCGGCCGCGGTTCAACTCGGAGCTCAGGTCACGGCCTTGGATATTAAGCCGGCCATGCTGGAGGCTCTCGTGGAAGAGTTTGACGGGTCTCTCGATGTGCGGCTGTCGACTGAAGCTGCGATTGTCGAAACCGTCGCTCAGGCGGATCTACTGGTCGGCGCCGTGCTGGTGCCGGGCGAAAAAGCGCCAACACTGGTGCGGCGTGCGCATGTTCGCCAGATGGAAGCCGGGTCGGTCATCGTCGACATCGCGATCGATCAGGGTGGCTGTATCGAGACAAGTCGTCCCACGACCTTCGATGCGCCCACTTTTGTGGAAGAGGGCGTGGTGCACTGTTGTGTCATGAATCTGCCCTCGGCGGTGGCGCGCACGGCCTCGCAGGAGCTGGTCGCAGTCAGTGCGCCCTATGTGCAGAGGATTGCCGCAATCGGTCGAAACGGTGTGTTGAGAGAGTCGGTTTTGTGTGCTGCAGTGAACGTTGTGCAGGGGCAGATCATGAGCGACGCCCTTCAATTGCCGACCGAATCATAGTCGCTCGGGCGCAGGGAGGTCTTGCTCGCATCAGCGAATTCTACGGGTCGTAGGTGATCGATCGTACGGTGACCTTTTCCACGATTCATAGCTCGTCATTTGCTGCGGAGTCGGCACAGTCCATTTTTCAATGGTTCCGCTGAGATGATTTCGCGGGACAGCAGCAGACCATACGATGACATCCACATTTAAACAACTCGGCGTTCCCTCTGACCTGATTCAAGGCATTGAAGCGCTCGGCATTCTTGAGCCTACACCCGTTCAGGAACAAGCGATTCCCTTTTTGATGGAAGACGGCGGCGACCTGATCGCCCAGGCGCAAACCGGCACCGGAAAGACCGCTGCCTTCGGCCTGCCGTTGCTCACCAAGATCGACCCGAGCTTTAAAGAGATCCAAGGCCTGATCATCGCGCCGACGCGTGAGCTCGCCCAGCAGATTGGCAAGCAGCTGTTCCGCTATACCAAATTTTCGGCCAGAATCTTCGTCGAAGTCGTGGCAGGTGGCGACAAGATCGACCTGCAGGTCAAAAAACTACAGCGCCCCACGCACATCGTCGTTGCCACGCCGGGACGCTTGATGGACTTGCTCAAGCTCAAGGCGATCCGTTTACAGTCGGTCCGTCATCTCGTGCTGGACGAAGCCGACGAGATGTTGAGCATGGGCTTTCAATCTGAGCTGGAGACGATTTTTAAGGAGACGAGCGCGCGTAAAAGTACTTGGTTGTTTTCCGCGACCTTCCAGCAGCGCATCAAGAGTTTGGTGGAGCAGCACATGTCGGCCAACGCGCAGATGCTGAAGATCGACAAGAAGCACGTCGTGAATCGGAATATCGATCATCAGTTCGCCATCTGCTCGCGTGAGGATAAGACCGACTTCATCTATAAGTATTTGAAAGCTCAAGGCGATGAGCGGGGCCTGATCTTTTGCCGCACACGCGCGGGGGCGGTGTCTCTCGGGCAAAAGCTCACCGAGCTAGGCCTCGCGGTCGGCGTCTTGCAGGGGGATCTGAGTCAGAAGGATCGCGATAAGGTCATGCGCGCGTTCAAAAAAGAGCGCACTCAGTTTCTTCTTGCGACGGATGTTGCGGCTCGCGGCATCGATGTGGAAGGCTTGTCGTTTGTCATCCAGCACCAGTTGCCGGATGCGATGCAATACTATACCCACCGCAGCGGCCGCACCGCACGCGCGGGTAAGAAGGGCGTATCCATTACTTTGATCGAGCCCAAGGAACGCCGGAAAATCACCCAACTTGAAAAAGAACTCGGGCTCAGTTTTACCATGGTGGAGTAGGGCGGGGGGCTTAGGCATCTTGTTGGAACGAGTCTGATTGCATCGTCATTGCTATGCTCGAGCGGCGGGCCACCGGTGGGGACCATTTGTGCATGTCCGAGCCACTTCAACCGGCTGGATGTATTTTTGTAGCTTTGCTTGCCTTATTGGTTTTCGCGCTAATGCTGTGCCGATCTGATGTCGCCTGTTACTAATATGGATAATTCACAGGAACCGCTGGATTTCTTCGGCACCAGTGCGTGCCGTGTCTTGCTGCGGGCAGCACTGGTCGGCTCGGCATTTCTTGCGGTGGTCGCTTATTTTCTGGATTCCCCTGTGCTCCTGACGGCTGGCACCATTATCTCAATCAACTTGGCGCTGCTCTTGTGGCTTTTACGGCGCGGCCAGTTACTCGTCGCTCAAATCGGCGTCGTCATTGCCTTTTGGATGACGGCCGCCTACTTGATTTTAATGGCGCATGGTGTCCGGGATACCGCGGTATTGCTGTATCCGGCGATTTTCCTCTTTTCGGGGATTACCTTGAACCGGATCTTCTTCTGGATCGTGAGCGCGCTTTCCATGTGCTTCTTGCTGGCTGTTGGGCTGGCTGAGCAAACGGGCTACTTCCGGACGCGTTATTCGGATTTGCCACTGGATACCGACCTTTACCTGATTGTGGTCATTCTGGCGGTCGTCGCGATCTTCACCGATTTGTTTATTACCGCGGCACGGCGTCATATTCTGGCGATGAGTCAGGCGAAGCAGGCGATCGAAAAGGCGGACCGCACCAAGACCGAGTTTTTGAACATGATGAGTCACGAGATGCGTTCCCCGCTCAATCCGATCGTGGGCTATTCCGATTTGTTGCGTGAGGATTTAAAAGACCCGGAACATCAGGCTTTCGTGTCGGAGATTCTGGAATCGAGTAATCATATGATCTCGATGATCGATAGCATGCTCGAATACAGTCGTATCGCGGATGGGACGGTTCCGCTTCAGTCGGTGGAGACGCGAGTGGCTGAGATTTGCGAAGAATTGGAGACTTATGCATCAGCCAGTGCGAACGCGAAGGGACTCAAATTCGGGGCCGAGTCGACGAACTGCGCTCCGGAATACCATGTATTGTTGTTGGATCGCCAACGCCTGATTCAAATTTTGAAGCATCTCATCGCCAATGCGATTCGTGTGACCGATAGCGGCCAGGTGTCGCTCGCGTTGAATGTGGAGCCCGCCAAGAGGAACGGTGCCTCGCTTTGCTGTGTGGTTTCGGATAATGGCCCGAAGGTTGATGATGCGGATTTGAAGGAACTCTTTGAACCTTTCACGCAGGAGGATCAGCGAGTCCGTAAGCGTGGCGAAGTCGGTCTGGGCCTGGAACTCGCCAAATGCCGTCAGCTCGCACGGCTGTTGGGCGGCGATATCCACTGTGAGCCGAATGAATCTCATGGCGCACGCTTCGTCTTGAAGGTCCCGGTTCGTTCATCGGCCACCTGAGCAAAGGAGTCGTACATGCAGGAGAAGAATATTTATCTACGTGCCTTGGAGGCGGAGCAGGGCGGTGATTGGGCGCAGGCGCACGAACTCATCAAAGATATGGTGACCGCGGAGGCGGCGTGGGTGCATGCCTATTTGCATCGGGTGGAAGGCGATACGATCAAGGCCGCGTATTGGTATAACCGTGCCGTGCAACCAGTCTGCACGACCAGCCTGGATGCAGAGTGGAAAGCACTGTATCGGGAGTTTCAGGAACTCGACCGCTAATCAATCGCAGCCGTAGTCGTCATCAGCATAAGAGCATCTCAGCGACTGCCTTATTTCGTGAGGAAGAGCCGGGGGAATTTTATGATTAACACTTTCCATGCAGGCAGTTAACGTTGCCGCCACATGACTCTCAACGATCTAGGATGGAACCCGCGCTTTGAAGCTGAATTTGCGAAATACCGCGACAATGGTTGGGAGCCTGCGCGTCTGATTCGCGACAACAAAATCTCTTATGGCGCCTTGCTCGGCGATGGTACCGAGATGGAAGTCGCGCTGGGAGGCGCGGTCTACCACGAGGCCGAGACGGATGCCGAATTGCCGTCGGTGGGCGACTGGGTGGCTCTGGAAAGGGGGGCTGAGGGGAATGAATATGAAGCGGTGATCCGCGCGCGCCTCGCACGCCAAACATGCCTCTCCCGCAAAGCGCCCGGCAAAGGTACCGAAGAGCAAGTCATGGCCGCCAATGTGGATGTGGTCTTTGTCGTGACCGATGCCGCGCTGGATTTTAACGCGCGCCGTATGGAGCGTTATTTCGCCGTGATGCAGCGTAGTGGCGCGCGCGCCGTCACCTTGCTCAATAAGGGCGACCTGTATGCCGACGAAGATAATCAAGCCGCCATGGCAAAGCTGCGGGAATTGAATCCGGATGTGGAGGTCGTCATTACCTCCGCACTCGACAGCCCGGGTGTCGACGCCGTACGCAGCTACCTCGAAACCGGAGTCACCATTGCATTGATCGGTTCGAGTGGTGTGGGCAAGTCCTCGCTGATCAACCAGCTGCTGGGGCAGGACTGGCTCTGGACCGGCGAAGTCAACGGCGTGACCGGCAAGGGCATGCATACCACCACGGCCCGCGAACTCATCCTGCTCCCCGGTGGTGGTATGCTGATCGACAATCCCGGCATCCGTGAAGTTCAGGTCTGGACCGATGCGAAAACCTTAAAGGAGAGTTTTAGAGACTTCGATGAGATCGCTGCCCAGTGCCAGTTTCACGACTGCAAGCACGGCTCGGATAAAGGCTGCGCGATTCATCAGGCCATCCAGGATGGCACCCTCAGCAAGGAGCGTTTTATCAACTACCTGAAGCTCGATTTCGAACTCGAAAAACTTAGCCAGCGCCAGAAGAAACGCCAGCTCACCGTCAGCCGCCGCACTCGCCGCGAGCACAAATCAAAGGTCGAGAAATACGATAAAAAGAGACGCCGGGACCCGCGCCGTTAACCAGTGGACGGAAACCCTGAAAGGCGCTCAGCTGAAAAAACGGTTTTGGAGCGTTTATTCGACGAATCCGCGACGGATCTTTACCGGTGCACTAGAGTGAGCTCCGGTTTTGAGTCCTTTAGAGCACGGATGCCTTTTGTTGTCACTTTGGTCGCGCTTAAGTATACCTTTTGTAAGTTCGCGCAATTTTTGAGAGCAGCGGCGCCTTGGTCGCTGATCTGAGTATTGTAAAGGTTCAGATAGGCTAGCTTGGGTAATTGACTGAGCTGCTCTAATTGTGCGTCGGTTACATTGCTGCCATCAAGGTGGAGACGTTGCAGGTTGCTAAATTGTTGCAGCAGTTGAAAGAAACCTTCGGGCAGTTCGAGATGGCTGGCATCGAGCCAGCTGAGCTTGGACCCAAAGGCTTCGAGTGCTTTGAGTGCCGTGTCGAGCTGGCCCGGTTCGACCACGCCAAGGTCCACACGGACGCTTTCGTCGCCCCAGGCATTGTATTCCGCTTTGACGCCGGTCGTGTTGATCTGCGCGATCAATTCGTCGGTGGTGACATCGCCGACTTTGACGTACTCCGCCGGTGCGGTGCTGCGTTCTTTTTCGTCCGGCCAGTAAGCGCCGGATTCAATCCATTGGCGCACGGTATCGATGTCTTCGGCGGAGACGGGGTCTTTTTCTTCGGGGGGCATGGCATCGTCGTCACTTCGTGGCAACAGCATGCGATACATCAGCTCGCTCTCCTCGGCCTTGCCGGGGACGATGGCGGCGAGTTTACTTTTTCCGCCCTGATTAATTGAATGCTTACTGTCGAGCCGGTAGTCGCCTTTTTGTTTGGTGGCACCATGGCATTTGTAGCAGTTGCGCTTGAAGATGGCTTGGGTGGCTTCGAAGCGGGCAATGCGCGGTTCGGCTTCGGATGCGGCTGGCTCCGGGGCAGGTGTTGGGAGCGGCGCATCCATCATCGGCTGCATGCTGTCCATCATCTCCCCCGTCATCGGTTCCATGCTTTGCATGTTTGGCTCCGGCATGGGCTCATCGGAATTCGCTCTCTCCGTGGGCACCGGTCTGACAATCGGGGCGGGGGCTGGCGTGGCGACGCGACGTTTGTCTTCCTGAAAGGGTTTGAAGAGAAAGCCTTTGCCATGGATCAGCTCGCCGCCTTGGTGGCCGGTAATGATCATGGCAATGGTGGTGGCCAGCAGGCCGAGCATATACACGAATTTGGTGCCGAGTTTACCTGCCTTACGGTTGATCCAGTAGAGGATGTAGGTGGCGAACACGCCGCCGCCGAAGATGTAGCCCCAGAGTTCGTGTTCCTCGATTTCGTCGCCGTATTGACCGAAGTCTTCGTAAGCTAGGCCGAGTGCGATGGTTAGGGCGCAGGATAGCAGCAGCAGCAAATGCAGCAGCCCGATGGCTTGGTTTTTATGTTTATCGCCTTTGTCTTCGAGGAGCAGTTCGACAAACCAGATTGCGGTGAGTGCTCCGATCGGCAGATGGAGCAGAACCATATGGAAGGGGCCAAACGGAAGTAAGAATTCGGGCATACGGGATACGGGATACGGGATACGAGATACGGGATGCGGGATGCGGGATGCGGATGTCAGTTCTTTTCTATGAGTGGCTAACTCCTGATTCCGGAATTCTGATTCCTGTTCTAGAACAGTGCTGTGATCGGGCGGCCTTTGTCGGCCACGCGGAAGGGCCGTCCGCTCGGGGAGTATACGACTTGATCGATCGGCAAGCCGAGGGCGTAGGCGATGGTGGCATTGAAGTCCGGCACGGTGACGCCGTTTTCGGCAATCGAGTGTCCGCTGGCATCGGTCGATCCGTACACTTGGCCGCCTTTGATGCCGCCGCCGGCAAGCACACAGGTAAACGCGGTGGGGTGGTGGTTGCGACCGGCGTTGCCGTTGATCTCTGGGCTGCGACCAAATTCGGTGCCGATCACGACGAGGGTTTCGTCGAGCAGGCCGCGGTAGTGGAGGTCGTCGAGGAGGGCGGAGACGGATTGATCGAGTGGGCTGGTGAGTTGGGCGACATTGTCGTGATTATCGTTATGTGTATCCCAACCGCCGAGGGTGAGTTCGACAAAGCGTACGCCGTGCTCGACGAGTCGGCGCGCTAGCAGGCAGCTTTTGCCAAAACGGGAGTCGCCATAGACATCCCTCACGAGCTTCGGTTCTTTGCTCAGGTCAAATGCGGCGAGGTCTTTGCTGTTCATCAGCTTGATCGCTTCGTCGTAGACGTCGCCATAGGCACGCACCTGTTTGGCCGGATACTTTTGATGAAACGACAAATCCATCATTTGTGCCATCGCGAGCCGTTCGCGCATCTCGATTTCGTCGACACTGTGATGGCGGTCGACATAGGGAAGTCCGTCTTCGGGGCTGCCGAGGTGGAGGGGTTCGTATTTCGAATCGAGAAATCCGGCACCGCCCGGGGCGTTGTTGCTACCGCCGATCCGGATGTTGCCCGGCAGTGTGGAGTTGGTTTTACCCGACATACTGTTGAGCCATGCACCGAGGCCGGGATGCTTGATGGTGCCACGCTGTACATAGCTGGTGTGCATGAAGTACGTGCCCGGCTCGTGTGCGCCTTGGTTGGAGTACATCGAACGAATGATCGCCAGCTTGTCGGCGCGTCTGGCCAAGCTTGGCAGGTATTCGGAAAACTGAATGCCGCTTACATTTGTATCGATCGGGTTGACCGGCCCTTGGTCTTTCCAGTCGGGCTTGGGGTCGAAAGTGTCGATGTGACTCATGCCACCGCTTAAATAAATGTAGATGACGTTACGGGCAGTCGGCTTTTTGACGGTCTGAGAGGCCCAGAGCGGGGTGGTGCTGGCAGAGAGGCCGACGCCGAGCAGGGCTTTGGCTGAGTATTGCATGAACTTGCGGCGTGAAAGTTCATCCAGTTGATTGAGTTCGTCAAACATGGCAGTGCGGGGTTGGGCTTACTGAATAAAGATGAATTGTTGGGTGTTGAGCATCGCCCATATGATCCGTTGGCGCGCCTTTTCCGGATCTTTCTTGAAGGCGGGCAGCAGGGCTTCGATTTCAGCCTCGGTCGGCTTGCGGGCGAGGAAGCCGATGTAGAGTGTTTCCAGTTTTTCTTCCGGGGTCTTGGCGAGATGTGCTTCCAGTACGGGAGCTGAATGGTTGGCGAGTTGGATGTTGGTCTGTGGCGAGTTCATCAGGAACAGTGCCTGCAGTACGTTGCCGCCATCATCCGAGTTCTCGATCAACATGCGGTCGGATTGACCGAAGACTTCCAGCAAGTGGCCATTGCGTTGAGGCGATTGTAACTCGGATGCGCGGCGCACGTTTTTTTCAAACCATTTCTTCTTTGGCTTCTTTTTACCACTGCGCTGATTCGTTGTGGGTGGCGTACCGGTCATCATTGAGTTCATTCCCATTTGTGCGTCGATTCCGTAGTCATTCAGGTCCGGGTTCAGCATCTTGTTCCATTCCTTGCGGGCGTGGTTGCTGGCTTGCCTGATTTTGGCGAGTTCCGGAGTGCCTTTGAGTTCCGGGTCGCGGTTGGCTTTCGCTGCCGCGCTACGTGCGGCATGATAGGCGTTGTAGACCTCGCTCATGCTCACGATGTGTTTGGTTAGCTCATTTGGATTCATCTCTTCCACAAAGATCGCGGCGGCTGGCTTTGTGCTACTCTCATATTGGATGCCGCCCTGGTTTCCTCGATAGGTCGACTGGAGCTTCAGGTCTATGTCGGGTACCATCAAGGTGGCGATGGAATCCCATATTTGTTCCGAACTCATGCGCTGAAAGATCGGGCCTTCCAGATAGTAGTCATTATCCAGATCGGGGTTATCGAGCACGGCGGCACGCTGAAACTGCTGGGTGTTGTAAAGAATACGCAGGTATTGCTTCAGGTCATAGTCGAGCGCTTGCATGACTGATTCCAGGTACTTCATCAGCTCTGGGGAATCGGCTTGGGATTCATCGGTCAAATTGTCGATTGGTTCGATCAGACCTTTGCCCATGACGTGCTTCCACATCCGGTTGGCGATCACCAGTGTGAAGCGCTTGTTGTTTTTCGAAACCATCCAATCGGCATAGCTGTCAACACGTGAGGCTGAGTCGTGTAGGTTCTTGTCGGCCAGGTTCCCGAACAGCACCGTGGGCGCTACCACATCCTTGGGGGCAGCATCGTCGTATTGATAGTCGTGCGGTAGTTTTAGGTTACGTTTCGTGTGGATGACGCCCCAACGCAACGGGTCAAAGAACTCGCGACCGGCGCTGTAGGGACTGGCTGTCTGTGCTTGTGGTGCTTGCCCGCCGTGTTGCTTCTTGGAGATCTCCCGCAGGCGGCGCATCACTTCTTTCAATTCCGGGCTCTCTTGGCTATTAATATTCACGCCGGTTTTGAGGCCGTAGGTAAATGCCGAGAGTTCATAGAAGTCTTTTTGCGTCCAGACGTCGGTGGGGTGGTCGTGGCATTGGGCGCACTGCATCTGGGTGCCGAGAAAGATTTGCGCGGTCATCGACATGTTATCCAGCGGCATGCCGAAATCGCGCAGGTAGTAGGCCACCGCCGGATTCTCCCACGGGTAACCTTCGGCGGTCAGCAGGGTCTTGACAAATTCATCGTAGGGAACGTTGCGCCGGATTTGGTCTTTGAGCCACGGCACGTAGTACACCCCTCCGTGTCGACTGCCATCACGGCCCGTGGTGCGCGCCCGTAGGATGTCGGCCCACAGGTTGAAGTTGTGGCTGACGTAGCCCGGCGAATCGAGCAGCTTGTCGACCAGTGTGGCGCGCTTGTGTGGATTTGAATCGTTGAGGAAATACACCGCCTCCGCGTGCGTGGGGATGCGCCCGATGATTTTGAGATAGGCGCGGCGCAGGTAAGTGGCATCGTCCACGATCGGCGCGGCTTCGCTGCCTTGTGCCTTCCGGTATTTGCCAAGCAGCGCGTCGATTTGCTGACTGGCGACCAAGTGATGTTGCACTTTTTTGACCGGTGCGACCTTTGGCTGTTGGCTGCCTGTGTAGGCGGCTATGCTGAGGCGTCCGGATTCTTTTTCGGCCAGGATAAACGCGCGGTCTTTGACCGAGAACTGGGATAGCGGTAAGGTATACGTCTTGGGGCTATCGGCACGCCGGAACGTGACTTTGTTTTGATACATGGAGACCAGCTCTGCTTCGACCGTTTTGCCTTCTACATCGGTAAAAATGCGTGCCGACACGCTTGGGATAAGCGTGGCCGCGAACAGTACAAAGCCTGCGATGCGGACGATAGATTTGGGTAGTAAATGGATGGTTCGGTCCTTTCTGGCGACGGTGTCGCTGGGGGAGAGGTCTGAGCGAAACTATGCTGATTCAGCAGAGTTTTGTGTCAATGGAATCCAGCGCACTGGTAGTGCGGTTTGGCGGTGGTCTGGAAGTTCAAATAAGGGGCAGGTTAATAGTATATATCACATGGAATCCAAATAAGTTGCAAAAAATTCAAGTGGCTGCGCTTTTTTTAGTTCTGCAGGGGATAGGATCAGTTCGATGTGTTGTGCAGTGCACTCTGGGGCGGACGCTGTAGTAATACGATTGAGTTTGAAAGGAACCGTGGTGGACGGAAGTTGAAGCGCTGGGCGATGACTTGGAAGCTGCGTTCACTGTAAAAGCTGACGTGTGTGACGTCTTGGCGGTAGTGCCATGTCGCGAAGTCGATTTTTGATGTGAGCCGTGTGGTCATCAACGCCAGCCATCCGCCGGGGCGCAGCAATACGGCCAAGCGGGCGAATTCCACGGCGGGGTGGTGGAAATGCTCCGCGGTTTCGGTACAGGTAATAAAGTCATACCGGCAGTTGAAGACACTGTCGTCGGGGTGAAAGACGGGGTCGTAGTGCACGCAGGCAAAGCCGTCGGCTTGTGCCATGAGATGGAGCGTCGGTCCGGGGCCGGAGCCGTAGTCGAGCCCGCTGGCATGGGCGGGGAGTGTCGCTTTGAGTGGCTCCCAAATTTGCTTAAGGAACCCCCGGTAGCCGGCGTCTTCGGGGCTGTTCTTGTGTTGTTCGTAGTGCCGGCGTTCGTCTTCGGGACTCACGTAGTGCGCGGGGTCGAGCCAAGTGAATTCACACCCGGCGCAGTGCTGGTAGTGCGCACCGCGCTGGGTGTCTGTAAAATAAGGCTGCCCGGCTGCATCACAGAGTGGGCAGTTGGTGTGCGACCCGCTCGTCGAGCGGGGTATTCCTGATTGGGGCAGAATCATTGTTCGGCAGAATGATTACTTTAAAATGATGTTGGAGTGGGCGACTGGAAAGAACCTTTTTATCCATCGTGGTGGCGGTACTTTGGGTGGCTGTTCGGTGGGGTTGATCCGTTCACGCGGCGATCATTGTTGGGCACAAAAAATCCGCCTGAGCTGGGCGCTGCAGGCGGATTGAAAAAGAGGACCTCCAGTCGGGCTTAGCCCTTGTAGATCTTTAGCAATGCGTCGGCGATTTCCGAAGGGTTGCGGGCGATGGAGACGCCGGCGTCTTCCATGGCAGCGAACTTCGCTTCGGCTGTGCCAGCACCGCTGGCGGAGACGATCGCACCGGCGTGCCCCATGGTGCGGCCCTTCGGTGCGGACGCGCCTGCGATGAAGCCAGCGACTGGTTTCTTTACGTGCTCCTTGATGTAGGCGCAGGCTTCCTCTTCGGCCGTGCCACCGATTTCACCGATCATGATGATCGCATCGGTGTCCGGATCTTCGTTGAGCATGCGCACTGCGTCGAGCTGCGAAGTGCCGTTGATGGGGTCGCCGCCGATACCGATACAAGTGGACTGACCATGGCCGCGCTGTGTGAGCTGCCAGACGGCTTCGTAAGTGAGTGTGCCTGAACGGGAGACAACGCCGACGCGACCCGGCTTGTGGATGTAGCCGGGCATGATACCGATCTTGCACTCGCCCGGAGTGATGATACCGGGGCAGTTGGGCCCGATCAGGCGAGTCTTGGTGTTGTGGAAGTAGAGGCGACGGCGCACTTCAGCCATATCGCGGACCGGCACACCTTCGGTGATGCAGATCACCAGAGGAATCTCGGCTTCGATCGCTTCGAGGATGGAGTCGGCTGCGAAGGCTGGTGGCACGTAGATCACCGATGCATTGGCCCCGTATTCTTTAACGGCTTCGGCGACGGTATTGCAGACGGGCACTTGGCCCTCCCACATTTGACCGCCTTTACCCGGAGTGACACCGGCGACGACGTTGGTGCCGTATTCGATGCACTGTTGTGTGTGAAATGTGCCAGTCTTACCGGTGATACCCTGGACGACTAGACGTGTGTCTTTATTTACAAGAACGCTCATTTTGAAATGTGTGTTTAACTGTGATCGTTGTCAGGATTATCCGTTGGCCTGCACTTGCTCGACGATGACCTCGGCGGCTTGGACCAGGCTGTCTGCCGGAGTGAGGGCAACGCCGCTTTCGCGGAGGATTTGCTTGCCAGCTTCGACGTTGGTGCCTTCGAGGCGCACAACGAGTGGCACGGTGATGTCGACATTCTTCGCAGCGGCGACGATGCCGCGCGCGATGACGTCGCACTTCATGATGCCGCCGAAGATGTTGACGAGGATGCCTTTCACATTTGGATCGGAAAGGATGATTTTGAAAGCCGCGGTGACTTGGTCTTCGTTCGCGCCGCCACCGACGTCGAGAAAGTTGGCCGGTGAACCGCCGAAGCTTTGGATAATATCCATGGTCGCCATCGCGAGGCCGGCGCCGTTCACCATACAAGCGATGTTACCGTCGAGTGCGATGTAAGCGAGGTTGTGCTTGGACGCTTCGATTTCCTTCGGGTCCTCTTCGTTGAGGTCGCGGAGCTGCTGGATTTCTGGATGCTGGAAGATCGCGTTGTCGTCGAAAGAGACCTTCGCGTCGAGGGCGCTGAGGTTGCCTGATTTGTCGGTGACCAATGGGTTGATCTCGACCAGCATCGCATTCTTTTCCCAGAACATCTTGTAGACGCCTGTCAGGATGCGTGCGAATTGCTTGACCTGATCGCCGCTGAAACCAAGTGCAAACGCCACTTGGCGGCACTGGTGGTGGCGAAGCCCCATAGTCGGCGAGACGGGCACGCGGATCAATTTCTCGGGGGTCTTTTCGGCGACCTCTTCGATGTCCATGCCGCCTTCAGTTGAGGCAATGATCACGGACTGTGCGGTCTCGCGGTCGAGCACGATCGCGAGATAATACTCGTGCTCGATGTCGCAACCTTCCGTGAGGTAAAGTGTCTGCACCTTGCGCCCTTCGGGGCCGGTTTGTGCCGTGACGAGCGTGTTATCCAGCATGTGGTTGGCTGCTTCGAGCGCTGCTGCACGGCCTTTAACCACCTTGACGCCACCTTTGTAGCCGTCGGTGAAAGTGCCCTTGCCGCGTCCACCTGCGTGGATTTGGGCCTTAACAACGATCATTTCGTCGTCGCTAAGGTGGGAGATTGCGGTGTCGACTTCGTGGGACGTTTGAGCGGCGTAACCGCGCGGGACGGGCACTCCGTATTCCTGAAGAAGGCGTTTGGCCTGATACTCGTGGATGTTCATCTTTAGTGGATTAGTGTTTAAGTCACGAAAGCTTGCTTGATGCCAAGGTTGATAAAGCGGTGCAATCTCTTTTACGTGGTTTTAGCAGAAGAAAAAAACGGTTTAAGATGAATTGAATTCATGGATGCGTGGCTGGGGTGAATTGGATAGCTTGATGTCAAGCTGTTGGGGGGCGGTGGCTTTCTTTAGGTGGTCACCCGGATGGAGTTGGTAAATCGGATTGCGCTAGCGGGCGGGCACCTAAAGGAACCCGCCTACGAACAGACTCTTTCATCGGATGGGCAATCAGCGCATCCTCTCTTCGGTGCAGTCTTAGAGCTTACAGCCTTGTGGCGTTTCGCAGTTGGGTCGGGCGATCAGGCCTTTGATCGGTTCTTCGGGGAACAGTTGTTCCGCGCGTCCGTTATCGATCAAGTGGCGCTGGCAGACGGCGTCAAGGTCGGCCTTGCTTTTGGTGCGGCGCATCTCATGTAGGAATTGGCCGTCCACATCGACGCCGAGGCCGACAAAGTTGAGGAATTTCTTCATGTGGTTGACGTGGCTTAGCTCATCGCGCTTGCGGTGCCCGGTCGCTTGAAACAGGTCTTCGATGTAGCCGCGCACATCGGCGAGTGTCGGCTGGAAGATCGGTTGGCCGGCGAAGTGCTCGCGGAGTTGGCGAAAGATCCAGGGGTTGCGAATGCAGGACCGACCGATCATGAGGCCGGCGCTGTTGGTTTCGTCGAGCACCCATTGCCCTTTCGCCACGGAGGTGACGTTACCATTGGCGAGCACCGGGCAGGGGAGTCGCTCGGCGGCGCGCTGGATGTATTCGTAGTGCACTTCGCTGCGATAGGCCTCTTTGACGGTGCGGGCATGGAGGCTGAGCAGGTCCACGTCGTGTTTCTCGACCAAGTCTAGAATGACATCGAAGTGTTCGTCGCTATCGAAGCCGATGCGCATTTTGACGGTGAAGCGTCCGTTGATCGCGGCACGCAGGCAGCCGAGTACTTCGTCGACCTTTGACGGCTCGCGCAACAGGCCACCGCCAACATTTTTCTTATATACTTTCGGCGCGGGACAGCCCATGTTCAGGTCGATGCCGGCAACCGGGAGTTGCCGTGTTTCGATTTCCTGAACCGTGCGTTCCAAGTCGGGCAGGCTCTCGCCGATCAGTTGAATAAAGACCGGGCGGCCGGTGCCGTGCTGGCAGATCGAATCGATCATCGGCTGATCCAGCGCGGAGTGCCCATGCACGCGGAAGAACTCCGTGAACAGCAGGTCCGGTGCACCGTATTTACCCAGCAGTTGCATGAAAGGCAGGTTGGTGACGTCCTGCATCGGCGCGAGCGCGGTCCATGGTTGGCCGGGGATCAGTGCGTCTGGGAGCGGGTGCATGGTGTTGGATGTGGTGCGGTCGTATGCTTGGTTGTCGGTCGCGGTGGATCGCATCCCATCCGAAACGAACAACATGCAACACGTCACTTATTCGCCTTCTTTGAGGATCTTGGCGAGTATCTCGGTCATGTCGTCCACCGCGTCGAGCACCTTGCGGGCGGCGTAGAGTGGTTTCTGGGTGGTGAGCGCGAGCACGATCGAGTCGCTCGGGCGGGCGTCGATTTCGACGATCTTATGGCCGAGCTCATTTTCCATCGAGATGATCAGGCGTGCGAAGAAAGTGCCGTCCTGAACATCGTTGATCACGACGCGTTCGACTTCAGCACCGAGGCCGTCCAGCAGAGTGACCATCAGGTCGTGGGTCATCGGCCGTTCGGCGCGTTCGCCGTTGACGGCGCGCTGGATGGCATCGCCGATCCCCCGGTCCATGTAGATGACAAAAGTTTTTTCGTCGCTCCCCAAGAAAACGGCACATCCATTTGATGTGGGCATGACCCCTTTTACGCTGACTGCGACGACGCTGTTATCCATATGGTTTTAATATGTTCCGAAGCCGGATGGCTTCAAGTGCTTAGGCTGATTGAAAATGTGGTGAAAATTAGATCGCACCGCACGCGGTGTCTTCTAAAACCTCAAGGCTGTGAATCAAAAAAGCCAGTCAACCAAGCCAAATCTTTACTTAGTGGGATTTATGGGCGTCGGGAAATCCGCCATCGGACGGCGGGTTGCGCGTGAGCTGGGCTATCGGTTCCTCGATTCCGATCACTGTATCGAGCGGCAAGTCGGTAAAAAGATACCAGAGATTTTCGCTTCGGAAGGGGAGGCACGCTTTCGCGACTACGAGCGTGAATTCATCGAGTCGGGCCATCCATCGGAGGGCTGTGTCGTCTCCTGTGGCGGTGGGCTGGTGGTTCAGCTCCGGCATGCCGGGCTGCTCAAATCCAAGGGCGTGGTGAT
>ERZ1046740.1318-NODE-1318-length-17731-cov-5.290450_pt1 | contig 17731 bp, 13 predicted proteins | sample MGYA00383093_ERZ1046740 | MGnify/ENA primary metagenome ERZ1046740 (study PRJEB29581, sample SAMEA5548363) | metagenome | biome: marine; feature: coastal; material: water | depth 25 m | study: Short-term variability in the microbial, nano- and picoplankton... | reverse complement strand
AGGGCGCGGAAGACCGCCATATTCACGGCATAGCGGGTGCGGTGGTAGGCGTTGGTCGGTACCCAGACGCGGTAGCCGATGTTGATGGCGGAGTCACCGAAGTCCTCGATCCCGATGTCGGGCGCACGCTCCGGTGCGACACCTTCGACGGTTTGAACCGCTTCGGTGATACAACGGATGGCTGCTTCCGGATCGGCGCTGTAGTCGATGCCGACGACGGCTTCAACGATGCTGTAATCGTAGGAGTTGGTGAAGATTTCGCCGAGGACGTTGCGGTTTGGGATGGTGATGCGTTCTTCGTCTTCGTTGACGAGCTGCGTGTTTCCGAGATTCACACAATCGACCAAGCCAGTGAGGCCGTTGAGTGTGAGGGTGTCGCCGACCTTAAAGGGGCGGGTGATGATGAGGACGATGCCGGCACCGTAGTTGGAGACGGGGCCTTGGACGGCGAGGCTGAGGCCGAAGGCGCTGGCACCCAACAGTGCGATGAACGGGGTGATCTCGATTTCCAGTTTGCTGAGCGCCATGATCGCGGCGAAGGCGATGATGACGATTTTTGAAAAACCGGCGAAAAACCGGGCGAGGGTGACGTCGATTCCACGCTTTTCGCAGAGCTGGATGATCAGATTCGCGAGGCTCTTCGCCAGCCAAAAGCCGACGGCGATGATGATAATCGCGACCAAGAGCCCGGCACCTTTCTCCGCGAGCCATACCATCAGTTTGTTTTTCATCTCGTCCAGCTGCTGTAGTTCTTCATCGATCATGGCGTTATCAAAGCTGTTGCGCGCGGTGCGACAAGGCTTGATTTGATCGAGTCAGGGGACGCTGGTGCAACCGCTGTCGCGGTCGCGCTACGGGGCGCATGGATACATGCATTGTAGCCTGACGGCGAGAGCCGTTGTGACCACGTTGGATTGGCTGTTGTTTCGGTCTCCACGCTGGATGCAACCGCTGTCGCGGTCGCGCTACAGTCCTCCGGCGTCTGTCTTCTGATCTCTGATCCCTGGCCTCTGACTCTGGTAGCCTGACGGCGAGAGCCGTTGTGATTGGTGTGGTTGCGCTCTCGTTGCGTTGCTGGTGTTGCCCGGGGTGCAGCGTTTTACGCGCTCAGTCGTCCAGTCCCGACCACCAGTCTTCGGATTTTCGCAAAGCTTCCGGCGTGTGTCCGGCTTCGCGTAGCTCGCGTAGGCTAAGGGAGCGGTGGCGCTTGGCGAGTCGTTGCCCGCTGGTATCGCAGAGTAAAGGCGTATGATAAAATTCCGGCGGTCGCAGGCCGAGTGCCTCGTAGATCAGCATTTGGCGGGCGGTCGATATCAGCAGGTCTTCGCCGCGCACCACTTCGGTGATGCCCATCGCGGCATCGTCGACTACGACCGCGAGCTCGTAAGCGGGGAGCCCATCTTTGCGCCAGACGATGAAATCGCCGAAGTCGCGCAGGCATTCAAAGGAGCAAGGGCCGAGGTTGAGGTCGTCGAACTCCATCTTGCGGTCGCTTGGCACACGGAAGCGCCAATTGGTAGCGCCGGGCGTCTTGGCTGCTTTGCCGGTGCCCAGTGGCGGGCGCAAATGTTCCGGATAGAGCGCCTCGTTGTTTTTTTTGTCCTCGTGCGGCGCGAGCGTCGCCCACGCGACATCTTTGCGTGACTTATCGCAGGGGTAGATGAAGCCAGCTTGTTTGAGGTGTTTCCATGCGTCGAGGAACAGCGGTAGTCGCTCGCTTTGGCGATAGGGGGCAAACGGGCCGCCGACATCGGGGCCTTCGTCCCAATCGCAGCCGAACCAGCGCAGGTCTTCAATGGCTCCCTCGGCATATTCCGGCTTGCAACGGTCGGGGTCGAGGTCCTCGTCGCGGTAGACTAGTTGGCCGCCGGCCTCACGGGCGCGTTCCATCGCGATCCAAAACGTCCGCGCATGACCGAGGTGTAAATAACCAGTCGGTGTGGGTGCGATGCGGCCTCGGTAGGACGATTTCATTGTGGCTAATAAATCGCCTCTTTCGCGTTGGGGCAAGCCGTTGTTGGTTGTTTGTTGTCGGTTGGGCAAAGGAGGCGGGACCTTTATTGTCCCGCGGTTATTATGGGGATTATGTGCGATGACGGCGATAGTCGTTGTCACGGAGCTGAAAAACACGAAGAACCGAGCGCTCTAGCTTTCTCCTTGATCTTCAAAGAAATGCACACAGTGTCGCGGTTTCATTTCTGAGTCTTTCAGCATTGTTCCGGTCTATTTCGTATCCGGTCTTGTCGCTTCGCTCGGAACAACCTTTCAGTTTTCAATGGACCCGGATGCGTAAGTTGGCCGGGCATTTCACCCAGACAACACATATGACGTTTCACGATCTTGGACTCGATGAGTCTATCCTTAAATCTATCGACGAGTTTGGCTTCACCACGCCGACTCCAATTCAAGCAGGTGCCATCCCGCATATCCTCGAAGGCAAAGATGTCATCGGCTCGGCGCAGACCGGCACTGGCAAAACCGCAGCCTATGCGCTACCGATCCTACATCGCCTCGGTGGGCACAAGAAGGGTGCGCCGCCTCGTTGTCTCGTACTGGGGCCGACGCGTGAGCTCGCCGCTCAGGTCGAAGATCAATTTGCATCGTATGGTAAATACTGTGCGCCAAAGTGCTGCCTGATTCACGGTGGTGTCGGCTATGGCAAGCAACTTGACGAGCTCAGAGAGGGCGCGGATGTCGTTATCGCGACTCCGGGGCGTTTGCTCGATCACTTGCAGCAGGGGAATTTCGACCTTCGCTCGGTTGAGGTCTTGGTGCTCGACGAAGTGGACCGCATGCTCGACATGGGATTCATCGATGACGTGCAGCGCATCATCAAGCTGTGTAACCAGAACCGCCAGACCCTGCTGTTTTCGGCGACCGTCTCGGACGACATCAAGCGCTTGGTCGCCAAGAGCCTGAAGGATCCGGTCGAAGTGTCCATCGGCATTAAGCTGACGCCAGCTGAGACGGTGAAGCACGAAGTGTATCCGGTGGGCGCGATGCAGAAGTTCGACTTGTTGATCGCTTTGATTGAAGCGCAGGAAGTCGATAGCATGATTATCTTCTGCCGCATGAAGGTCGGTGCGGATCGTATTGCCCGCTGGTTGCAGGAGCGTGAATACAGTTGTGTGGCGATGCACTCGAACCTCCCGCAGAAGGCGCGCACGAAGGCCTTGGAGCAGTTTAAGACCGGCAAAATGAAGATTCTCGTGGCCACGGATATCGCATCGCGCGGCCTGGACATCGCGAATGTAACACACGTCATTAACTATGATGTGCCGGAGCATGCGGAAGACTACGTGCACCGTATAGGCCGTACCGGTCGTGCGCAGCGCGAAGGTGATGCCGCGACGCTGGTCGCTCCCGATGAGCAGGCCCGCCTCGATGCGATTGAAAAATTCATCGATCAGCCGATTAAACAGCGGAAGCTGGAGAACTTTAACTATTTCCATGAACCCATCATTCGTAGCGAATCCGCCGCTCCACCGAAGCGTCGCAGACGTAACACCAGTTCGAGCCGTTTCGGTCGTCGGCGTTAATCATCGGAAAGGCTGACGAAGCGCGAGTAGCGCGGAGATGGTGAATCGGAACGATTTGCCCCGCAGGGGTGACTGAAGAGGGTGCCCTCTGGGCAGCTGAAGGAACAAACACGGAAACGCTGAAAGTTAGTCACGATGAATCTGATGCTCTTTGACGATGCCTTTGAGTCGATCCGGCTGAAAGGGGACGATCCACGGGCGCAGCACCTACGTAAGGTGCTGCGTGCGGAGGTGGGCACATTGGTCTTTGTGGGTTTCGTCAACGGACCGCGTGCGCGGGCGAAGGTAACTGAGCTGGAGGCGGATGGCGGTCTGCGCCTGGAGGTGATTGGCACGGAGCCCGCGCCTGCGCCTCTGCCAATTACTTTGTTGATCGGGCTGCCGCGGCCACATACGGCTAAGCGAATTTTGTTTGAAGCCGCGAGTCTGGGCGTTACCGGGATTCATTTTTTTGAGGCGGAGCGTGGCGAGCCGTCGTATGCCCAGAGCAGTCTTTGGCAAACCGATGAATGGCGGGACCGGATTCGCCTCGGCACGGAGCAGGCCTTTAGTACGCATTTGCCGCAAGTGGCGATGCACGCCGATTTGCAGTCGGCCATCACTGCGCTGCATGGCGCGGCTGTGAATGTGGTGCTGGATAACTATGAGGCCGCAGGCGCGCTCGGTGAAGTGTTGCCCGATGCCGGAGCCAGTGCGGTGATTGCGTTGGGGCCGGAGCGGGGCTGGTCGCCGAACGAGCGCGATGTCTTTCGGCGCAATGGTTGGAAGCTCGCGCACATGGGCGCGCATGTGCTGCGCGCGGAGACCGCGTGCGTGGCGGCGGTGTCGGCCACGGCCATGAAGCTCGGGCTGTGGCGTGAGCAGACGACGACGGTGCTGTAGGAAAAGCTGACGAAGCGCGATAGCGCGGAGATGGTCTGCGAGGTCTGCCGAGCTGGCCCCGAAGGGGTGACTGAGCTGGGTGCCCGATGGGCAAGTGAAGGAACAAACTACTGAAACGCTGAAACGTGGATGTAGCTTCTACGGCTGTCCGCGTAGCTTCTCCAGCGCTTCGAAGAAGTCGGGGAAGGTCTTGTCGCAGCAGGCTGGATCTTTGATGGCGAGCCAAGGCTTGCCGTCGCCAATGAGGTCGTAACTGCCGAGGATGGCGAAGCTCATGGCGAAGCGGTGGTCTTCGTAGGTGTCGATTTCGATCAGTTGACCGGCGTTGCGGGCCTTCATGGCGCGGGCGCGCAGTTCATTTGGTTTTTGGCCGATGGTGAGGGCATCGTCTTCCTCTTTGACCAGTTGGCCGAGCTTGGAGAGCTCGTTGGCCATGCCTGCGATGCGGTCGGTTTCCTGGTGGCGGGTGTGACCGATGCCGCAGATCCGGACCGAGCCGCCGAGTAGCGGGGCAATGGCCGCATAGGTGAGAAAGGTGTCGGAGAAGGGGTTGAAATCAATTTCGCGGTGGCCGCGGCCGATGGCTTCGGGAGCGGTGCAGTTGGCGATCCATTGATTCTTCTCGGCATCGACGCGCAGGCCGTGGTGGGCGAGCACCTCGGCGAAGTGGGCATCGCCTTGAAGCGGGGCGGGGCCGAGATTGGGGATCGTGAGGTTGCCGCCTTGGGTGAGCGTGAGCGCGAGAAAGTAGCTGGCGGCGGAAATGTCCGGTTCGATCCGGTAGACGCCATCGGCGGGGGCCTTGTAGCGAATGGCTGCCAACTGGTAGTGCCCCTCGGCATCACTTGAGACGGGGCTCGCGCCAAAGGCTTCGCGCATTTTTAAAGTGATCGCGACATAGGCGGGGCGCACGTCGGGGCAGGTGAGTTGTATGCTGGCGTTGCCTGCCGGTGCTGCGAGTAGCAGTGCGGATAGAATCTGGCTGCTGGCACTGGCGTCGACGGTCGCGCTGCCGCCTTTGTAGCCTTTGGCTTTGAGCGTGAAGGGGAAATGTCCGGGTGTGCCGTGGAATTCGAACTCGGCGGCGTCGAGTGTTTGCAGCGCGTCGAGGAGGCCGGACATCGGGCGCTCGCGCATGGCAGGGTCGCCGTCGAGGCGGTACGTGCCGCCGGCTTGTAGCGCGAGAAAGGCGGTGAGGAAGCGGGCCGCAGTGCCAGCGTTGCCGACGTGGAGCTCGGCGGATGTGTTGGGAATGGTACCGCCTTCGCCCTGTACGTTGATCGTTTGGTCGGCCTGATCGGCCGAGCATTGGAATCCGAGCGCTTCGAGGGCTTCCAGCATAATGCGGGTATCGCGGCTAAACAAGGCACCTTCAAGGCGTGTCTCGCCTTCGGCCAGCGCCGCGAGGATTAGGGCGCGGTTTGTTATGCTCTTTGAGCCGGGCAGTGGGATGCTGCTGTCGAGCTTTCCGGTGAAGGGCGTGATGGGAAGTGGATCGGTCATTTTTTTTGAAATGCTGTTCCGAGGAACGTCGTGACGACATGACCGACTGCGAAGCAGATCGGATCAATGCTGATAGGTTAAAAACTGAAATTAGTGTTAGCTTTTTCGCAGACGGTCGCGGTACGCTTTGCCGCGTTCAAGCTGGGTGATGACCGCGAGCGAGTCGTCGTTGAGAAGGGCCGCCTTGAACTGGTGGAGTTCTTGTTCGAAGCCATCGATCGCTCGCAGGACCTCGTCGCGATTCTGCTCGAGTATTTGTTTCCACAGGCCGGGATCGCCCGAGGCAATGCGGGTGGTGTCGCGCAGGCCGCCGCCCGCCAGATTGCGCCATGTGTCGTCTTGTGTGGCGAGGTAGCCGCTAAGGGTGGAGGCGAGGAGGTGCGGGAGGTGGCTGATGTGGGCCACGATTTCGTCGTGTTTTTCAGGAGAGACGGAGGAGAGGATCATGCCGAGCGATTCCCAGAAGGCACTCAGCTTGGCGATGGCTTGGGCGGATGTGTCGTCGAGCGGGGTGAGGATGCAGGCCGCCTTTTCAAACAGATCAGCTCTGGCGTGCTCCATGCCTGCTTGTTCTGAGCCAGCCATCGGATGTGAGCCGAGAAATGTGGCCGAATGCCCTTCCAGCGTGTTGCGTGCTTCGCGGCAGATGAGGCTTTTGGTGCTGCCGACGTCAGTAACGAGTGCGTTTTCGGCCAGTGCGGGACGGATTTGAGCCAACAGGGGGACGATGGTTTGAACCGGGGTACAAATGACAACCAAGTCACTGTCCGCGACCGCTTCGCCGGGGGTTTCCAGCACGGCGTCGCACCAGTTGCGACCGAGGCATTTGGCGCGGGATTCCGGACGCCGGGACCACGTGACGACTCGAGTGGCGAGTCCACGTTCTTTCACGGCCATGGCTAGAGAGGCTCCAAGGAGGCCGGGCCCGAGTATCGTGATCTGTTGAAACATGGGTGATATAAAAAACTGAAAAACTGAAAAACTGAAAGCCTGAAAGCCCGTGAGTTGTGATTGTGATTAGAAAGCTTGCGCCTTTAGCCTTGCGGCGATGCGGGCGTCAGTTTCATTTAGGCAGACCGTTTTTACAGTGCCAGCTCCAATTCCTTTATGGTTAATTTGAAGAAGAAATCTTCCCCCTCCCGTCGATCCCACAACACCAGTGGCCTCAAGCGAGTCATTGTCGTGTTGTTTATCATATTGGGCTGCGCGGGCGTTTTGGCGTTCTTTTGGTTCCTGAGCCAGCTCGGGCCGAAAGAGGTGGATTACCGAACATTGGATACGAGTGTCGAAATCTCGACCGAGGTGCAAGTGCTTCGCGAGCAAAGTATCGAGTATGAAGCGCAGTTTGAGGAGACCATGGCGATGCGTGAGGCGGAAGGGCAGGATGTCGAGCTGCTGAAGCGGGCTCTGGACCTGCAGGTTCAGTATCTCGACGCGCTGCCCGCATTTGATTCTGGGGCATCCAAGCGTCGCGAGAATTTGGAGCAACGTTACCAGGATCTGGAGGGGGCGCGTTTAAAGGCCAGCAGCGAGGAATTGGAGGCCGAGGCGCAGAAGTTGGCGAATGCGAATGCGTATGAGGCGGCGCGGGATAAATATCAGGAAGCGTTTGCGCTGCAGAAATTGATTAATGAGGATTTCGCCTTGAGTTCGTCTTATAATGCGGGGCGAGCGACTCGTTTGCAACGTCAGGCGCGTTACCTCACGGCCGAGCCGCTGCTGAAGCGCAGTCTGGATTTGGAGAATCAAGCGGATACATTCATCGCAAAGAAGGATTGGGCGGAGGCAGAGGAACTGTTGAAGCAGTCCATTGCGATACAGGATCGGTTGAATCGTGAGTATCGGGGTACGAATCAGGCGAGTGTTTCTCGTTTGGAGCGTTTGAAGGTGAAGCTGGTTGGTATTCAATCGGGGCAATATCAACTGGAGATTGAACAAGTGTCTGATCTGGCAGACGCCCGTCGCGCCGAGGGGGAGACCTTGGAGGCTGCAAGCTTGTATCAAGAGGTGGCCCGTTTGCAGAAGCAGTTGAATGAGGCGTATCCGGATAGTCCCTACGCGTCGTCGGAACGCGTTGTGGAGTTTCAGCGCAAGAGTCAGACGGCTCAGAGTTTTGAGCTCGGAGTGGAGATTGAGAATAATCATGATTTGCTGAAACGCTTGCTGTCCGAGCGTCGTACTTATGAAGCGGCCGAGGTCATTGTGGCGTTGCGCCGTGATATCAAGCAGATGGAGGAGGCTTTCCCCCGTAGTTCGCTTAATGACGAGGAGTTGCAGGTGAAGGTGCGCTATTTGAATTTGGTGCAGAACGATCTCGGGTTTATTCAGGACCGTGTTTATGATGCATTGCTTCCGGTTCCGGACGCGGCGGGCTTGCGTATGTTGCGCACGGAGGTGCCGCAGGCATTGTATGCGTTGATCATGGGCACGAATCCGAGTCGAAATCGGGGGGATGTGAACCCGGTGGATTCCGTGAGCTGGACGGAGGCGAAGAGTTTTTGTGAGCGCTTATCCTGGATTATGGGTAAAGAGGTTCGCTTGCCGACGGAGAATGAGTTCCGTCAAGCGTTGGGACGCCTGCGCTATGTCGTCCTTGAAGAGCACGTTTGGAGTGTCTCGGATGCGGATGGAGTGGCGCAGCCGGTCGGAACGAAGGCACCTTTCGCCAGCGGTTTCTATGATTTGCTAGGTAATGTCAGTGAGTGGTTGGAGTCGATTGATCGCTTTGAATCTGAGGATGCGCGACATGTGGGGGGGCATGCACAGGATCGTCTGGAGTCGATTTTCACTGTTCCGATGCGCGAAGCACCGCGTGGGGAACGTAATCGTATGACCGGTTTTCGTTTGGTTGTGGGCGTCGATTGACATTTTATTAACCTGACGGAAGTAAGTTCGGGTTGCGTCGGTGGGTAACTCCTGCCTGAATGTTAAAGATATGGAGAATGCGGAGAAAGTTGAGGGTGACGCTGATTTGCAAAAGAAAGCAAGTCGGACGCAGCTGATTCTGTATATTCTGATGTTTCTGTTTATGGTGCTGCCGTTTCTGGTTGCATGGATCACGGGGGCCTTGCGCCTATAATTCGGACCGATTACTTTAAATGAAGAAAACACTGTTTCTTTTCCGCCTCTTCTTTCTGCTGGTTAGTTTGCTGGGTTGCGTATTGATGTGGTATGCGGTGAAGGATTGGAGTTTGTGGATCGTTCTCTTTGTGGGGATGAGCGTCGCGTGTCTTGTCATCCTGACAGATATGTTGTTGCAGGGGTTTTCGTTGCGGGGGCTTTCTGCGATCACCTTTGGGCTGGGGGCCGGAGCCCTGGTGGCCTATTTCCTGTCGAACTCTCCGTTGTTTGAACCTTTGTTGGGGGATCCCGAATTGGCGCAAATGCTCTATCTCGCCCGTTTGGGGTTGTACGTGATTTCGATGTATCTAGCCACGGTGGTGGCTCTGCGGGGGAAGGATGAATTTAATCTAGTGATTCCTTATGTGCGCTTCGATGCTCAGAATGTTGAAAGTCCGCTGGTCGTTGTGGATACGAGTGCCTTGATCGACGGGCGTATTGCCGCGATCTGCGAAAGTAAGTGGATGGGGCATGCGTTGTTGATCCCCCGCTTCGTATTGAACGAGCTACAGGGGATTGCGGATTCTTCGGATGTCACTCGTAAGGAGAAGGGGCGCAAGGGGTTGGATGTCCTGAACCGGTTGCGTAAAATGAAGCACGTGGATCTGCGCATCCATGAAAGTGATGTGCCGCATGCCGAGGCAGTCGACTCCAAGCTCGTTTTTCTCGCTGAAGCCATGAAGGCCAAGCTGTTGACCACGGATTACAATCTGGCTAAGATGGCGGAGTTTCATGGCGTGGAGTGGCTGAATATTACCTCTCTGGTGAAGGCCTTGAATCAGGAAATCTCAATCGGCACCCGCGTGAGTGTCGAGCTCGTGCGGCCGGGGAAGGATGCAGGGCAGGCGATTGGCTATTTACCCGACGGGTCCATGATGGTGGTGAATGACGGGCGCTCGCAAATCGGCAAAGAGGTGCGGGTCGAGGTGGACTCGGTCGTGCCATCTTCGGGAGGAAAGATGATTTTTGCAACCTATCGGCCTAATGCGATAGAGGCATAGCTGCCTCAGAGCAGTGTTAAAAAAGCGTTAAAGCCTGTTGGTCTAGGGTTTTTACCTTGAATAAGTTGCCGTTATGTACTCTATTTGTTCTCAGCTCGGGTGCCTATCCGAGTGTCTATAATAAATAATAACAAAAAAAGGAATATCATCATGCAAAATCAAAGCAAAAAAGGATTCACACTCGTTGAAATCATGATCGTGGTCGTTATCATCGGCCTCCTCGCTGCTATGGCGATCCCAGCCTTCCAAAAGGTTCGTGCAACTTCTCAAGAGAAGGCAGTTCTCAACAATCTTCGTCAGATTGCTGCAGGTGCTGACCAGCACTTCCTCGAAGCTGGTGTTTCCAGTGCTGCACAAACAGATATTGTTGGTACTGACAAGTATGTTAAGTCACTCGAAGCTGTCGGTGGTGAAACATACACATTCCCGATCACAACTGCGACAACACAGCTCTCCGCTACAACTACAAGCGGTGTAACTGTCACACTTGACTTCTAAACTTCGGTTTAGATTGCCATAAAATTTCAGCCACCTACGAAAGTAGGTGGCTTTTTTTATGTTTAAGAACCAAAGGATCAGGACAGGGCTTCTCGGGTTGAGTGCGTTGGCGGCATTGTATTTTGCGCTGCTTGCATTTTCGCCTGAAGCTGCAGTCAAAGTGGTGAAGCATTCAGGGTACTGGTTTGTGTTGGTCGCCTTTGTTTTATTGCTGATCAATCTCGGACGCTGTTTAACAGGGAAATGGTCCCGATGGCGACAGTGGGGGCTGCCGCCGATGGCGCTGTTCACCGTCCTGATCGGCAGTGTGGTGTTATTGCTGGCGCAGAAGTCTGGTTATAAAATAGTGATGGACGAGCCGGTTCTATCGGCGACCGCGCTGCAAATGCATCTGCACAAGGAAGCGATGACTGCGACGCGCGGCTACGATGTGGGTGGTTCGTTTAGTTTACTGGGAGGATATGTTGATAAACGTCCGTACTTCTTCCCGTTTCTTGTGAGTCTGCTGCACGACTTGACCGGCTATCGACCGTTGCAGGGGGCGGTTTTAAACGCGCTGCTGACACCGCTTTTTCTCGGTCTGGTATTTATATCGGGCCGCATGCTTTCTGCGTCCAAGGCGGGCGGATATTTTGCGGTCGGGCTTTTTATGACGGTGCCGCTGTTGAGCATGGTGGTGAATTCGGTCGGCTTCGATCTGCTGAATTTGGTGATGATTCTTGCCGCCTTGTTGGCCGCTGTTGCTTACTTGAAGAAGCCGGAGTATGAACGACTCAATGTGCTTTTACTCACTGCGGTGTTACTTGCGCAGACGCGTTACGAGTCAGTGATTTATGTCTTTGTTGTCGCGGTGGTGGTCTTCGTGGCTTGGTGGCGAGCACGGGAAATCATGCTTTCAAAGACTGCGTTGATCGTGCCGTTACTGCTGATCTGCGTGCCACTGCAGCACGCGTTGTTCAATGAATATCCGCAAATGTGGCAATTGAAAGATGGTGTGAGTGTGCCCTTCATGCTGAGTTTCATTCCCGCGAATTTGGTGCATGCATCCAATTATTTCTTTTCGATTGATGGAGAGCTGCCGAATAGTTTGCTGTTGTCGCTGCTGTTTGCTCTCAGTGTATTGATCGCGATTCCAGTACTCGCTGTTTCCAAGTTTGGAGAGGACGAAGTTGAGAGCTCGTTTTTTCTTTTCGGTGCGGGGATGTTTGCCGGTTTTATATTGCTGATGGCCTATCATTGGGGGCAGATCGATGATGTTGCCGCGACACGTATTGTTTTACCATTCTTGCTCTTGCAGGTGCTCTTTTGCGTGTGGACTTTAGGGAAGCTTCCAAGCGGGCGGGCTGTCTTGCGTTACGCGGCTTGGGGCAGCTTTCTTTTCTTTCTGTCTGTTGCCCGGCCGCGGGCTGCGGCAAGTAGCTTTCTGTGGTGGGCGGATTTGTCGATTGCGGTGAATTGGCAGCAGGAAAAAATGGCGGCGAAAAAGCATTTAAGTCCCTTTGTTGCGACGCCTCAATTTATCCTGCCGGTGTCGGAGAAAATCCCGGCCATCGCGTTGCAGGAAACAACCGAGCGCAAGAAGGAGATCGAGTTGCACCGTCAGCTTGGAACCTTTGGTGAGATGTTATTCTTTGATTACTGTTTGGTGGATCCGGATTCTGCGGCGGAGCTCAAACTGGTGTCCTCGGTCGATCCCTGTTTCGAGTGTGAGCTGATTGATCAATTGAAGCTGAGAGATGGTTATTATATGGGCCTTTGGCGCTTGATCCGGGTGCAACTTTCAGATGCGGAAACTGCCGAAGTGAATCAATGGCTTGAAGTGGCGCAGGCGAACCCGGATGCAAAAGTTCAACTCTATTTGGAGACATTGCCATGAGCGAAGTTGAAACATACAGTCAACCAGAGGCACGTGTGTCTTTTCCGAGGCGCCTGATGCTCGCGGGGGTGTTGCTTTTGATGACTCTGTTTTTCTGGTTACAGACGCCGGAAGAGAGTGCGGTGACTTATATTCGAACATTCGGCTATTTTTTTACGACTGCTGCGTTTCTCGGATTTGCGGCTTCGGTGGTGCCGCTGATTGCGGATTGCAGGAACCGATCGATTTCTCGACGAGAGTGGCTGTTTGCGGGGTGCGTGGTCGCTCTCGGTGCGTGGCTGACGTTCGTACATGCGGACTTCGACTATAAGTTTGTTCAGCGCGAATATCGGAATGCGGCTGTGGCGGAGAGTTTACATGTTGAGCGCACCGTCGAAGTTTTGAACGGTGGGCGTGCGTTTGGAGATCGTTTTATTCGCATTCATCGTGAGGCGAGTGATCAAGCATGGATGTATCCGTTTCTGGTTTCACTTTCGCACGATGTGTTTGGGTATCGTGAGTTGAATTTATTTATCGTGAACGCTTGTCTCGGCATTGCTCTGCTTGCCCTGGGGTATGCGCAAGGTGCGTGTTTCGGGGGGCGCTCGGGGGGGGGACTTGCAGTGCTGTTGTGGGTGAGCTTGCCGTTGCTGAGCTATTCGGCCTCGGGTGCGGGAATCGATCTGTCTCAAGTCGTTTTATTGCAGGCGGTCATCCTACTTTCTTTTCTGCATTTAAAGGAACCGAGTGCCGGCGGCGAGACGCGGCTATGTCTCTCGATGGTATTGCTGGCTTATTGTCAGGTGGAGGCGGTCCTTTTTCTGATTCCGGTTGCCTGTGTCATCGTTGTCGGGTGGTTGCGGGTAAAGCGCTGTTTCCTTTCCTGGGGGGTGGTGTTCTCTGCGCCGTTGCTTTTAGGGGCGTTGTGGTTACTGAGTGTTCAGCCTGAACAACAATGGTCTTTAGCGGACTTTAGCGAGAATGCAGCACATGCGCTGTTCTTCTTTTTCTGTCCATGGAACGACATGGGGAATTCGCTGCTGATCGCAGTGCCTGCGCTGCCGGCGTTGTTAGGGATGGTATTACTTTTTCGGCGGCAAGGGATCCTCTTGCGAGCCAAGCCGGATGTTCTGGTGGCGCTGGTCTTTACTGCCGGAATCGGCTTCCATCTCGCGGTCCTACTGGGACATCCCGGAGCGCAGTGGGATCGTCCGGAAGTCTCCGGTTTGTCGCTTCCCTTGTATGCATTGATGGTGCTGTTGACGACCGGTTTGGCATGTCGCTTCGTGAAGGATTCGAATCACTGGTTTTATATCTATGTCGGAGTGATTGTTTTGATCTTAGGCTTTACGCTCCCCGTGAATATAAAGGGTGTGTACACCGAACAGTCCAATCAGGTTCGTGAGCAGCGTTGGATCGAGTCTGTGAGTGCCGCTGAATTGGATCCCTACAGTCTGATCATTGATGAGTTTACGTTACCTTGGGCGCTCCGTCGTTGGGCGGCGGTGACTCCTGATTACGCAATGACCCGTCTGGCTGAGTGGAGGGCTGAACCGCCTTTTAAGCGCTATCCGGACCTGTATGTGGTGGATCGAATGCTTGCGACATCGATGAAAGATTCGCAGATGAATTTTGATTCAAGTGTTGATCTGGAGGGAGTGGCGCTTGAGCTTGTTGCGGAGCGAAGTTTCGAGCCGTTCACTAAAACTCGCATTAGCCGCATTATCTGGTCACAACCGGATGTGAATGACGGCAGGGGATTTGAAAAAAACTGAACTGACGATTATGGAAATGAAGGAGGATACCAGCGAGATCACTTATGATCTCAATCTATTGTCAGATAGCCTGTCTGCTTGGGAGCGTTCGCCGGGCTTGCGTTGCGTGTATGCGGATATTTATCGGGAGATCGCTTCGAGTTGTATTGAAGGTCCGACTTTGGAAGTGGGCTCCGGGGTCGCTGTGAGCCGTGACTATTTTAGTCATTTAGTGACTTCCGATATCGTGAAGACGCCTTACGTCGACTGTGCCATGTCGGCCTACGATCTTGAGCCGGGGGCCGACGGATTGTGGGCCAACATTTTTGCCGTGGATGTGCTGCACCATTTGAAGCAGCCCATGCGTTTTTTCGAGAGCGCGGCTTCGGTCCTACGCCCCGGAGGACGTCTGATTTTAACGGAACCGGCGGCGACCTTCGGAGGACGCCTGTTTTATTCCCTGTTTCACCACGAGCCGACGCATCCGCATCTCATCCGGGCTCCATTTGAGTTTGAGTCAAACGGTGTGGACGGCGAGTTTGCCAACATGGGAATGGGGGTCGGCTTGTTCAAGCGTTGCCGGGATCAAGTCGATGCGCAGTTGGCGACTTATGGCCTGCGTTGCACCGTTTTACACTACCGGGACCTATTCGCCTATCCGCTGACCGGTGGCTATTCGAAGCCGGGAATCTTTCCGGCGGCCGGACTTAAATACATTTTACGTTTTGAGAAATGGATTCCTCAATGCCTGCTTGGTTTGCTAGGCCTGCGCATGTTGATTGTTCTGGAAAAGGTTTCTGGTCCGGAGGCCAGCTGAGGGACTATTCCCTGGTGGGTGCGAGTGTTCGTACCTCACGTGGGTCAGCCCCGGAATTTTCGTGATCGGTTGATTGCGGTAATTTGGCTTCGTTCGTTGCCAGGTTCGGTGTTTTCGGATGTAAGCCGACGAGTCGGCTAATTCGGAAAAAAGCATTCGAGTGCAGATTGTGTTGAGCGACGGTTTGCAAGATGAAGCATGGGTTGACTGCGGTGACGCCAGCGCCTGTGCGTCGTTTGGCCTCGCTGTCGTAATAGAAACTTTCCACGAAGAGGATGTTGTCGTACAGATTGAGTTCCTTGATTCGTTGCACATCCCCCGGCCTTTTATTGGCTTCAATGATTGAAAAAGCGGAATGGCGGTACAGTGCAAAGCCGATACTGGCATCGGCAATGATGAAGTTGTTCGTGTTGCCGGTGTGGTTCGATACCCAGTCGATGGCCCATTCGTTTCCTTCCGCTGTCAGTAGGCGTGCTTCATTGTTCAAGCGGATGCTGTGTGGACTCGTGATGCATGGAATAAAGAGCAAGCTCAGTAACAGCATCCAGCGTGGGGGATTTTTGAGCTGAAGGCAGTAGTGCGCTGCGAAGGGAGCCGCGAGTGCGAAGAAAAATTGTAACGGTAGTGAAAACCGGGAGGTCATTGGATCGGTCCACTTGCCCCAAAAACTGCTCAGAGCGAGCATGGTATTCAGGATGACAACAAGTAACACCGCGATACTTGCGGTCAGGTAGACATCCTTTTTTATGAGTTGGGGTAATCGACGGAGGAGTGTGATTGAGAGGGCCAGAAGGCTGAGGGTTCCAGCAGTGCTGAGCAAAACGGAATTGGAGTAGTTGCCCGTCAGGTTGAAGAGATAACTTGCCGCATGCTTTAAGTTTAACGGAAGATGCTCACTGCCGAGAAAGTTTTCTTTGGTGGTTTGAAAAAAACGGCTGTCTGCTTGAAAGACAGCATAGGAGAGTAGGGGCAGAATTAGAAGTATCGGACTGAGGACGGAAAACCAGGTGAGCTCAATGCGTTTTGCGCGCAGGCTCTTGAGTAGCAGTAGCAGCACCGGGACTGTGACGTAGACAATTGATTCGTAGCGGTTATTGGCCAGAAGGATGGATACCAGGATCAGCAGGTTTAAGCCTTGCACCCCGGGGCTTCTCATGTAGTGAAAGCCACAGAGCAGAAGTGAGGCAATCAGGCAGAGGTTCATGATCTCGTAGCCCCCGCCTGTCGTATTTTGTGCCAGTAAAGGTAAGCTGGTCAGCAGTAACACTGCTAGGATGCCGTTTCGCTTGCCGCAGACTTGCCTGGTTATGCAGTAGAGCAGACTCAGAAGCAGGCAGGTGAGGCCGGAGTTCAGCCAGAATACGTTCTCGGGGCGGAAACCGGAAATCCGATGGATCAGTGAGATGGAAAAGGGGAAGAATATCGGGCGCTTGTCGACAAAGCCTGCGCTGTTAATGGCTTCGCCGTCAATAATGTGGGCGGCCGCCTGAACATAGGCCTGCTGATCGAGATGCATGCTCATGGCGGTCGAGCTTATGGCATGTTCGTCGAAGAGAATTTTAAACCCGCGATCGACATGGAGGTGTAGGTAGAGTGTGGCCGCGAGTATCGTGAGGATCGCAGGGAGGTGTGCGCGTAATGTACTTGAGACGTCGGACCGGGTCCATTGATTGAGTGGCCTGCGTAGGGCGTAAAGAAAGAGCAAGAATGTAATGAGCATGCCCCACGCTCCCAGATATTGAACCAACTGAATCGCCCAAGGGACCGGGACGATGTAGAGCGATAAGACTAAGGCCAGAATTGCACAGCAGATCCCCGTGAAGATTTTGACAGTGGTTCCAGGGGGATTCATTTTGAGTGTCTTGAGCGCGAGGCACTTCATGGCTGAGTATCAAAGTTGATCGTGTGCTTTATCACGTAGTTCGGGCGCTGCTGGATCGATTCGTAGATTCGACTGACATACTCGCCGACGATGCCGACGCCGAGAAGCATCATGCCTCCGATCAAGCAGATCAGGACGATCAGTGAGGGCCATCCTTGTACGGTATCGCCGATGAAATACCATTGGCCAATCACATATATGCCATAGAAGAATCCGAAGCATGCGGTTAATGTGCCTGCGGCCGAGATGCAGCGAATCGGGAGCGGGGAGAACGAGATGACGGCGTTTCCGGCGAAACGAAGCATCTTAAATAGGGGATATTTGCTGCTGCCGTGCTCACGCGCATGGCGTGTGTAAGCGACCCCGGTTTGGGCGAAACCTGTCCAGGCAAACATTCCTCTCAAGAAGCGATCTTTCTCCGGCATGGCGTTGACGACATCCAGACACGCTTTCGAGACCAAGCGGAAGTCGCCGGTGTCCGAGGGCATGTCCTTATGAATCATCAGGCGCATAAATCGGTAAAATGCCCATGCGCTGGCGCGCTTGAATACACTTTCGCCTTCGCGTTCCTGCCGGATGCCATAGACGATTTCATAGCCTTCCTCGTAGCGGCGTATCATCTCGGAAATGACTTCCAAGGGGTCTTGCAGGTCCGCGTCGAGGATGACCACCGCGTCTCCGCTTGCTCGCTCCATGCCAGCGCTCACGGCCACTTGATGTCCGAAGTTTCGACTGAAAGCGAGCACGCGAACCGAGGGATCTTGCTGCGCCCATACTTCCAAATATTTGAGCGATCCGTCGGAGGAGCCGTCATCAACCAGGATAATTTCCAGCGCTGGCGTTATCGTTGTGCGCCACTGTTCCAAGGCTTCACGGAGGT
>ERZ1046740.1316-NODE-1316-length-17761-cov-4.956794_pt1 | contig 17761 bp, 15 predicted proteins | sample MGYA00383093_ERZ1046740 | MGnify/ENA primary metagenome ERZ1046740 (study PRJEB29581, sample SAMEA5548363) | metagenome | biome: marine; feature: coastal; material: water | depth 25 m | study: Short-term variability in the microbial, nano- and picoplankton... | reverse complement strand
CACAGATGTTCTAGGGCGAGTTGGTTTTAAACGACGCGATGGAGATTACTGGATAATCTGGCATGAAAAGCTCTTTTGGATTGCGGCTTTTTGGGAAAGCGATGAAATTTTCGGCCGGCCATGGGATCAACTCAGCCCCCAGTCTCCAGAAGCGCCCCCGGAAGGAGTTTGGGTGAGCCGTAAGGGGGCTAAATCCTACGTGTACGATCTAATCTACGTCTAACCTCTTTTTTAGACGTTACCGTAGGTATGGGCTCGTTGCTGACAAATCCCTTAACACAGGAAGCTGATCCTGTCGGGATTCTGCCGACGTCACTCCCGGCCCATTCAAGTCGTTCACGAGTGTACTCGAATGCCGCACTAGCAGCCCGCATTGCGGACATTGGCTGCAATTGCAAAATCGAATGCTCAGCAAATTCACAGTGTGCGGGACTAAGCCGGCACTCTGCCTCTAAAATTAAATGTCGTCTTGAAAGTTTATGCGGCAGGTACAGCTGAGGTCGGATCACGTCGTCTTGCCCGTTTCTCACCCAGCATCAACATCGCAGGTGTCACGACCAACGTCAGGATCGTCGCAATCACCAAACCACCTGCAATCGCTGATGACAGTTCTGTCCACCACTGCGTTGACGGTGCGCCATAGACAATTTCGCGTGTGAAGAAGTTCAGGTTCACCCCGATCACCATCGGCATCAGGCCAAGAGCTGTTGTGACCGATGTCAGGATCACGGGCCGCAGACGCTGTGCGCCTGTCCGAAGCGCCGCTTCTAGTGGCGATTGCCCCGCACTCTTGAGATCGTTGTATGTATCAATCAGCACGATGTTATTGTTCACCACGATCCCCGCCAAGGCTATGACGCCGATCCCGCCCATGACAATGCCGAATGGGCGTCCTGTAACGATGAGGCCCAACAGCACACCTGCGATAGAGAATATGATGGCCGACATCACAACGAAGGCTTGGTAGAAGTTGTTGAACTGCAAAACCAAAATCACGAACATCAGGAAGATGGCCGTTGCAAATGCCCCGACGAGGAAGATCATGCTTTCGGCTTGATCCTCTGCCTCACCAGCAAAGCTGAACTCCACACCATCGGGTAGATCGGCGGCGTTCAACGCAGCGGTAAGTGCAATGACCTGATCGTTTACCAAGATACCTGGTGCGACGTTTGCCTCAATTGTAGCCACGCGTTTTTCATCGATACGGCGGATTACGCCTGTACGGTTTGACGGTGCGAAGGTCACAAAGTTCGAGATCGGGACTAGACCCGCCGATGTTGGCACACGCAGACTGCCAAGTTCTGCCAATGTGCGTTCTTCACGAGGGAACCGCACACGGATATCCAAACTGCCATCTACGTCATCAGGGCGATAGTCGGCCACGGTGATGCCTTGGGTCAGCAATTGCACGGCTTGTCCCAGAAGGCTCACGTCTGCGCCGAAACGTGCTGCTTCCGCGCGGTTCACAAGGATCGAAACCTCGACACCTGGCACGGGGCGGGTATCAGTTACATCGGTGAATCCACCCAGACCGTCCATGATGTCGCGCACTCGCTGCACCGCTTCGTTCTGCACATCAGGATTGCGGGCTGTGATTTGCAGGTTCACTGGTTTTCCAGCCGTCGGGCCGCCACTTTCCGTTTGCACCTGCACGTCGATACCTGCGATGCCGGACACACTTTCACGGATATCAACACCAATCTCTGCGGCAGTGCGACGGGTGTCCCATGGCATGAGTTCCAATTGCAACGTGCCTATCGTTTCTTCGTCCCCTTGGCCTGCGGACATGATTGAACGTGCGTAGATGCTAGCGATTTCGTCGTAAGGCAGAATGCGGTCTTCTACGGCCCGGACCAATGCGTCACGCTCAAAAATTGAGAAGTTGTCACGCGCGCGAACTTGAACCTGCATAAAGTCAGGCTCAATAGACGGGAAGAAGCTGACGCCTTTGCCGAATTGTCCGTAACCACTGAACCCACCGAGCAACAGGGCCACGGCCAACAAGAGCGTCGCAGCAGGACGCATGATCGCCCATTCCAATAGCCGCACATAACCGCCAGTGAAACCACCCATGTCGCGCGGATCACCGATTTCAGCAGCGTACAGGGCCGCCTTGGCTTTGGCCGATTGTGGGGGGCGTTTGCCGATCAGACCGCCCATGACAGGGATAAAGATCAGGGCCATGAACAAGGAGGCTGCAAGTGTCAGGATCACGGTGATCGGCAGATATTTCATAAATTCGCCCACCATGCCTGTCCAGAATAGTAGCGGGAAAAACACCGACAATGTGGTCGCCGTGGATGCAATGATCGGCCACGCCATACGCTTAGCAGCCTCAGAATACGCCTGTTTGGCCGGCAGGCCTTCCTGTAATTTTCGATCTGCCAGCTCGGTGGTCACAATTGCCCCATCAACCAGCATCCCAACGACAAGGATCAGCGCGAACAGCACGATGATATTCATGGAAAAATCCATGGCCCAAAGCGCAACAACACCTGCCAAAAAGGCACCAGGGATGGATAGGCCAACCAGAATGGCAGACCGCGTTCCAAGGGCGAAGACGACAACAATCATCACGAGGATAACGGCGGCAATCACATTGGCCTCAAGGTCAGACAACATGTCTTTGACCTGCACGGATTGGTCTTGCAGATAAGTGACCTCAACACTGTCGGGCCAATCGACGGACAGGGTTTCGACTAGGGCTTTCACCTCATCCACCGTATCAATAATGTTTGCACCAGACCGTTTGGTTATCTCCAAAGCCAAGGCAGGTTGGCCATTAATACGGGCAAAGGATGTCGGGTCTTCAAACGTGCGCCGGATCGTGGCGACATCGCCAAAGGTCACCACCGCATCGCCACGCACCTTCACGGGCATCGCCATCACGTCCTCAAGGTCTTCGATCAGACCGGGCACTTTCAACACAATGCGCCCTGCACCCGTTTCAATGGCACCAGCGGCGATTAGGCGGTTGTTGCGTTGGATTTGGCCGATTAGTTCATCGAATGACAGATTGTAGGTTTCAAACACTGTGGGGTCGATCAGCACCTCAAGGAATTCGAACCGTTGGCCACCAATATCAACCTCAAGAACACCGCTCAGGCCTTCGATTTCTTCCTGCATTTCGTTGGCAAGATCGTTCAAAGTCCGCTCTGGCACGGGTCCAGACAGGATTGCGGTGATGATCGGGAAAAGGGCTGTGTTGATCTCAGTAATCGTAATGTCACGGGCGTCTTCAGGCAAATCACCCTGCGCACGATCCGCAGCCTCACGCACTTTATCAAGCGCCTCTTGGTTGTCGCCGCCGGGGACAAATTCAAGCTGGATCGATGCAAACCCTTCGGTCGCATCCGAATTCATCGACATCAAACCCGCGATTGACCCAAATTCTGCCTCCATCGGTTCCAATAAAAGACGTTCAGCATCAGACGGGCTGATCCCGTCTAAACCTGATGAGACGTAGAATAATGGCAAAGGTATCTCTGGGTTAGCTTCTTTAGGAATGGCAGAATAGGCGTAGGCCCCAACCGATAGGATCAACAGCAAGGCCATGACCACAACACGGGACCGCGAAAAGGCGAAATCAATGATAGCGTTCATTAGCTTGGTTCTCCTGCCATAGGTGCGACGATCTCGGTCTCATTCACAAAACCTTGGCCGACAGTGATGACATCCACGCTTTCAGGCAGACCAGTGACCCAAATCCCGTCAATCTGCGCCTTCACGACTTGGATTTGAAAGAACTCCACTACATTCTCGGCGTTAACTGTTTTAATACCCAGTGCGCCTTCGTTGTTTAAGGATACGATGGACGGTGACAAAAAGTGCGCTGTGACTTCCCCTGTGGGGATAATCACCTCTGCTGAGATACCTGCAGGGATCGCACCGTCTGCGTTTTCAACCTCAATCTCTGCAAGGAACGTCCGGGTCTCAGATGCAGCAGATGTGCCTACAAACGTCACGACTCCCTCACGTTCTTCACCAGTGATGAAACGAACCGTGGCAGGCTGACCAACAGATAGACGTGTCAGGGATTGCTGAGGAACTTGAATGGCAACCGTCAACGGGGTGATGTCTACAAGGCGACCCACCTCGGTCCCTGCGGATACAAATTCGCCCTCATCAAGGTTCAATGTCTCAATGCGACCATCAAAAGCCGCTGTGATCGTGAGTGACTTCGCGGCTTGCTCCACCGCTGTCACTTGACTTTGCACTGCAACCAATGCAGCCCGTGCATCCGCCGCACGATCAGCAGTCGCTACACCGCGTTGCAACAGGCTCTCGGCATTTTCCAACTCTCGCTGCGCTAATACCAATTCTTGCGCCACACGGTTCGCGTCGGCTTCATTGTTGGTCGGATCAAAACGGGCAATGACATCTCCCGCTGATACATCTTGTCCCTTACTCACCAGAACCTCAGCAATGTCGCCAGAAGTTTCGGCCCGCATCAGGGTGTCTCGATCAGGCAAGGCTTGGCCTTCGGCCTGATAGAATTGCGTGACCGTTTCGGCCAGTGATGTTGTGACAGCAACCGCTACGGGCTTCGGATCTTCGCGGGCGATGACAGGATCAGTGTCTTCGGACGGAATGATAAATCCACTTCCCATCCAGCCAACGATGGCCAAGACTAACACCGCCGCGAACCAGGTAGAACCTGACGCACCTTTGTCCGACGAGAATGTCAAACGCTGTGGTGCTTCGTCAGGGACAATCGCCGCAACCTTTGCAGGTGCTTGGTCCTGTGTCGGTGGTGGCGTGTCTGAGATTTTAACCTCTGGCGTCACCGCCTTGGGTGCATCCTTCGCCACATCGTCTTTCGCCGTATCCTTTGGAGGCGTCGTGTCAGTCTTATTGGTCATCTGATTGATCCTTCAGGGCTGTGGGTTGCTGCCCCGTGGTTAGGTCGTTGGAAGAATTGAGTTTGCGCAAGGCGACTGCAACCGCCGCATCCAATGAGGCGTAAAAGTCTGCGTAGGCCGTAAGCCTGCCTATGGCATCCGCGTCGGCTGGGAGGCTTTGAATAGTCTGTGCAATGTCATCTTGGATGGAACGGTTCCGCTTCTGGATACCTTTCAACATCGTGCCGTAGGGATTCGCGGCAAGCCGGAAAAAATCCTGACGCTCACCGGGCTTTGTGACCCGCTTCACCAATCCGCGTTCTTCAAGAATACGAATACTAGTGCTGATGCTGGCACGGCTGACCTGAAGCTTGGTTGCCAAATCACCGAAGGAAACAACGTCACCGTCATAGATCAACAAGCCAAACACCCGCCCTGCAATGCGTGGTAACCCTTCGGCCTGCGTGATGAGACCCGTTTTCTCGATGAAATCGGTCCTAACTGGATCTTCTGATGCGTCTTTAGCCATGCAAAGCTCCTGATCTGTGAGCAGCGTTTAGTTCATGAATTATGAGGTGTAAAGTTTGTTCAGTTAAGACCGAACAAAGCGTAGCGTCACGAAGTTGCACAGCGCAGACAGAGGTAGTGCATATTTGGCACAAAGCCTTCACCTCGGCGAGCAGCGTTTGGGCAAGATGTGTCGCTGGGATGTCGCGCGCATTGTTCGCGTCGCAAACGGCTCGGATAATTTCTGTGCTGGCACGTATGAGCGATCATCAACTGGCAAAGATTGATATTTCTCACGCGAAAATTCCAGAGCATGCAGCAAAGCTGATGCAGCGCGAATAAGATAGAACTTAGAAGTCTTTAAAAGAATGTCAGCTCTCGCTCCTCCCAGAAGTGAGCTGACATATGCGGCGGCGGAAAAAACTGCAACAGGGAGCGCCATAGCAACGGGCCAGTATCTTTAACTCCTCCCAAGATGCTGGCCCTAAAACCAATTCTATAATCGTCAGATGTAAAGCCCTGTGCGCGGTGCGTTAGGTGTTTTGCGTTTGCTGAAGACCACCAATTTCACTCAGAAGGCGCACGATTTCTGGCACGCCTTTGCGTTGGCGCAGATTGGAAAATACAAATGGCCGCGCGCCGCGCATGCGTTTTGCGTCCCGCTCCATTACTTCCAAAGACGCGCCAACATGCGGGGCCAGGTCCGTCTTGTTGATAATCAAAACGTCTGATTTTGTGATCGCAGGGCCGCCTTTGCGCGGAATTTCTTCGCCCGCGGCAACGTCGATTACATAAAGCGTAATATCGGCGAGTTCAGGGCTAAACGTGGCAGATAGGTTATCGCCACCGCTTTCGATCAAGACGACGTCGATCTCTGGATGACGCTCTTGCATCTCGGCCACCGCCGTGAGGTTGATCGACGCGTCCTCGCGAATAGCAGTATGCGGACAGCCCCCTGTTTCAACCCCAATGATGCGGTCCAGCGGCAAAACTTGCTGGCGCATGAGCTCTTCCGCGTCCTCTTGCGTGTAGATGTCATTGGTGATCACACCGACGGAAAAGTCATCCCGCAGCACTTCGCACAGCGACGCCGTCAAGGTGGTTTTGCCAGCGCCTACAGGGCCGCCGATGCCAACACGCAAAGGTCCGTTCATTTTGCTCATGTGCGGAAGGTCCTTGAATATTGTGTTTCATGTTTCATAGCCGCGATGTCCGCAAGGAACGTTGTAGAAGACAAATGATCGAGATTATGCAACAAAGCCGTCTCCGCAATCTTGATGCAAAGCGGCGTTAGATCGCGGATCAAGCTTTGCCCATCAGATTGTCCAAGTGGAATCAAGCGCATGGCGACTGAGACCAAATTGCTCAGAAAGCTCTGCACATACATCTGTGCTGTCAACTCGAGCGGCAGGTTCGCATATCGCGAAGCGCAGCCAACAGCGACAGGATAAGAGAGCCCCTCAATCGTGAACGCCGACAAAGCAGAGACCGCTTTGCAAAAGGCTGCACCTTGCAGATTGCTCTCTTTCAAGCGCTCTTTTGAAGCCGCAAACGCGCGCGCAATTGCATCTACCTCTTGCACGGCGATCTCATCCTCCGCACGGTAGGACGCAGCCAGGAAAAGCACGTCATTCCACCCTGTTCCATGCTCTAAAACTTGCGCGATCCAAGCCTGTGCAGCGGCGCAGTCAGATACAGAACCGCTATCAATAGCCCACTCCAAGCCATGCGAATAGGCGAACGCCCCTACGGGAAACGCAGGCGAGAACCATTGCGCGAGGGTGAGCGTTTCAGTGGCTGTGGCCAAGGGTGCGTCCGTTTCCATATGCGCCGCCTTCGGGCGTAAAAGGGGCTGAGATTTCAGTGACGCTCGCCCCGAGTTTATGCAGCATGTCCTGCATGACATGGTTGCGTTGGATCACCAATTTACTGCCCTCGAACTGGCAAGGCGTATGACGATTACCAATGTGCCATGCAAGCCTCGTAAGATCGCCGCCGCGAATTTCCAGCAGCTCTTCTTGCGCCGCGCGCACTTCCACGAACGAGCCGTCCTCCATTTCTAAGGCATCACCATGATCAAGTGAAGTGGTTTTGCTTAGATCAACTAATACAGCGCGTCCTTCGGCCGTTGTTAAAACTTTGCGCCGCAAGAAACGTTCATCATAGCTCAGCGCCACATGATCCATAGCCCCACTCCAATGCCCATGATGGCGCACAGTTTGGCAAGTTGCCATTATTTCAACAGTCATCGCTTTGCCCCCTTAGAATAGGAAATAGCGCTGCGCCATCGGCAACACTTCTGCGGGTTCACAGGTCAAAAGCTCCCCATTCGCGCGTACTTCGTAGGTTTCTGGATGCACCTCGATATCAGGCGTGGCGGTGTTTAGCTTCAGGTGGGATTTGCCAATATTACGGGTGTTTTTCACCGCAAGCATCTCCTTCGCCAAACCAAGCCGCGCACCAATTCCAGCATCTTGCGCAGCGGCGCTTACGAATGTGACAGCGGAGTTCTCCACGGAGCGACCAAAAGCGCCAAACATAGGGCGCGAATAGACGGGTTGCGGCGTTGGAATAGAAGCGTTCGGATCCCCCATCTGCGCCATCACAATCGTACCACCAAGCAGGACCATCTCAGGTTTCAACCCAAAAAATGCAGGGTCCCAGAGCACCAAGTCAGCGCGTTTGCCCGCCTCGATGCTTCCAATTTCATGCGCGATACCATGCGCAATCGCAGGGTTGATCGTATACTTCGCGATGTAGCGACGCACACGGAAATTGTCATTGTCCCCCGTCTCTTCCGCCAAGCTGCCGCGTTGCTTCTTCATCTTATCTGCGGTTTGCCACGTGCGGATCAAGACTTCGCCAACACGTCCCATCGCCTGACTATCTGATGCGATAATCGAAAAAGCGCCCATGTCATGCAGGATATCTTCCGCCGCAATGGTTTCGCGGCGAATGCGACTTTCGGCAAAAGCCACGTCCTCGGGTATCGATTTATCAAGGTGATGACAGACCATGAGCATATCAAGATGCTCTTCCAGCGTGTTCACCGTAAATGGGCGCGTGGGGTTTGTTGAAGAGGGCAACACATGCTCTTCACCGCAGATCTTGATTATGTCAGGCGCGTGACCCCCGCCAGCCCCTTCAGTGTGGAACGCGTGGATCGTGCGGCCCTTCATCGCGGCGACGGTGTTCTCTACAAAACCGCTTTCATTCAACGTGTCTGTGTGGATCATCACTTGCACGTCCAAGGCGTCCGCCACGGACAAGCAGCAGTCAATCGCGGCGGGGGTCGTGCCCCAATCCTCGTGCAGTTTGAGCGCGCAAGCACCGCCCAAAACTTGCTCCTCCAATGCCGCAGGCAATGAGGCGTTGCCTTTCCCCGCAAAGGCGAGGTTCATGGGAAAAGCATCCGCCGCTTGCAACATACGCCCGATGTGCCATGGACCCGGCGTGCAAGTCGTCGCCAGCGTGCCGTGCGCGGGCCCTGTTCCACCCCCGAGCATTGTGGTTAGGCCAGAGTGCAGAGCGTCCTCAATCTGTTGCGGGCAAATGAAGTGGATGTGTGAATCAAACCCACCAGCGGTAAGGATACGCCCTTCGCCCGCAATCGCCTCTGTGCCCGGACCGACGATGATATCAACGCCCGGTTGCGTATCAGGATTGCCAGCTTTGCCAATCCTATGGATGCGCCCATCGCGCAGGCCTACATCCGCCTTATAGATCCCAGTATGATCGACGATCAAAGCATTGGTGATGACCGTATCGACAGCTCCCTCCGCGCGGGTTGTTTGCGCTTGGCCCATACCGTCGCGGATCACTTTGCCGCCACCGAACTTCACCTCTTCGCCGTAGAGCAAGGCATTGTCACCCGTGCCTTCGCTGCCCGAAGCACCTGCGCGCTCAGCTGTCAGGTCGCGCTCGACCTCAATTATTAAATTGGTATCGGCTAGGCGCAATCTGTCACCGACAGTTGGGCCAAACATTGCAGCATAATCTGCACGAGAGATGGATGCCGGCATCAGAGCGCTCCCATAATTTTTTGATTAAATCCGTAAATGCGGCGCGCTCCGCTGACAGGGATCAGGTTTACTTCGCGGCGCTGACCGGGCTCAAAGCGCACAGCCGTGCCAGCAGCGATATCGAGGCGCATGCCGCGCGCAGCCTCGCGATCAAATTCAAGGGCGGCGTTGGATTCTGCGAAGTGGTAATGGCTGCCCACTTGCACAGGTCGATCGCCAATATTGGCAACCATCAGCACAGTGACAGTCTGGCCTTGGTTCAGTTCGATCATGCCAGACGCGGGAAACAGCTCACCAGGGATCATTGGGGCACCTTTAGGTTTGTCGGATAGGTCATCGAAAGGCTGTTCATCTGACAGCTCCTTTAGCGAATGGGATTGTGGACGGTCACAAGTTTGGTGCCGTCAGGAAAGGTCGCTTCGACCTGCACGTCATAGATCATTTCAGCAATGCCCAGCATGCAGTCGCTCGCTGTTATAACTTCCGCGCCCGCCTGCATCAGATCGGCGACAGACCGCCCGTCGCGCGCGCCCTCAACAACCGCATCGGTGATAAGCGCAATCGCCTCTGGGTGGTTCAGCTTCACGCCACGCTCAAGACGTTTGCGCGCAACTATCGCGGCCATCGCGATCAGGAGTTTGTCTTTTTCTCGGGGAGTCAGGTTCATATCAAATCATCCAGCATCGGGGTATTTCAGTGTGATTGAGCAAGCGCAGCACGGGCACAAGTACCTTGCGCAGCGTAAAACTATCGGGGGCGAGCAGGCGCAAAACCAGTACGTCCTTGGCCAGCAAACTGGCACCAGCGGTGTCGGGAAGCAGCGCACGCAAGTCGTCCAAATGCGTTTCCGCAAGCGGGTCGACGAGGACCACACTTGCCATTGCACCAGCGCCGCCCGCGACATTGCTGAGGGTAAGATGCGCAGACACATCCCCCGTAAGGTTTATCGAATCAATGTAGTCAAGTCGGCCATCGCGCATGATCTTGATACGGTCGCGAAACTGACAATTATGTAGCTGCTCGCCCATAGCTGCACGACCAAACACCACAGGTTCAACCATCAAGAGCCGCGCATTGCCGTCCATATTTACGCGCAGGCGACGGTGCAAAGCCGATCCTTCAAACAGGATGGTTTCTTGCGGCATCCAATTCAGTCGCGCGCCGTTTTCGACATTCAGTGAATTGCACACTTGCGCCACTTGATCCGGTTGGGCTTTGTAGGCGCGCTCGCAGGCTTGTGTCGTCAGGGTGAGCGTGCTGTTTACGCCCGCTGTAACGGTCACCCGCATTTTGTCGCCACCAGTTAGGCCACCTGATGTGTTCAGAATGACTGTGTTGAGCGTCGCGTTCGCGCTGCGCGGAAACAGGCAACGCGCAGAGCCTGATTGGTACAGGCGATCCAGAACACTTTGCGTGCCGACCTCTTTGCTGCTTATGCGAACTTCGCCGCGGGCACGTGGCTGGCCTGCATAGTTGGCTTGTGGCGTTATGACGTCGTGCTTGGTGATTGGCTCAGCCTCTTTAACCTTAAAGAATGCTGTTTGTTTCGCCGTGCCAAAGCAGGTGCGCCACCTAAAATGGCAAAATCAATATAGGCACCAGGTCAATCTGCATTTTTTTTAAGCAAATCCACTATATGATGCTTAATTATTGAGCGAATTTTTCGATTTCTCTGAAAAATCCAAGCGCAGCGTTTGCTATTTTCGCTGCAGTGCAGAATCGGTAGTGATACCTGCAATTAAACCGGAAACGAAATCTGTGGGTGTGTGACGACCGCCGAATTGGACCTCGAAACGGCCGCCACACTTTTGCAACGTAACGCTGCGGGTGCAGCTAACGGAAGTCAGCGCTTTTGCGCAAGGCTTGTCTGCGTGCCCGCGAGGAGACTTTTATGAACTTTCTAAAAACAACGCTCGCTGGCTCTGCTGTCTTTGCTGCTTTGACAGGCTCGGCCTTGGCGGCAGATGACACGATCAAGGTCGGTGTTTTGCACTCGCTTTCTGGCACAATGGCCATTTCCGAAACGACCCTTAAAGACACGATGCTGATGCTGATCGATCAGCAAAACGCAAAGGGTGGCCTTCTTGGCAAGCAACTCGAAGCGGTTGTTGTTGATCCAGCTTCTGACTGGCCGCTCTTTGCGGAAAAAGCGCGTGAGCTTTTGAGCGTTCACGAAGTCGACGTGATCTTTGGCAACTGGACATCCGTGTCGCGCAAATCTGTTTTGCCTGTCATCGAAGAGCTGAACGGCCTTTTGTTCTACCCTGTTCAATATGAGGGCGAAGAAAGCTCCAAGAACGTATTTTACACTGGCGCTGCCCCGAACCAGCAGGCGATCCCTGCGACAGATTATTTCCTGGAGGAACTGGGGGTCGAGAAATTCGCTCTGCTCGGCACGGACTATGTCTACCCCAGAACCACCAACAACATTCTTGAAAGCTACCTGCAGCAGAAAGATATCGCGAAAGACGACATCTTTGTGAACTACACGCCATTCGGTCATTCCGATTGGTCCAAGATCGTCGCTGATGTCGTCGCGCTTGGAGCGGATGGAAAAAAAGTTGGTGTGATTTCAACGATCAACGGCGACGCGAACATCGGCTTTTATAAAGAGCTGGCAGCGGCAGGCATTTCTGCGGATGACATTCCGGTCGTTGCCTTCTCCGTTGGTGAAGAAGAGCTTGCGGGTCTCGACACATCCAATCTCGTCGGTCACCTTGCGGCTTGGAACTACTTCCAATCTGCAGACGCAGACGTGAATGCAGAATTCGTGGAAACGTGGAAAGCCACGATGGGCGAAGAGCGTGTGACCAACGATCCGATGGAAGCGCACTACATCGGTTTCAACATGTGGGTGAACGCCGCAACTGAAGCCAGCTCAACCGAAGTGGATGCAGTGCGCGCGGCAATGTACGGACAGGAATTCCCGAACCTGACAGGCGGTACGGCTGTAATGCTCCCGAACCACCACCTCGCCAAACCCGTCTTGATCGGTGAAATACAGGACGACGGTCAATTCGACATTATTTCCCAGACCTCCGAAGTCGCGGGCGATGCTTGGACGGACTTCTTGCCTGAATCAGCAGTTCTCAAATCCGATTGGAAAGAGCTGGGCTGCGGTATGTACAACACCGAAACAAGCACATGCGTTCAGACACTGTCCAACTACTAAGATCTGAAATCTGATTGGTGAGGGCGGTGTGTTCGCCCTTACTACCCCCTGCTTTTGACGCGGAATCCACCGACATGATTAGACTTTTCCTTGCGGGACTCGCATTAATGTTGCCCTGCATGATCGCCAGCGCCCAAACCGCGACACTCCAACCCATTTTGCAAGAGCATGGCGCGCTGATCGCCAAAAGCTCACGCAAGACGATTGCCCCAGCGATTGATGCGATTGCCACCAGCGGCGTGCCGCAAGCGCAGGTATTTCTGGAGCAATGGGCGGGTAAGAACATCTGGATGCGCAAGTCAGATGGTGTGCTCTTCATTGGTGAGAAGTTGGATGCGAAGACATATGCGCTGACGGACATCGATGGCGGTGCAGGCTTTGACGGTGTCGCCAAGTCTGACCTCAAACAGCTCAAACCCAACAGCGGCGTGCGCGCGATGATCCAGACCGCGTTGGTGCAATTCCAACTCAGCGATGATGATCCAGAGCGCCGTCAAGACGCGCTCACCTCGATTGCGCGTGATCCTGAAGCGTCATTACTCGCACATTTGCGCGCCTCGATTGAGGGCGAGACTGATGACGTCTTGCTGGCGCAGAAGCAGCGCCTCGAACGATTGTTGAGCATTGGTTACGATCCTGACACCGCCGTGCGCGTCGCGGCCATCAAAGATATGTCTGGCGATCTGGGCGTCGATGTGCGCGCTGCGTTGAACCCTTTGCTGAGCACCATCCTCGAAGTTACAGACACAGATCTTCCGCAAGGTCGCAACATTGCCAACACGCTGACACCCGAATCGGAGGCACTGTCCGTAACAGCAGCTTACGAACTGCTCGTCGCCAAAGACCTCGCCCCGCCGCTGACAACACCCGACACCCTACGCGCGGCTTTGTCCGCTAACATCGATCAGGGGCGCGTGGGTGGTATTCCCATTGCTCAGCTAGATTCCGATGAGAACCGCGCAAAAGCGTACGCTGCGCTCGCACAAGCGGGCCTTGTATCCCCATTGGTGACAGAGGCCGACGTCAAAACAGCCGTTTCAGAACGCGTCTTCTTTGAAGCCTACAACGAGTCGTCATCAGACGTCACCGACGCCGCAAAGGAGGCGCTGAAAACCATTGAAGCCAAGGTCGCGGCTAATCAAGTTCTCGATCTCACGCTTGATGCGCTCTCGCTCGCGTCGATCTACTTCCTTGCGGCGATTGGCCTTGCGATTACCTTTGGCGTGATGGGCGTCATCAACATGGCGCATGGCGAATTCATCATGATGGGGGCTTACACGGGTTACGTCGTCCAACAGATCATCCCCGATCACACAGTCTCGATCATCGTGGCAATCCCACTTGCCTTCGCAGTCACTTTCGCCGCTGGCGTCGCGATGGAGCGCTTGGTGATCCGTTGGCTCTATTCGCGCCCGTTGGAGACGCTGTTGGCCACCTTCGGCATCTCGATTGCGTTGCAGCAGTTGGCCAAGAATATCTTTGGCACACAAGCGCGCCCACTTACGGCCCCCGGTTGGCTTGATGGTTCATGGGTCATCAATGACGTAGTGTCTATCAGCTACATCCGCATCGCGATCTTTGTGCTTGCTTTCGTGTTCCTCGCCATCTTCCTGTTCATCATGAAGCGCACGCGCTTGGGGCTAGAGACCCGCGCAGTTACGCAAAACCCGCGCATGGCCGCCTCAATGGGGATCAACCCAGGGCGCGTGAACATGCTCACCTTTGGGCTTGGCTCTGGGATTGCGGGCGTTGCTGGCGTTGCGATTGGACTGTTCGCGAAAGTGACATCCGAGCTTGGCAGCGACTACATCGTGCAAAGTTTCATGACCGTGGTTGTCGGCGGCGTCGGCAACATTTGGGGCACCCTTGCGGGCGCGGCGATGATCGGCTTTCTGCAAAAGGGTATTGAGTGGTTTAACCCGTCTAACACCTTGGCGGCGCAAACCTTCATGATCGTTTTCATTATTATTTTTATCCAGTTCCGGCCAAGGGGCATCATCGCCCTCAAAGGCCGTGCGGCAGGGGATTGACCTTATGCAACGCTCTTTTATCGCTCGTAACCCTTCGGTTTTAATCTTCCTCGCATTGCTCGCTTTGTTCACTTTAGTGGTCACGGTTTTGTCCGAAGGATTTGGGGTTGGCGTGATTTCCACCAGCTTTGTGAAGACTCTGGGCAAGACGCTTTGCCTGTGCCTTGTCGCGGTCGCGATGGATTTGGTCTGGGGGTTCACAGGGATCCTCAGCCTTGGGCACTTCGCCTTTTTCGGGATTGGTGGATACATGATCGGCATGTGGCTAATGTACGAACGCACGCGCCTGATCGTGGTTCATTCGCTCTCGCAAGCAGAGATTCCGCCGACGCCAACCGAAGTCGTCGATGCCATCGGCAACCAGATCTTCGGCGTGGTCGGATCCAACGAATTTCCCTTAATCTGGGGTTTCGCGGACAGCTTATTCTTGCAACTGATCCTCATGTTACTTGTGCCCGGCCTTTTGGCTTTAGTCTTCGGCTGGCTCGCGTTTCGCAGCCGCGTCGCAGGGGTCTACTTGTCGATCCTAACACAAGCAATGACACTCGCCTTAGCGCTTTACCTTTTCCAAAATGACAGCGGTTTGCGGGGCAACAATGGTTTGTCAGGCTTGCAAAACCTTCCCAACGTCAGCGCGCCACAATCTGTCGTCTCGCTCTGGTTCTTCTGGGGGTCTGCCTTTGCGCTGGGCTTGGGGTATTTGCTGGCCGCATGGCTCGTGAACGGCAAGTTCGGCTCCGTCATTCGCGGCATCAGAGATAATGAGGCGCGCGTGCGCTTCCTTGGCTATTCCGTCGAGATCTACAAATTGGTGATTTTCACGCTCACAGCGATGATCGCGGGCATCGCAGGCGCGCTATATTATCCGCAAGCGGGCATTATCAACCCCGCCGAGATCGCGCCCATCGCGTCGATCTACCTCGCGGTTTGGGTCGCGATTGGTGGACGCGGCAGGCTTTATGGTGCCGTGATCGGCGCTGCCTTGGTGAGCCTTTTGTCTTCTTGGTTCACCGGCGGACAAGCCCCCGACATCCCGCTTGGGTTCTACACGATCAAATGGGTGGATTGGTGGTTGGTCCTGCTTGGTCTTTCTTTCGTCGGCGTCACGATTTTCACGCCCAAAGGCATGGGTGGCTTGGTCGACCTTTGGACAGCGCGGCGCACGCCCAATCGTCATGGTGCGGATCTAGGGCCCAATGCAGGATCCTTGCGCGAGCAGGAGGCAAAACAATGAGCACACTTTTAGAAGTCTCAGGCGTATCCGTCTCCTTCGACGGATTTCGCGCGATCAACAACCTCAGCTTTCGCATCGGTGCCGCCGAAATGCGCGCGGTGATTGGCCCGAATGGTGCGGGCAAAACCACCTTTATGGACATTGTCACAGGCAAGACGAAACCCAATGAGGGCCATGTGCTTTGGGGTGAAAAATCTCAATCGCTTTTGAAAATGAGCGAAGCAAAGATCGCGCAGGCAGGTGTGGGGCGTAAGTTTCAAAAACCCACTGTGTTCGAGGATCAAACGGTTGAAGAAAACCTGCTCATGGCGCTGAAAAAGCCGCGCGGTTGGTTGTCTGTGCTGATGTATCGCCCCTCAATTCGCGATCTTTCTCGGATCAAAGAACTGGCGGATGAAATTGGCCTCAGCGAAGCATTGGCGCGTAAATCAGGTGAGCTAAGCCATGGTCAAAAGCAATGGCTAGAGATCGGCATGTTGCTTGCACAAGAACCGCGCTTGCTTTTGGTTGATGAACCCGCTGCAGGCATGACGCCAGCGGAGCGCGAACAAACCACCGCGATCCTAGTCGAGGCCGCCAAGACTCGTGCGGTTGTGGTGGTCGAACACGACATGGAATTCGTGCGTCGTCTAAACTGTAAAGTGACGGTCCTACACGAGGGCGCGGTGCTCGCTGAAGGCAGCCTTGATCATGTAACATCAAACCAAGACGTCATCGACGTCTATCTGGGACGCTAAGATGCTGGAACTCAAAGATCTCACATTACACTACGGCCATTCCCAAATCCTCAACGGGATTTCCATGCAGGCGGCGCAAGGTGAAGTCACTTGCGTTATGGGAACGAATGGCGTGGGCAAAACCAGCTTGCTCAAGGCGATTTCGGGCAGTCATCCGCGTTCTGGTGGCACGATGTCGCTTAATGGTGAAGTGTTGAGCAAACTGCCTGCGCATGTCCTCGCGCGAAAAGGTGTCGGATACGTGCCGCAAGCGCGCGAGATATTTCCACTGATGACAGTGCGCGAAAACCTTGAGACGGGCTTTGCGTGCCTCCCTGCTTCCGAGCATTATATCCCCGATCATATTTATGAGCTGTTTCCCGTCCTAAAGCAGATGCAGACGCGCCGTGGTGGCGATCTTTCTGGCGGGCAACAGCAACAACTCGCCATTGCACGCGCGCTGATTGCCAAGCCGAAACTTTTGCTCCTTGATGAACCAACTGAGGGAATTCAACCCAACATCATTCAGCAAATCGGTGAAGTCATCGGCCATCTGCGCGATCAAGGTGATATGGCGATTGTTTTGGTCGAGCAGTATTTCGAATTTGCTTATAAACTTGCTGATAAGTTCGTCGCTCTACGCCGTGGTGAGGTCGTATTGCGAGGGTCACCAGACAAGATAGCACGCTCTAAACTTCTGGACGTTGTTTCCGTGTAATTGGGTGGTTCGGGGCAATACAAACGAAAAGAGTTTGTTTCAGATTTATGTGCCGTACTTTTATTTTATGCGTTTGTGATGCCTTCTAGCGACCACAAGCAATTCCAAACATGTTATATTCTGCTTGGGCTTTGAGTTTTTCGATCGCGTTTGGCAAGACTCGTTTTGTGGAGGAACTTTCCTTCTTTAAAAGAATTTTCACTACGCTTTCAGCGTTCAGCTCCGGCTACAAGAATAGAAATTAACAACTGCGACGAGTTGCTAATGATTGTTCAGTTAGGTTAGCCACGCACTCAATTCGTACACTGCCGTTGAATGTTGAAATTGGGTTCGAGGCAAAACACGTACTACGGTATTGACCTTCCGACAAAATGTGCGCGAAGACAGACTGCGTGACACACCATCGGTCCAAATGTCTGCTAACTTGGAAGTGTTCTTACCATTTCGCAAGTGCAGCGAATGTCTCCTTCCCGCCATTCCACCTCGAGCGGAGTGGCAGCTAGCTACGGTTCAGGGTATGC
>ERZ1046740.1315-NODE-1315-length-17763-cov-5.069178_pt1 | contig 17763 bp, 17 predicted proteins | sample MGYA00383093_ERZ1046740 | MGnify/ENA primary metagenome ERZ1046740 (study PRJEB29581, sample SAMEA5548363) | metagenome | biome: marine; feature: coastal; material: water | depth 25 m | study: Short-term variability in the microbial, nano- and picoplankton... | reverse complement strand
CTCGCCCCTCTTCAATGTCCTGCTTGGTGGTTTGGTCGACGGCAATCAAATCAACACCTGCTTCGATAAGCTTGGTGATTTCATCATTGCCAGTCTGAGATCCTGATCCGCGAACGCGACCGGTCCAATAGACATCAATGCGATCTCCTGGGCGCAAAAAGCCAGACACGCCCGAGGAAACGTCCACTTTAATTGCGAAAGCACGCATGCCGCGCTCAAGACGCGTTGTCAGACCAGCCTCTTCTCCAGGCTTTGTAACCTTAACTGCCATAAGGGCCTCTTTGGCTTCCATAGCGCGAATGACGTGGCGCGGGCGATCTTCGTTCGCCGGAAAGAGATCTTCCTTAGTTTTGAAAATACCTTCGGGCAGGGATGATTTCGGAAACATCACCAGTTTAACGTCCTCAGGCGTCAACGCCTCGCCGTACGATAATGTTCGCGTCGTTACGAAAATTTCAACCGTTTCAATGGCGGGTTTGTTGGAAGCCCGTTCTCTGGCCAATTCCGACTGGAAACCCTGAATGTAATTTTGAGCCATATATACGGCAAATCCGGCAAGCCCTAGGCCAACCAGCAAAACAAGAGCGAAAATTACTCGCATGGTGCTTACCTCTCAATTCGTGTGTCCCAATGCTCGAAAGCGTTTTGGAACGCATGTGTCCATGGGTCAATTTGGCGGGTGAATGTGGCAAAATCAGGGAGCCTTGGAGAAGCTTTCAAGACCCCAGAGAATGGTAGATACAGAAAACCCCGCGCGTGGCGGGGCATCTTTAACTTGATTTTTAGGGTCGTTAGTTTGCACGATCAGCGATGTAGTCGCCTGTCGAATCCGCCATATCGGTTGTTTGTGTTTCAATAACAGCAAACGCTGCAATGGCGAGGCCTACAACTCCGGCCGTAATTACAACCCAGTCAACAGTGACTGCGCCATGTTCATTTTGGCGGAACCGGGAAATAAACTTTATTATTTTTTTGTGTTTCACTTTGACACCTCAAGAAGCCAGGCTTGGTAAGCCGTTGGTTTCCCCCAGAACTCAGTCATTGATCTATTAAACGGAAATCCGTTTTGGCAACAAAGGCCACACCACCATAGTGGCGTGGCCCTTGCTATGCGTCATGTGACGCAGCGACTTAGAAGTCGTTTTCAGAACTGATTTCTGAAGCAGCAGCACCGGCCAACGCGATAGTGTTGGTTTCGATTGCTGAATAAGCTGCAACGGCCAGGCCAACAACAGCGGCTGTCAGAACAACCCAGTCTACAGTTACGGCGCCGTCTTCGTCTTTACGAAAGTTTGTGATGAAGTTCATCATAGTGTGTCCCTCCAAAGGATTAATCAGTCAGTTTTGGTTTGCCGGGTCGAGGTTTTTCAAATAGTGCACCCTCTTAAGTGCTTGTGTCCTCGGCTTGGCATGACACTGGTATCGCAAGTGAATTGGGCACGAATGGGGCACGATTGGTGCCATTATCGATCTTTTTCTCGGCTTTTTCTAAGTCACCTTCACAAACAATGGTTGTTCATTTAGAACAGTAGACATCAAAAAAGGCCGTACCACGTTGTGTGGTACGGCCTTTATAGTGCGTCATGTGACGCAGTATCTTAGAAGTCGTTTTCAGAGCTGATTTCTGAAGCAGCAGCACCGGCCAACGCGATAGTGTTGGTTTCGATAGCTGAATAAGCAGCAACAGCCAGGCCAACCACAGCAGCGGTCAGAACAACCCAGTCTACAGTTACAGCGCCGTCTTCGTCTTTACGAAAGTTTGTGATGAAGTTCATCATAGTTTGTCCCTCCAAAGGATCAGTTAAGTTTTAGTCGTAACCCGATCGGGCATCTTTGGGTGTCTTTCTGATACCCGTTTCCGACTTGGTATGTGCTTAATGTCGCCTTAAAATCGGGCACGAATTGGGCGGAAATCGTGCGTTTGTGGTTCATTTTTTCGTTAATTCAGAGAAATTGATCCCAAATTTGAGCGCGTTTCATGAGAAGGCGTGCTTCTCGGCTTCCCAAAAGAAAACAAATGTCTTTGAGTTGTGGACCTTAAAACGAAAAAAGGGCCGTACCACGTTGTGTGGTACGGCCCTTATAGTGCGTCATGTGACGCAGTATCTTAGAAGTCGTTTTCAGAGCTGATTTCTGAAGCAGCAGCACCGGCCAACGCGATAGTGTTGGTTTCGATAGCTGAATAAGCAGCAACAGCCAGGCCAACCACAGCAGCGGTCAGAACAACCCAGTCTACAGTTACAGCGCCGTCTTCGTCTTTACGAAAGTTTTTGATGAAGTTCATCATAGTTTGTCCCTCCAAAGGATCAGATTTGTTTCAGTGTCGACCGGCCGGAAATTAGTTGGTGTCTCTCAGACCCGTTCCGACTTGGTATGCAAATGTTATCGCTGTGGATTTGGGCACGAATGGGGCGCGATTGGCGCAATTTTGTAGCGTCGAAGTAAAATGATGAATTTTTGATTAAGTATCTGAAAATAAACATTATAAATATCGCGTTGTCATTGAAATTTTCTTTAATCTCCTTCTAAATCGCTCAGATTTTTTGCGAATTTGCTCTGTTTTTAGGAGCGAGGCTGGCCTTGAAACGGAATTTCTGCGAGGATTCCGATAACAAAAGCAGAGGCGCAGTATGAAATGGCAAGGAATCGTCGCCCTCGGGCTCGTGGCAGTGCTGTTTGCGTCGCCATTTAGTGCTGAAACACCTGCACCTTTCCCTGACTTTAGTGCCAAACGGGTCAAAGCTCCTCCCAAAGGCTCAAAGCCTAAAATTGATGTGCAGATCACCATTCAGGATACTGTTGTAACGGTGTCCAAGCCACAGACCTCTTCGGGCAGTGCGTCGTCGCCCGGAAGTTACAGTTGGTTTTGGGAAGAGGTTTCGCCAGACATTGCCGAATCTGGTGCAGGTCGGCTTGAGCCTGCATTATTGAGGATATCGAATGCGCCAGAGGGGCAGGGTGTGAAAACACCGCGTTTGCAGACCCTGCTAGACATAGCTGGTAAGCATGGCACTGAGATTTTGATCGCTACAGTGGGTACGCAGGTTTCCCCTGCTTTAGTGTTGGCGATGATCTCGGTCGAGTCCGGTGGCAATAAAGATGCGGAAAGTGGTGCTGGCGCGCAGGGGCTGATGCAATTGATGCCTGTTACAGCAGAACGCTTTAATGTGGATGATCCTTTTGACAGTGCGCAGAACATAAAGGGCGGAGTCGCCTTTCTTGAAATCTTAATGAAAGGTTTTGACCAAGATCCCATACTGGTGCTTGCTGGGTACAATGCCGGCGAAAATGTTGTGCGCAAGTCTGGCGGCGTTCCGGAATACGCTGAGACCCGAAACTATGTACCCAAAGTGTTGGCGGCCTATTCTGTCGCGCGCAGTCTGTGCAGCACCCCGCCCGAATTGATCACTGATGGATGTGTGTTCAAACTGAACTAGTCATTCTGTATTGGGATGCCGCTAAGAGTCAGGCTGATTTCTCATCTAAATGCGCCAAAAAAGAGCAACTAACAGTTCGGAACATTTACGGCGAGGCCGCCAAGTGAGGTTTCTTTATATCGTTCGTGCATATCCTGACCGGTTTGGCGCATGGTTTCGATCACAGAATCCAGTGGGACAAAATGTTCGCCGTTTCCGCGCAGCGCCAAAGACGCGGCACTTACGGCCTTGATCGCCCCAAGCCCATTGCGTTCGATGCACGGTACTTGAACTAGCCCTTTGACTGGATCGCAGGTCATGCCAAGGTGATGTTCCAGCGCGATCTCAGCTGCGTTTTCCACCTGTTCAGGCGTGCCACCCATGACGGCGCACAACCCAGCTGCGGCCATGGCGGCGGCACTTCCGACTTCGGCCTGACATCCGGCTTCTGCGCCAGAGATTGAAGCGTTGAACTTAACAAGCCCCCCGATGGCTGCTGCAGTGAGCAGAAATTCGTCAATGCGTGATGGAGTGGCGCCGGGCACATGATCTAACCAATAACGAATAACAGAGGGCATCACACCAGCCGCCCCATTGGTTGGGGCTGTCACAACTTGACCACCAGCGGCGTTCTCTTCATTGACTGCCATTGCATAGGCGCTCATCCAATCATTGATTGTATGGGGGGCATTCAGGTTCATGCCACGCTCGGCCAACAGCGACTCGTGAATTGATTTTGCGCGGCGCTTTACGCCAAGCCCGCCGGGCAGAATGCCATCTGTGCTGAGGCCACGTTCAATACATGCGTTCATGACTTCCCAAATGCGGGCCGCCCCCTTGGCAAAGCTTTCGGCGCAGCCTCGGGAAATTTCGTTTGCTCTTTTCATTTCTGAAATTGATTTGCCAGATGTGGTAGCCATTTGCAGCATCTCGGCTGCGGACTTGAATGGGTAAGGCACAGGTGTGCCTTCATCAGTGTCTGCACCCGCAGCCAATTCGGCTTCGCTCATCACAAAACCACCGCCAATAGAATAGTAGGTTTCTTGCAGCGTCACATCGCCTTGGGCATCTGTTGCCATCAGGATCATGCCGTTGGAATGGCCGGGCAAGTTGGGTCCAAAGTCAAATCGCAGATCTTCGTGCGGATCAAACAATAACTCTCGCAAGCCATCGGGGTGAACTTTTCCTGTGGTGCGGATTGAGTCCAAAACTGCCTCGGCTTTGTTGGCGTCATAAGTATCGGGCAAAAATCCCGCCAGACCAAGGATCGTGGCGCGATCTGTGGCGTGGCCAATGCCGGTGAACGCTAACGACCCGTGCAATGAGGCGCGAAGTCCATGGAACTCAAACGGCGAGGCGCGCATGAGATCAAGGAACCGCGCGGCGGCGACCATAGGGCCCATGGTGTGGGATGAAGATGGGCCAACTCCCACCTTGAACATATCAAAAACGGACAAAAACATCGCTAGATTGCCACTCCTTCAGGAGGATTAGGATAATTCGGCGTGCTAAAGGGACATATGTCCATCCCTTCGCTCTTGATAAGCGACGCAACGCTTGGCCGGGTTTCAATGTTGCGCGCAAGAGCATTAAGCGAAGACCACCGCGCTAATGAGAACCAATCTGTGTCACCTGCTGGATAAATAGCAGACCACCGCAACATTGCGACCACGTATAGATCAATGATCGACACTGATTTGCCGCAGAACCAATCGTGGCCTTCTTGTGAAAGTGTTTCGAGTAGATCAAAGCTATCGCACAGGTTGGCGCGGGCATGTTTGCGCAATTTTGCTTGGGCAGCGGCTTCGTTCCCAATGTACTTTTCGGGATAGAAATTTAAACGCAGATTGGTGTGTGCCGTATTGGACAGATAAAACAGCCATTTTAAGAAATTTGCACGGGCCGGAGTGCCGGGTTGTGGCGCGAGCCCGTTATAAGTTTCGCTTAGCCACAAAAGGATGGCCGCTGTTTCAAAGATCGCGCCTTGCGGGGTTTCTAATGCTGGGATCAAGCCCGCAGGGTTAATTGCCAGAAAGTCAGCTCCGTTCTGAGCGTTCAGCGAACGATCAACCAACACGGTTTCATAAGGCACACCTAACTCTTCAAGCGCCAATCTAACAATGAGAGAGGCGTTATCAGGGGCATAGTGAAGGCGCAGAATCTGATCCATTAGATGAAAGTAATGGGGCTCTGCACCTGCTGTCCGCCTTAAAGCGACGTTTCCTATCGGAAACGCGCAATGCTTAACTGTGTTTCATGCGTCGCGCGCGTAAGGACATACCGTCTATCATATTGAGACTGAGCAATGTGATGTTTGTTGCACCTGCAATCAACTCCAGAGCCTGAACAGTATAAAAGATCATTTCAAACTGTCCGGCTTGCGCGCGCATGGCCAGAAAGACTGCGCTGGGCAAAAGGATGAGTATCCCGTTTGCGGCGATGATCTTCGTACGTTTTGTTTTGCGCGCGACTTCGGGCAAACGCCAGCCTTTGCCAAGGATATTTCCGGTTGCTCCAGCGGTGGCCATAGCGGGGATAAGCACTAACATGCCCCATAATACTGACATCTTTACTACAATGATCGTGTCGTGAGAGCCAAAAAGCTCTGACAGAATGGTTGATGTCCAAAAAGTCGAGATAGTCAGGAGGGCTGTAACCCCGGCAACGATGTGAATGGTGCGTTTCATGGCGTGTTCCTTTTGCATAGCGTGCTATTTATATAGATATTGCATAGTGCGCTATGCAATTGCATAATTGCGCACATGAACTTTTCAAAAACGCACTCAACTGGATTCCTCGCCAACCATATGGCGCGGCTCTTTGCGATTGGTCTGCAAAATAGATTGCGCACCTTAGGTGTTGCGCCTGCACAGTTCATGGTTCTTGTTGAATTGTGGGATCAAGACGAGCAAACGCAAGCGCAACTGACGGAACGGTTGGACGTTGAGCAAGCGACCATGGCAAATACCTTGTCGCGGATGCAGCGCGATGGTCTGATCGTGCGGCGCCCAAGTGAAACGGATCGTCGATCCAAGGTCATTTTGTTGACTGAACGTGCGCGCGATTTGCAGGCTTCGGCCACCAGCGCTGCGCAAGCCACAAATGCGCAAGCTTTAGCCGCTTTGGATGCGGATGAGCATGCAAAGCTGAATGAATTGATGAAAAAGGTGATTTCTTCGCTAAAGCTTGGGTAGATGTAGCGCAATTGCATGAATTCATCGTGGCCCTGCGCGAACAACTTTCCTATAACCTTTGTAACAGAATAAGGGAGTCGCAGCATGGCCGGAGAATTGTCACCCATCGACAAAGCTAAATTCGTCGCTGCCCGCAAGGCCGCAGAGTATGTTGAAGACGGCATGCGTGTTGGTCTAGGAACCGGATCAACCGCCGCATGGCTGGTCCGCTGTCTGGGCGAAATGGTGCGGGATGAGGGATTGCGCATTCAAGGCGTTCCTACCTCGACACGCACCGCTCAGCTTGCTCAGGATGTGGGCATCAAAGTTGTGAGCTTGGATGAAGCCCGTTGGCTAGACGTCACAATTGATGGTGCAGATGAGTTCGACAAAGATCTCAATCTGGTCAAGGGCGGTGGTGGCGCGTTGTTGCAAGAAAAAATTGTTGCGACAGCATCGGATCAAATGGTTGTGATTGCTGACATCGGGAAAGAGGTCGAAACACTGGGCGCATTTCCTTTGCCAGTTGAAGTGATCCCTTTTGGTTGGCAGACCACGCAAGCCTTGATTGAAGAGACCTTGGTCAGCATGGACGTGTTGGGCCGCACTTCGACGCTGCGCATGAATGACGAAAGCCCGTTTGTGACCGATGAGGGCAACCACATTCTTGATTTGCACCTAAATAGGATTGGTGATGCGCGCCAACTGGCAATGGTGTTGAATCAGATGCCTGGGGTGGTTGAAAACGGCTTGTTCATCGATATCTGTGATGCAGTTGTGGTTGGTTTTGGTGACGGGCGTGTAGAAGTACGCGATATCAATGCCGGGACAATAGAAGAGAGCATGCTGGACTTTGCTGAGTCCGACAACCTCTTTGCTGATCTGGTAGATTAAGGGCGCAAAATGAATTTCGATTATGATCTGTTTGTCATCGGTGGTGGCTCCGGTGGTGTTCGGGCTGCGCGTGTCGCGGCTCAAGAGGGCGCCAAAGTGGCGTTGGCCGAAGAAGACCGTTACGGCGGGACTTGTGTGATCCGCGGGTGTGTCCCCAAGAAGTTAATGGTTTTTGCCAGTGAATACGCAGGCATGGTCGAAGATGCGCAGGCCTATGGGTGGAACATTCAACCCGGTGCGTTTGATTGGGACGTCTTCCGTACCAAGCTCTATGCTGAATTGGATCGTCTGGAAAATGTTTATCGCGGTATTTTAAAGAACAATGGTGTTGAGACCTTTGACCAGCGCGCCAAGATGGCGGACGCACATACGGTTGAATTGGCTGACGGCACTCGGAAAACAGCCAAACATATTCTGTTGGCAATGGGTGGGCGTCCTGTCTTGCCGGGTATGCCTGGCGATGAAATTGGAATTACGTCTAATGACATTTTCCATCTGGAAAAAATGCCCGAATCGATTCTGATCGTCGGCGGCGGTTATATCGCCAGTGAATTTGCCGGCATACTCAACGGTTTAGGTGTAAAGGTGACGCAGTATTATCGGGGAGCACAAATTCTGCGTGGCTTTGATGATGAAGCGCGTGGATTGGTCAGCGAAGAGATGTGCCAGAAAGGCATTGATCTGCATCTCGGTACAAACGTGCTGGAAATGCGCAAAGAGGGTGACCAGATCTGGGTCAAGGCCACCAACGGCGACGAACGTCTGTTTGACCATGTGATGTTCGCCACGGGTCGTTCCCCCAATACTGAAGGCATGGGGCTGGAAGATATTGGCGTGGAAATTGGCCGCAAAGGCGAAGTGATCGTGGATGACTATAGTCAGACAGCGGTGCCATCTGTCTACGCTGTGGGGGATGTGACGGACCGCGTGAACCTGACGCCTGTAGCGATCCGTGAGGGTATGGCCTTTGTCGAGACTGTGTTTAAAGGCAATCCAACCAAACCGGATCATGAACTGATCCCAACGGCGATTTTCACTCAACCGGAAATCGGCACTGTTGGCCTTTCTGAAGAAGATGCGCGCGAACAAGAGCCGATCGAGGTGTATGCGACCAGCTTTAAACCGATGCAGCAATCCTTTGCTGGGCGCAGCGAACGAGTATTGATGAAATTGGTGGTCAGCCAGAAAACCCGCAAGGTTTTGGGGTGTCACATTGTGGCACCGGGGGCCGGTGAAATGATCCAATTGGCGGGCATTGCCGTGAAAATGGGTGCCACGAAAGAAGATTTTGATCGCACTGTGGCGGTGCACCCGACGATGTCGGAAGAACTTGTAACTATGAAAACACCCACTCGAACGGGTTGATTTTCTTCTGCGCCAGCACAGGTTATATTGCAGGTGAAGGCGAGATGATGAAAAGGGATGAAACTTAATGGCAGGTAACAGTGGCGGCCCCTGGGGCGGCGGCGGAAATCAAGGCGGTGATGGAAACCGTGGCAACAACAATGGAGGCGGCGGTGGACGTGGCCCCGGCGATGATGGGCCACAAATCCCTGACATTGATGAGCTGATGAAAAAAGGTCAGGACCAACTGCGCGTGCTTATGGGCGGTCGTGGTGGCGGCAATAGTGGCCAGAACGGTGGACAGCGTCCTTCCGGTGGCGGCATTGGCAAAGGCACTTTTGGGATCGCTGCGGTTGTGGCGCTTATTGCTTGGGGCGCGGCGAGCTTTTATTCAGTCAAACCCGAAGAACTTTCAGTCGAGCTGTTCCTTGGTAAATACTCCCAAACGGGCAATCCTGGCTTGAACTTTGCGCCTTGGCCAGTTGTGACAGCAGAAGTGATCCCAGTCACACGAGAGCAAACCGAAGATATTCCGTCGAGCGGACGATCGTCAGATGGTCTTATGCTGACGGGTGATGAAAACATCGTTGATATTGATTTCCAAGTAGTCTGGAATATCAACGACCCTTCAAAGTACCTGTTCAACCTGCGTGATCCCAAAGAAACCATCCGCGCCGTTTCAGAATCAGCGATGCGAGAAATTATCGCGCAATCTGAGTTGGCTCCGATCTTGAATCGGGACCGGGAAATTATTTCGGCACGCTTGGAAGAATTGATTCAATCCACTCTTGATAGCTATGATTCAGGTGTGAGTATTGTGCGAGTTAACTTTGACGGTGCCGATCCCCCCGAACCTGTGAAAGACAGCTTCCGCGAAGTACAGTCTGCAAGCCAAGAACGTGATCGTCTCCAGAAATTGGCAGATGCTTACGCCAACCGCCAACTCGCGGGAGCGCGTGGTGAAGCTGCTCAAATCCTAGAAGAAGCTGAAGGGTATCGCGCCAAAGTTGTGAACGAAGCCGAAGGTGAAGCCAGTCGTTTCTCGGCCGTTTTGACCGAATACCAAAAAGCTCCGGAAGTGACGCGAAAGCGTCTTTATCTTGAGACTATGGAAGAAGTGTTGGGCCGCGTCGACAAAGTGATCCTCGACGAAAGTGGGAGTGGTCAGGGTGTTGTGCCTTATCTGCCGCTGAACGAACTTAACAAAGGGGCGAAGCAATGAGAAAGACAACTTATCTGCTGCCAGTCCTTGTCTTGGTTGTGATCGGCGCCTTGTCGTCGTTGTTCATCGTGGATGAACGTGAAAAGGCACTCGTTTTGCAATTCGGTCGGGTAGTTTCGGTTAAAGAAGATCCTGGTTTGGCCTTTAAGATCCCGTTGATTCAGGAAGTCGTAACCTATGATGACCGTATTCTGAGCCGCGAAGTTGGCCCGCTTGAGATCACGCCGTCAGATGACCGTCGTTTGATTGTGGACGCATTTGCGCGCTATCGGATTGTCAACGTCGTTCAGTTTCGCCAAGCGGTGGGTACTGGTGGTATTCAACAGGCAGAACAACGACTGGACAACATTCTCCGTTCGCAAACCCGCGCAGTGTTAGGCCAAGTCACTTCAAACGACATCCTATCTTCTGACCGAGCCATTTTGATGCTGCGCATTCGCAATGCAGCGATCACTGAGGCAAATGCATTGGGTCTTGAGGTAATTGACGTACGTCTGAAACGCACCGACTTGCCGCAGGCCAACCTTGAAGCGACCTTTTCGAGGATGCGTGCGGAACGTGAACGGGAAGCTGCAGACGAGATTGCTCGTGGTGAAGAAGCCGCGCAACGTCTTCGAGCGCTGGCTGATCGTACCGTGGTTGAACTGGAATCAGATGCGAACCGTCAATCGGAAATCATCCGAGGTGAAGCAGACGCAAAACGTAACGCAATCTTTGCTGAAGCCTTTGGTGAAGATCCTGAGTTCTTTGAATTCTACCGTTCTCTTGCGGCCTATCGTGGGTCTTTGCTGGAAGGCAATTCCACTATGGTTCTTTCACCAGACAGCGATTTCTTCAATTATTTAAAATCAAGCACTCCCGATAAATGATCGGGGTTGCCTTATTAGCCATCGGCCTTGTGCTGGTGATCGAGGGGCTGGTGTACGCACTGGCCCCTTCGCTTGTTGAGCAAATGTTGGAAGCGTTGCGATCTGTACCAGAAGGGCAACGACGTACGATGGGATTGGCAGCAATGGCACTTGGTCTTATTCTGGTCTGGTTGGCAAAGACGATCGGAGCGTAACAATTCTCACAATTCCTTCACGTCTAGTTGCAGTCTTGCGATGGACGTTGAGTTGCACATGATGCGTCCTACATACATTGTGTCGTAACGCTGGCCGTATGCGAGTTCATTGGCTGGCTGTTCGCAATACAGGAGATATCGAGAGTGAATACTCAAGCAATTGCAGTTTCGCGCCCTTCCGTGGCGCAATTTCGGGCGCTTTGGATTTCCGCATTGGCGGTTCTGTTGCTTTTAGCGCAGACATTGGTAGCGCAGGCACGGCCAGAGAGCTTTGCCGATCTGGCCGAAAAAATCAGCCCGGCGGTGGTGAATATCACCACTTCCACAGTCGTCGCAGGCCGCACAGGTCCACAAGGGATTGTCCCAGAAGGGTCTCCTTTCGAGGACTTTTTCAGAGAATTTCAAGATCGGGGCGGCGAGGGTGATCAACCACGTCGTACCTCAGCGTTGGGATCTGGATTTGTGATCTCAGAAGACGGGTATGTAGTTACGAATAATCACGTGATTGACGGCGCAGACGAGATCATGATCGAGTTTTTCTCGGGTGGCGAGCTGCCAGCAAAAGTGATTGGCAAAGACCCCAATACAGACATTGCATTGCTCAAGGTCGAAACGGATCAGCCACTACCGTTTGTTAGTTTTGGCGATAGTGATGCTGCGCGTGTTGGTGATTGGGTCATGGCGATGGGCAATCCGTTGGGCCAAGGGTTTTCGGTATCTGCCGGGATCGTTTCTGCACGAGGTCGGGCGCTGTCAGGGAGCTATGATGACTACATTCAGACCGACGCTGCAATTAACCGGGGCAACTCGGGTGGTCCGCTGTTTAATATGGACGGTGACGTCGTTGGCGTGAATACAGCGATCCTGTCTCCCAATGGTGGCTCTATCGGGATTGGGTTCTCGATGGCGTCAAATGTGGTTGTGAAGGTTGTTGAACAACTGAAGGAATTCGGCGAGACGCGTCGTGGATGGTTAGGCGTGCGTATTCAAAATGTTGGCGAAGATATGGTCGATGCCATTGATGGGCTGGATTCCGCGTCAGGTGCGATGATTACAGATGTCCCTGAGGGACCTGCGAAAGAAGCTGGTCTGCTGGCAGGTGATGTGATCCTGAGCTTTGATGGCCAAGATGTTGAAGATGTGCGTGGTTTGGTACGTGTCGTTGGCAATGCCAATGTAGGCAAGGCTGTGCGTGTTGTTGTACTTCGTGATGGCAAAACCCAGACGATCAAGGTGACGCTGGGGCGTCGGGAAACCGCAGATGCGGCCGAAAGCGAAGTGACTGATGAACCTTCGAACGAACCCATGGAAAAAGAACTCATGGGTTTGAGCCTTATACCGCTGAACGACACAATGCGTGAAGAGTTGGGCGCTGATGCAGATACTGTAGGTCTTGTTGTAACCAATGTGGATGAGGCCTCGAAGGCTTTTGACAAAGGTCTGCGAGCTGGGGATATCCTAACAGAGGCAAGCCAGCAAAAGCTGAAATCGGTCGAAGATCTAGAAACCCGAATTGATGAAGCAAAAGATGCGGGTCGAAAATCATTGCTTTTATTGGTGCGCCGCGCAGGTGAGCCACGTTTCGTGGCTTTGAACATCGAAGAGTAATCGTTTTATGAGCTAAATTTGGAAAGGGCGCCCTTTGCGGCGCCCTTTTTGTGTCAGTGGTGCTGGGTCACATTTGAATGCGGTGTAATTACTGCGCGCGCTCCACAGCGACGAGCCCGAGCATGCGTGCCGCTTCCAGCGACAATATGGAACTGTCGAGCCCTTGCGGCGCTTGATATCGCCGGATTGCAGCTCGTGTTCGCTTATCAAGGTTTCCGGTTATTGGCCCAGTGTAGAATTTGCGGGCTTTCAGAGCACGTTGCAGTGTGGCGGTGAATTCTTCCGTCCAAACCGGGTCGCACGGTGTTTCGAACCAAGTTTCTCGGCGTTCTTTCACGATGCGTTGATGGGTTTCACTGCGATAAATACCGGGGCTGATAACCGTACCGTCGTCCAAAACCTCAGCAGGTTGGATCAACACTTGTTCGGTTATGGTCTCAATAGTGGCAGGGCTTACAATGCGCCCCCAGCACGTTCCCGGGCTTGCCCCAGGAGGGGCCACAGCTGTGCTGCGCACGACATCTGGTTCCGTGAGCGCACCTAAATCAGGCGCAGGCATATCCGCAGGATCACAGGCCACCAGCCACACCAGTGGCAATGTGCAGGTCAGGACTCGGAACCTGTGAAACGGAAATGTCATGCTCGGGCCTCGGGCGTTAACGCTCTGGGTGTTGACGCCCTTCTATCTGCTTTTGTTGTTTTCCAAAAGCACTATGGCGCGGGTTGTGCCAGCAACCCGTCAAGCATTGGTGAAATATCCTCGATCTTTTTTGCAATTACATGGGTGACGTTGTTCTCGCGCTGGATACGCCCGGTGACGCGCAGCAGCCGTCCAGAGATCACCGCACGGCGGAAATGTTCGTAAAGTTTGCGCCAGACAATCACGTTCACCACCCCGGTTTCATCCTCAAGTGTGAGGAAAATGACCCCGTTGGCAGTGCCCGGTCTTTGGCGCAGGATCACCAGCCCGGCAACTGTAACAAGGGTGTTGTTTGGAGGCTCAATCAGTCGGATAGCAGTCAGAGCTGAGGGTGGGCGAGGCCATGTATTGGATATTAGGACGGGATTCATGAGAACAAATATAGAACATATAACTTTTGTCGCAAGATAATACGTCTGTGGTTGCAAAAGGGGGTGGAAGGCAAAACAAGAGGCGACTACCTAAGAGAAAATACTTGCAAGGAAAGTGCAAAGACATGGCAAAGATCACTTATGTCGAACACAGCGGTACCGAGCACGTCGTTGACGTAGCCAACGGCCTGACTGTTATGGAAGGCGCTCGCGATAACAACATTCCCGGCATCGAAGCAGATTGCGGTGGTGCTTGCGCATGCTCAACCTGTCACGTCTATGTGCATCCGGACTGGGTTGAGAAGATGCCTGCCAAAGACGACATGGAAGAAGATATGCTAGACTTTGCGTATGAGCCCGATCCAACCCGATCGCGTTTGACCTGTCAGGTCAAAGTGACGGACGCATTGGATGGTCTGATCGTCCAGATGCCTGAAAAGCAAATCTGATGCTGGCAGAGGCGCGGCGTTTGGCGTTGCGTTTCCGGTCGGATTTTCCTCGCCGCGTTTGGATGGTCTTGTGCGGTTGGATGGCATTGGCTGGGCTTGCGGTACCTGTTGGTGCCGAAATCGTGTCGGCAGACTATGTGAAACCGACAACACGTTATGGTCACGGAATTCTTGGCGATGCCGTTGAATACGGAGCCCTTGAGATGCGGTTGAGAGATGGGCGCACGCTGCGCCTAACCTTGCCAGAGACCAGCGTTTTTGAAGACCTTGAACCTCGATTATTTGATCTGGATGGCGATGGCGCACCCGAGGTTGTGACTATTGAAAGCAGCCTTACAAAAGGCGCGCGTCTCGCAATCTATGGCGAAGAAGGTTTGATCACAGCGACACCCCATATTGGACGCACACATCGTTGGCTCGCGCCACTAGGAGCGGCAGACCTTGATGGTGACGGAAAGATGGAACTGGCTTACATCGACCGCCCACATCTCGCTCGCATCTTGCGCATCTGGCGATTTGACAATGGTCAGCTGGTTCATTTGCTGGACACACCGGGCCTGACGAACCACCGAATTGGGCAGGATTATATCTCAGGCGGTATTCGTGAGTGTGGTACTATGCCAGAGATATTGACGGTCAATGCCGACTGGAGCCGCATTGTTGCGACCACGTTTGACGGCAAAAGCGCGAAAAGCCGAGATTTAGGTCCATTCAGAGGCCGTGATGGCCTCGCAAAAAAGGTTAGAACCTGCGGCGATTAAGTTTGGTTTGCCTTACAACGCCCGCCAGCCAATATCGTGACGATAAAACCCGCCGTCCCAATCGATCTGATCCACCATGGCGTACGCTCGGTCACGGGCTTCTTGCAACGTTGTGCCGCGCGCGGTCACGTTCAGAACACGTCCTCCAGTCGCTGTGATTGCACCATTATTTGCGGTGGTGCCTGCGTGAAAGACCATATTCATGCTGTCTTCCGGCAGATCCTTTAGCCCGCCGATCACACTGCCTTTTTCATAAGTTCCTGGGTAGCCATTGGCCGCCATCACCACAGTGATTGCATGGTCATCAGCCCAATTAACTTGCGCCTCAGCCAGGCGTTCTTCGGCGGCAGCTTGCATCAGATCCATCGCTTGAGCACCAAGGCGCATCATCAACACCTGACACTCTGGATCACCAAAGCGTACGTTGTATTCCACGAGGCGCGGTTGGCCATCTTTGATCATCAGGCCCACATACAAGACACCCTGATACGGTGTTCCGCGTCTGGCCATTTCGTCAATAGTGGGTTGCACAATCTGGTCGAGTGATATCTGAGCGATCTCATCTGTCAAAACGGGGGCAGGCGAATAGGCACCCATGCCACCTGTATTTGGGCCTATATCGCCTTCTCCGACGCGCTTGTGGTCTTGGGCGGTCCCAATGGGCAAAGCCGTTTTGCCGTCGCACAGTACAAAGAACGACGCTTCTTCGCCTTCCATGAACTCTTCGATAACAACTTCGGCGCCAGCATCTCCGAAGGCCCCACCAAACATGTCGTCAATTGCGTCAAGCGCGGCTTGCAAATCCATCGCGACGATCACGCCCTTGCCGGCGGCCAACCCATCTGCTTTGATCACAATCGGCGCACCTTGTTCGCGAATGTATGCTTTAGCGGCTTCGGCCTCGGTAAAGTGGCCATAGCCAGCTGTTGGCGCATTGGCCGCATCGCAGATTTCCTTGGTAAAGCTTTTTGAGGCTTCCAGTCTTGCAGCGCCTTCAGACGGTCCAAAGGTCAAAATTCCAGCTTCACGCAAACGGTCTGCCACGCCAGCGGCCAAGGGGCCCTCGGGGCCAACAATGACAAAGTCGATGGCATTTTCTTCTGCAAAGTTTACGACGGCAGTACCATTCTCGATATCAAAGCTGGCGCAGTCCGCAATCTTGGCGATTCCAGCATTTCCCGGGGCGACAATCAGCTTGTCGCATTTGGGGTTCTGCATGACGGCCCAAGCTAGGGCATGTTCACGTCCACCGCTTCCGAGAATGAGAATGTTCATGAGTGCGCCCTTCTGCTTGGCCTTCGTTCATCGGCGTTCTAAGCTGTGTCGAGCAGTTCCACAAGCGAGGCCAAATGTCCGACCTGATTGATTCCCCAGACGAAGGCGAAAATGCCCCGGAATTCAGTGTCACTGAGATTTCCGGTGCGTTGAAACGGACCATTGAGGGTGCTTTTGGCCGGGTGCGTGTGCGCGGCGAAGTGGGCCGTGTGATGTTGGCACGCTCGGGGCATTTATATTTTGACGTGAAAGACGACAGATCAGTCATTGCGGCCGTGAGCTGGAAGGGGCAAGTCTCAAAGTTTTCTATCATGCCCGAAGAAGGCATGGAGGTGGTGGTTACAGGAAAGCTCACCACATTTGGCTCTCAGTCAAAGTACCAGATCAATGTCGATGACGTGAGCGTGGCGGGCGAAGGCGCGCTTATGGCGATGCTGGAAAAACGCAAGAAACAGCTGGCCTCAGAAGGGTTGTTCGCGCCGGAACGCAAGAAACCTTTGCCCTACCTGCCTGAGGTGATTGGTGTTGTCACGTCGCCCACGGGCGCCGTGATCCGCGATATTCTACACAGGTTGCGAGATCGCTTTCCGCGCAAAGTGCTAATTTGGCCAGTTGTGGTTCAGGGCGAGCAGTGTGCGGGGCAAGTGGCCGCCGCGATCAAAGGATTTAACGCACTCACACCGGGTGGGGCCGTACCGCGACCTGATCTGCTGATTGTGGCGCGCGGGGGCGGCAGTATTGAGGACCTGTGGGGGTTTAATGAAGAGATCGTCGCACGTGCAGCCGCCGATTCCGCGATCCCTTTGATATCGGCTGTGGGGCACGAAACCGATACAACGCTAATTGATTTCGTTTCAGATCAACGCGCTCCTACACCAACTGCGGCTGCCGAAATGGCAGTGCCTGTTCGGCTTGATCTTCTTGGGTGGACGGATGAGCAAGCTGCACGCCTGACGCGATCCTTGTCGGACGGAATTTTGCGTAGGGGACAGCGCTTGCGTGATCTTTCGCGGGCTTTGCCGCGTGCAGATTCCTTGCTGCAAACGCCGACGCAACGACTGGACAGCGTGTCAAACCGATTGCCGCAGGCTTTGAAAGCCGGCGTGCAAAACCGAAGGATCGAATTGGGCAAGCGTACAGGGTCATTGCGTGCCAGCACCTTGGACCACATGATCAAAAGTAAACGCGAAGCGTTGGGAAGGCGCAGTGACAGGCTTAGCCCCTTGGCGTTCAATCGCGAGATTGCGCGCCATAAGGACAAGATTGGCGATCTCTCGCGTCGCTTGTCTGAAGTCAGTGATCGCAAAGTTCAGACCTTGAAAGAACGCCTTGCCGGACTGGACCGGATGCGCGAAACGCTTGGGTATCATGCCACGTTGGAACGCGGCTACGCAGTGGTGCGGGGTGATTGGGCTGTGGTCACTAATACTAATAGTGCCAAGAAAGCTTCGGAAATTGAAATCGAGTTTGCGGATGGCCGTTTTAGC
>ERZ1046740.1307-NODE-1307-length-17821-cov-4.668974_pt1 | contig 17821 bp, 14 predicted proteins | sample MGYA00383093_ERZ1046740 | MGnify/ENA primary metagenome ERZ1046740 (study PRJEB29581, sample SAMEA5548363) | metagenome | biome: marine; feature: coastal; material: water | depth 25 m | study: Short-term variability in the microbial, nano- and picoplankton... | reverse complement strand
AGGTTGTTGGTGGCATGGGCAAACATTAGGGCCAGCACCGTGGCCATCCACAAATCGGCCTGGAATTGTCCCGCCCGCCAGGCGAGCAGTCCCCCCAGGGCGGCGGCGGTGAAGGTCATAAACAGTACCGAAGCCCGGCAGGCAATCAGCCATTTGGCCACCGGATCCAGCGCCTGCCACTCGCTCTGGTTGAGTTTCGGCATCCTGTCCAGGGCGCGACCCCACATTCTTACATCGATCATCTTTGTCCTACGGTCCGTGTTGCGCCCACGCAGGGTAGCGTATTTGTCGCGTCCCTGTGAACACGAGGTCTGGATTTAGCCAGTTGTCAGCGTGGCGGGCTCTGTTATTATCGCCCGTTGGTTGTTCAGGTGGAGGTAATACATGGGAGATAGCAATGTGAGTAGTCCCCTGCTGGACCGCTTTCGCCTGGATGGACAGGTGGCGGTGATTACCGGCGCCGGCAAGGGTATTGGCGCGGCTATTGCACTGGCGTTTGCCGAGGCCGGTGCAGATGTGGCTATCGGTTCGCGCACCGAAGCGGACCTGCAACGTGTCGCTGCCCAGGTCGAAGCGCTGGGCAGGCGAGCCCTGGTGGTGCCCACCGACGTTATGCAAGAGGGTCAATTGCAGGCCCTGGCAGACCAGGCCCTGGCCGAATTCGGGCGCATTGATATCCTGGTGAACAACGCCGGTGGTTTTCCCCCCAAACCTGTAGCCCAGACCAGCCCAAAGGAATTTGAAGGCGCTTTTCGCTTTAATGTGGGTACCGCTTTCGAGATGTCCCGTATTTGCGCGCCAATGATGGTGGCGTCTTCCGGGGTCGGCTCAATTCTCAATATATCTTCGATTGCCGGTCATAAGCCCACCCCCTGTTTCTCAGCCTATGGCACCGCCAAGGGCGCCCTGTCGTTGCTTACCCGTGAGTTGGCGCAGGAGTTCGCGCCCAAAATCAGGGTCAACGCCATTGCTGTGGGCTCTACCAGAACCGATGCGCTCAATACAGTGCTTACCGATGAAATTGAACAAACCATGGTGGATCTCACCCCTATGGCGCGCCTGGGAGAGGTGGAAGACATCGCCCTGGGAGCCCTGTACCTGTGCTCTCGGGCAGCCAGCTATGTCACCGGGGATATTCTCGGTGTTAATGGCGGGCTGGAACGGCTGAATATGCAAATGCCCCGTGCCTGGGGAGGCATGGGTTGAGTATCACCCCAGATAAAGAGGATGAAACATGAAGTTATGGCACTGTAACGGCTCCCGCTCAATACGCCCGCTGTGGGCTCTGGAAGAAATGGGCCTGGATTACGAATTGGAAGTACTGCCTTTCCCACCACGCTTTTTTCACAAGGAATACCTTGGGGTAAACAGCCTGGGCACTGTTCCCTTTTTTGAGGACGGTGAAATACAAATGACAGAATCCACGGCTATTTGCCAATACCTGGTGGACCGCTACCAGCAATATGACTTTGGCCTGCCGATCGACCACCCCGAATACGGTAACTACCTCAATTGGCTGCATCATGCCGATGCCACGCTGACCTTTCCCCAGACTCTGGTGATGCGCTATTACTATCTGGAGCCTGTACCTGAAAAGCAGGCGGTAGCGGATGACTACGCGAAATGGTTTATCTCCCGGCTAAGGCGTTTGAATACGCATCTGGAGAATCACGATTATCTGGTGGATAACCGTTTCACTATTGCGGATATTGCCGTGGGCTATGCCTTGATCCTAGCGCGCTTTTTAAAGCTGGATGACCGGTTTGAGCCCCAGACCACCGAGTACCTGGATCGATTGGCGGCGCGAGAGAGCTACAAGCGGGTCAGCGAAATTGGTGAACCATTGGCCGTTCCCGATAAAGATTAATGCGTCAGGCTTGTATATAATCCTCGCCCCCTGAAGTCGGTGGTCTTTGGAAATCATGGCCAAGAGAAAAAAACGCCCTATTAAAAGTAAGGCAATTCCCCGCAGTCTGTCAGTCTCTCTGGCGGGTATTCGTGCCGGCAGTGCCCTGGCGGTGGACAGTGCGGTACAAAAGGTCATGCGCCGCGGCGATGACACCGAATCTGATTTCGCCCGCCGTGAGGCCCAGCGCTTTGCCCGTGAGTTGGGTAAGTTAAAAGGCACTTACGTCAAAATAGGCCAGATGCTGGCGATGTTTGGCGAGCATTTTTTGCCCCCGGTACTGGTTGATGCACTGCGCGACCTTTCTGACCAGGCTGAACCACTGCACTGGGACGCCCTGGAATCCTTTGTGCGGATTTCCCTGGGAGAGCGCTTCGATGAGCTGGAGATCGACCCCGAGGCAATCGCCGCCGCCTCCCTGGCCCAGGTCCATCTGGCGAAAATTCGGGCCACCGGCAAGTGGATTTGCATCAAGGTGCAGTATCCCGGTCTTGCTGAGGTCATCGACTCAGATTTTGACGCCGTAGTGCGCATGCTGACGCTGTCCCGTTGGGTGAAATCTGGTAAGGAGCTGGACGCCTGGCTGGCCTCCCTGCGTGAGCATCTGCACCATGAGATCGACTATCACCGGGAAGCTGCGTTGACCCGCAAGATGTCCGTTCTGGTGGAGGCTCTCAAGGTCGACAGTGTCGGCTACCACGTACCACGCCTATACGATGAATACTGCACCGATACAGTGCTGGCGATGGAGTTCATTGAGGGGCATTCCGTGGTGGATCCGGACATTGCCAAACTCTCCCTGGAGCGGCGTAATGCCCTGGCCAGGGCCATGCTGGAACTGTTCTTCTACGAACTGTATGACTGGGGTTTCCTGCAAACCGACCCGAACTTCGGCAATTACCTGCTACGCCTGGACGACCGCCGTAAGAAGCTCGCAGCGGATGAGTTGGCCCTGCTGGACTTCGGCTCAGTACTGGATTGCGATGAAGATTTCCTGTTTCACTTACGGCATACCATTGCAGCTGGCCAGCAGCAGGATATTCCCCGCCTGGTAGAAGGGCTGATAGGTCTTGGCTGCCTGCGCGAAGATGCCCCGGGGGAGGGTAGACAGATGTTCGCTGATTTCTGTCTGCACCTGCTGGAGCCCCTGCGTTCGCCGGATCAACTGCCCGCTGAATACCTCAATGACCGGGGCGAGTATTGCTGGGCCAAATCCCGCCTGATGAGGCGAGCTGGCAAGCAGGCCGCTCTTTCTGCCGCCAGTCGCTATTTCACGCCCCCTTCCAGGGATTTCGCCCTGATTGCCCGTAAACTGACGGGCGTCTTTAATTTCATCGCCGAGCTGGGCGCTGAATTCAATGCCAACGAGATGATCGAGGCTCATGTGAGCCTCTGGCTGGAGCGGGAAAAGCGTGGCAAAAAAGGGTAAGGATCAGGACGAGAATCACAAGGCCATACCGACCACACGAGCCGGGCGCTTTGCCCGGGTAGCCAAAATGGCAGGTGGTGTCGCCGGCGGAATGCTCGCCGAGGGCACTCGCCAATTGCGTGCTGGCAAACGCCCGAAAGCCCGCGACATGTTAATGACCCCCGCCAATGCCCGACGGGTAGCTGATCAACTGGCCACCATGCGCGGTGCTGCCATGAAAGTCGGCCAGATTCTTTCCATGGACACCGGCGATTTCCTGCCCAGAGAGCTGGCGGATATTCTCGCCCGCCTGCGTTCCGATGCCCGTTATATGCCTCCGGCCCAGTTGGAGAAGGTTATGCAGGAAGCTTATGGCCAGGACTGGCGCTCTATCTTCTATGGCTTTGAAGACAGTCCCCTGGCTGCGGCTTCGATCGGCCAGGTCCACAGAGCCATGTCGCCTGACGGCCGCAAGATCGTACTGAAAGTTCAGTACCCGGGTGTCGCGGCCAGTATCGACAGCGACGTGGACAATATCGCCTCCCTGCTGCGCCTGTCCGGTCTGTTACCCTCTGAAATGGATATCCAGCCCCTGCTGGCAGATGCCAAGCACCAGTTAAAGGACGAGGCGGATTACCAGAAGGAAGCAGAGTTCCTGGATGCCTTTGGTGGTCTGCTGGCCGAAGATGAGCGCTTCCTGGTACCCCAGGTCTTGCCCGACCTCACCCGCAAGACAGTACTGGCGATGACCTATGTCAGCGGCCGGCCTATCGAGGAGATAGCAGACCTTGAGGCCGAAGAACGCAACCGGGTAATGACCGCACTTGTTGAGCTGATGTTCATGGAGTTGTTCGAACTGCGCATGGTACAAACCGACCCAAACTTCGCCAACTATCAATACCGGGCCAAAACCGGGCAAATTGTGTTGCTGGATTTCGGCGCCACCAGACACTTCAAGGCCGGCTTTGTGAATAACTATCGCAAATTGGCTAAAGCCGCCATTGCTGAAGATCACGACAAAGTCGTGGCAGCTGCGGAACGCGTGGGCTATGCCATGGGTGATGCCGACAGCGAGTATCGCGACCTGGTATTGCAACTTTTCTTGCTGGCGCTAGAGCCCCTGCGCCACGAAGGTCCCTACGACTTTGCGCGTTCAGATATGTCAGCGCGAATGTCGGAGATGGCCGAAGAGGTGACGCGCTTTCGCGACTTCTGGCAGGCGCCCCCCACTGAGGCGGTGTACTTTCATCGCAAGCTTGGGGGTATGTTCCTGCTGGCCAGTCGCCTCAAGGCCTCTGTTGATGTGAACGGGCTGATACAGCGCTTTATCTAGAGGCCTTTTTCCTCACCGTTTTCTTCTTTACTTTTGCCCTTTTCGTCACCTTTGCCTTTTTCTTCGCGGGCTTCAGTGTGGCTGCTCGCAACTCGTCGAAGGATTCCTGCATGCAGGTGGTGTAAAAACCCGGGTCGGGCATCATGTCGCGGCAGGCCGTGAATGACAGTGTAATGCTGCCAGCCTTGTTCTGGACCGAACTGTAGACAATGTGGAACAGGCCTGTATTGGGCAGTAGCGGGCCAAGGCTGAGGGAATCCACCAGGGCGGCGCCGCACATATAAAGTTGGAAGGGCGCGCCCGGTACATTGGTGACGATGGTGTTTTGCGTGACACTGGCTTCCGTGAGGCCGGTAGCGGCGGCCGTGCGCAGGGCCAGGGACAATACATTGCCGGGCATCACATCCGTAACGTCTACCATAAAACGCGGGCCCAGTGCTTCAGCGTAGGCCTTGGCAGACTGGGATTCCTTGTGTACTGCAGCCAGGCGCTCCAAAGGGTCAGCGATGTCAGTACGCAGGCCTACATTCATAAAGCCCACCATGTTCCCGCCCGCCGCCCGTTCTTCGGGCGAACGTACGTCGATAGGGCAACCGGTTACCAGGGTCTGTTCAGGCAGTTCGCCCTTGGCGTCCAGGTATTTACGCATACCCCCGGCAACCACCGTGAGCATGGCGTCGTTGATTGTGGCGCCTGGGTGGGCGTTTTTGATTTCCCGCACTGTCTCAAAGTCAAACTTGCGCGCGCCCACGACCCGGTGACGGGAAATCTTTCCCTGGAACCGCGTACTTTGCTTGTCATCAAGGCTGTGGAATCGCTCCTCTTTTTTGCCCTGGCGGATACGCATGAAAGCGGGCCCTGCCTGCTTGAGCATATTGATGGTTTGGCCCGGTTTCAGCCATATGTCCTTATAGGCCTGGCGTAGCATTCTTCCCTTGGAGGGCCGCTCCACCAACCAGGGTGGCGGTGTGCCAACATCAGCCACTTCCGGGGTCAAATCGTGAACAATATTCATAAACTGGGCACCGGTGGCTCCATCCATGGCGCAGTGGTGAACTTTCAGCAACAGACCAAAACATCCCGGGGGGTAGCCCTCTACATTGTCCAGGCCTTCGATGATATACATCTCCCACATGGGCTTGTCCCGGCGCAGGGGTTGGGAGTGTATGCGCGCGGCGAGAATACACAGCTGACGCCAGTCACCGGGCTTGGGTAGGGCGATATGGCGCACGTGATATTCAAGATCAAAGTCCGGATCTTCCACCCAATAAGGGCGGCCCAGGTTGTAGGGTACGAAGGAGAGCTTGCGGCGGAAGATGGGTGACAGGTGAAGGCGCGATTCAAGCATGGCGAGAATTTCCTTGAACCGAACTTTGCCTCCAGACACAGTGGACTGGTCGTAAATGCTGACACCGCCAATATGCTGTGGCAGACCGTCGATCTCGGCGTGCAGGAACATGGCGTCCTGGCCTGATAACTGTTGCATGTGTCTACCTTGTGTACTGATTATCTGACCGCGAACCTTACCGGATTCAGCGTTCCCGTCAATGGAATGCGGGTTTTAACCGCGCCGCGTGATAGCAGGTTAGACCATGCCGTTGTCATAAAATACTGTGTTGCTGGTGTTGTCCCGCCACCCATGTGTCGCGCACGTGATAGTCAGTATCAAAGTGGACTATATCTGCTCTATATCCGGGTGCTAGGCGCCCAAGTTGCTGTTCCAGTCCCAGGAAGGTGGCGGGGTAAAGAGAGGCCATGCGCAGACATTCTTCCAGTTCCAGTTTTACTTCAAGGTGGCAGTGGCGAACTGCATCGATCATACCTATAGCACTGCCGGCTAGATTGCCTTCGGCGTTTACCAGGCGTCCGCCTTGCAACTCGATACGCTCACCATAGATGTCAATGAATGTGTCTGTGCTGCCAACAGTCGACATGGCATCGCTGACCAGCAACAACTTGCCATCTGGTTTTGCCCGCTGGGTAATGCGAATATTCGCGCTGTGCACATGATGGCCGTCGGCAATAATGCCTATCCAGCTCTCGCTGTTATCCAGTGCTGCCCCCACGGCCCCGGGGGCGCGCCCTGTCAGTTGGCTCATCGCGTTAAACAGGTGAGTAAAGCCCTTGAGTCCGTCTACCAGGGCTGCTTGCAGTTGCTCATATGTAGCGTCGGTATGGCCAGCGCAAACGAAAATACCTGCCCCTGCCAGCTGCCTGATTTGGCCATTTTGTGTTTGCTCCGGCGCGAGAGTCAAAATAACAGGGAAATCTTGCAGTGAAGTCAGCCACATAAGGTCTTCATCTTCCATGGCACGGATCATTTCTGCCTTATGAGTGCCTCGGCGGCTGACATCAAAAAAGGGTCCTTCTATGTGGATGCCAAGCAGGCTCGCGTTGCCCTGTTCCTTTGCTGTTGAAACTGCGTTCACACACTGACGGGTGATTGCAGCAGTGTCGCTGATAACGGTCGGCATCAGTGACGTTGTTCCACGACTGCGGTGACCGGCGGTAATCAGCGAGAGGCCTTCAGGGTTCGGGGCGCGATTAAACATGACGCCGCCACCGCCGTTAACCTGCAAATCGATAAATCCTGGTGCCAGGCGGCCATCCAGTTCTTGCACGGGAATATCTGACGGAAGGTCAGCTGTGGGCAATACCGCCTGAATGTGCGCCTGGTCTATCACCAGTGCATGCTGCTGCAGCCATTGCTGGCCATCGAACAATTGCCGGGGGCAGATTGCCTGTATTTCCGGGCCGGACATATGAGTTTCCTGATGACTCTCGATTGGTTTTACCAAGGGTGCCAATGCAGGAACGAGTCTAACCCATGTCTTCTTTCTTTGTTAACACTGCTGCTTGGGGTAAAAGACTCATCTCATACTGACAGGGTTTTCCGTAAGGCTCGATGTGCCAAATAAAACCACCACCTGAAATCAGGCGGTGGCGGTTGCGGTGCTTTCCTGTGTCGCCTCCCGGCGAATCCTTCCCACTAGTGGAACCAGCACCAGACCCATCAGCGGTGTGAATACCATTGCCAGGGCAATAAGTGTGTTACTCATGCCCATGGAATCCAGGGCAACTCCCAGTACCGGGCCTGAAACAATAAAGATCGCCCGAATCCCCAGGTTAACCAGGGAGTTAATGGTCGCCCTGAATTCTCCAGGTACCCTGCTGTTTAAGGCCTCGTAGAACAGGCTCATGCTGACGCCCCTGGAAAACTGTATGGCGAAGCCGAACATGACGCCCAACCAGCCCGCACCGAAGGCCATTCCCAATAAGCCCAGCAGGGGCAGGGTCGCGATCAATACCAGCAGACCGCGAGTACCCAGCCGTTTTTCCAGGGCATCACTGTAGCGAGCAGAGACGCTTACGGTGAGCGCAAAGGCCGCCCAGATAAAGCCAAACCAGTTCAGCGGAACCCCCTGCAACTCCCAGTACTTCTGGTAAATCCAGAATACGTAAATTGCCAGCAGGCCAAATACTGCAATGGCGAACGCGGTCCACAACACAACCGGTTTGCCGAACAGTAATACATCGGCGATGCGTTTGGCGTTGTCGCTATGGTTACCTTCTGCAGCGTGCCCCTGTCCTTTGGCGCGCGGCACCTCCAGCAGAGTCAGCCCCAGCAGTGCGGGTAAAAACCCGGTGAAGGCCTGCACGGCAACAACTAACTCCAAAGACCAGAACAGCAACACGCTGGCGACAATGCCACCAATACCAGAGGCGGCCGCTTCGATAGAGATCAATCTGCTCAGGGACTTCCCGGCGCCAGCGCCGCCAGGGACACCATTGTCCGCAAGGTAAAGCTCAGTATCGTAGAGCAATGCCAGGTCAGCACCGGAAATCAGGCTGAAGCCTATCCCGAGAATTAACTCGTAGAGCAGGAAATCGACGAAGCTGTCGGCCCACAACAGTGAGAAAAACCCCAAGGCATTCAGCGCGGAGCCCACCAGGATGGCGTTGCGTCGCCCCCACATATCAGCGATGTAGCCGGAGGGGACTTCACATAAGGCGATAGTCAGTGCAAACAATGCCTGAGTTTGCAATACCTGGCTCATGGACAGGCCGTGGCCCTGCAATAAAGGCACGAATACGGGTATTACCACCATAAAGGATTGGAAAAACCCTATGAGGTAGATTGTCTTGATGTTGTTGTGCAGTGACCTTTTCACGGTTCTCATCCTGGTTGGCTGAGAATCCGGAAAACGGAGGACAAATCGTAGAAAAGAAAAAGGCCTCCGGAATCTGGGTTCTCGGAGGCCTTTTTGTTGTCAGTTGTTTACTGTCAGTGCTTCCTTAAACCACGCTGCTCGCCCGCAGACACACAGGCGTGACGGATTTCATACCGTCTCGCGAATTAATGTTTGTCTGATACAGTGTGGTCATTTTGTTCACTTGTGTTGAAAATGCTTAACGTGCCCGCAGGCACTGTGCCATAGTGCGCTTTGATTGCGCTGCGGGTCAATCGAAGAATGCAATCTGTGAAAAAGTTCACAGGGTTAAGCGCCAACAGACCCTGATACAAGGAAATGACAGAGGAAATGGAAATGTTATCAGATCTCGAAGTTGCTCGCGGGGCAAGTATGCTCCCTATCGGAGAAGTAGGTGATCGTCTGGGTGTTCCTCAAGAGGCGTTGGTACCCTACGGCCACACCAAGGCCAAAGTGTCGCTGGATTTTATTGATTCGCTGGCTGACAAGCCCAATGGAAAACTGATACTGGTTACGGCAATGAGCCCCACCCCGGCAGGTGAAGGTAAAACCACTACCTCCATTGGCCTCACCGACGCACTGAACAAAATCGGCAAAGATGCCACCGTCTGTTTAAGAGAGCCCAGCCTGGGTCCCTGTTTTGGTATGAAAGGTGGTGCAGCTGGCGGTGGCCACGCGCAGGTGGTGCCCATGGAGGATATCAACCTGCATTTTACTGGAGATTTACACGCCATCGGTGCAGCTCACAACCTGCTGTCTGCCCTGGTCGACAACTATATTCATTGGAGCAACGATGTGCGCCTGGACCTGCGCCGTATTAACTGGCGCCGCGTAGTAGATATCAATGACAGACAATTGCGCAAAATCACTACCGGTATGGGCGGTCCCGGCAATGGTTTCCCCAGAGAAGATGGCTTTGATATCACAGTCGCCTCGGAAGTAATGGCGATTTTCTGCCTGGCTCGCAATCTGGAAGACTTGCAGCAACGGCTGTCAAAAATCGTCATTGGCTATACGCGCAGCCGCGAACCGGTAACTGCAGATATCGTACAGGGCTCAGGGGCGATGACCGCATTGTTGCGTGACGCGCTTGCGCCCAACCTTGTGCAGACTCTGGAGAACAACCCCGCGTTTATTCACGGCGGACCCTTTGCCAACATCGCCCACGGTTGTAATTCTGTTATCGCTACCGAGACGGCACTCAAATTATCCGATTATGTGGTAACCGAGGCGGGCTTCGGATCAGACCTGGGTGCTGAGAAGTTTTTTAATATCAAATGCCGCAAGTCCGGCCTGAAACCTGATGCGGCCGTTATTGTCGCAACAGTGCGCGCTTTGAAAATGCACGGTGGTGTGTCCAAGGACGATCTGGGAGCCGAAGACGTGGCGGCAGTTGAGCGTGGTCTGGAAAATCTTGGCCGGCATATTCGCAACACCGGGCAGTACGGCGTGCCCATTACTGTTGCCGTCAACCACTTCGATTCCGATACCGATGCAGAAGTTAAGGCGGTTCTGGATTATGTTGAGCGCCGTGGCGCACAGGCCCATGTCTGTAAACACTGGGCCCAGGGGGGCGCAGGCGCAATAGCTTTAGCCAACGCAGTCGTTAAATTGACCGGTGCCGCTCACTCACAGTTCCGTCCGCTGTACGATGATCATTTGAGCCTGTGGGATAAGGCTAAAACAGTTGCCCGCTCTGTCTACGGCGCCGAAGATATAACCGCAGATAAGAAAGTGCGAGACCAGTTTCGCCAGTACGAGGCGGAGGGCTATGGGCACTTCCCGGTGTGCATGGCAAAGACCCAGTACAGCTTTTCCACGGACCCGAATTTATTGGGTGCACCGAGTAATCACCATGTGGCGATTCGGGAGCTTTCACTGGCAGCGGGGGCGGAGTTTCTTGTGGTAGTCTGCGGTGAAATAATGCGTATGCCGGGGCTTCCCCGTCATCCGGCGGCCAACAATATTTTTGTAAACGACAAGGGACAAATTGAAGGATTGTTCTGAATGAGTGAGTTGACCACCCGGGCCAGTTCCATTAACCGGGCACTGGACCAGATTGGTGACAAGTGGTGCCTGTTAATTCTCCAGGAGGTTTTCTGGGGTATTAACTCCTTCAATGACATGATGGAGGCCATGGGTGCTTCCCGGGGCGTATTGTCCCATCTGCTGAGGAGGCTGCAGGAAGTTGGCTGTTTGCGTCGTGATACCGGATCCGGTGGTGGACGGCGCCCTGTTTACCATCTCACTGCCAAGTCAGTAGACCTGTACGACAATGCCCTGATGGCCATTAACTGGGAGCGTACCTGGTTCAGTAATCCGGCGCTGGACAGCGTGGCGTTAATCCATCGCAACTGTGGCCAGGTATTTACTCCACAGACGCGTTGTGTGGCCTGCAACGAGATGGTCAGGCAGGAAGATGCCAGTTACCAGCCCGGCCCTGGCGCTACCCGCGATGTTCGCGAGAAAAAAGTGCGCCGACGCTCCTCCCTGTCTTCAGATGATATTCCCAGCCGCAGGGCTTTGTATCGCAACCTGATTAACCTTGTAGGAGATCGCTGGACGGCAAATGTTATCGCGTTGTCTTTTTATGGCCTTGCCCGGTTTGACCAATTCCATCAAGAGTTGCCGGTGGCTACCAATATACTTACCGATCGCCTGCGCTTTCTGGTTAAGGAGGGTGTTTACCAGCAGGTGGCCTACCAGCAGCGTCCTCTGCGTTATGAATACCGCCTGACGCAGAAGGGTGCCGACCTTTACCCCTGGTTTCTGGGCCTGCTTCGGTGGGGCGATAGATGGTGTGATCCACAGGGGCTGGGCCAGCCCATATTGGTAAATCACAGCTGTGGCAGTTCGCTGGTAGCCCAGGTCTGTTGCAGCGAATGCCAGCAACCCTTAAAGGCCCATGAGGTTCAATTCACTCGCGATGGTGAAGAATTTAATTAATTACGGATGAGGAGAATCCTGCGATGAAGCAACAACTGACATCAGCGTTAATAAGCCTTTCATTTCTGGCAGCACTGCCTGCCAGTGGTGACGACATATTGGACGCGGCACAAGCCCTGTGTGAAAAGGTTAAAGCCTGTTCCATGGCCCAGATCAACGAGGCGGACATGACTCCCGAACTGCGCCAGATGATGGAGCCCATGCTTGAAAATATGTGTGCGACCATGCGTGCCGGTGTAGAGGAAGTGCCCAGAGGCCATCCGCTCTACGCGCAGTCAGTGGATTGCATGCGCAGCATGGCCGCTCTTAGTTGCGAGGACTTTCAGGACGAGAAAAAGTTCGCCACGCCTTCCTGTAAAGAGTACCAGGAGACGGTGCAGTCCTACGAAGGCTCCTGACTGATAGCTTCAGCCAACTCGCGAAAGCTTTCCTTCAGGTACTTCCCCAGTTTTTCTATCCCCGGCTGCTCTGTGGGGCAGCTGGTGATGGCGAAGCACAGTTTATTGCTATAGCTCAGAACTGTGAGATTAAGCCCCATACCTGCGGTAACCACCGACAGGGGATAAATCGCCTCTACCTCTGAACCCTCCAGGTAAAGCTTTTCCTGCGACCCGGGCACATTTGAGAATATCGCGTTAATAGCCGGGTTTACGCGGGTAGCGTTGCCGGTCAGCGTTAGTAACACGGTAGGCATGAGAATCAGGTTTGTGTAATCCTGGGCGGCGGTTTCCGAGACAGCAGCCAGCTTCTTCTTGGCACTGCGGGTAACCCGAATAACACTGCGCAGGCGTTTAAGTGCATTGCGTTCATTGGTGAAATAAGGGCAGAGAATAAAGCTCAGCTGGTTGCCACCGGATTTCTCCGCAGTTTTTACCGCTACAGGAACACCCGCCACCAACGATTTTCTGGGAAGCGCATTGTTCTCCCACAGGTAACGGCGTATCGCGCCGCCACAAACTGCCAGTAATACGTCGTTAATACTGCCGCCGGTAGTCCTGGCCATAGCCTTTACTTTTTTCAAGGGCAGATCTGTCACGATGAGTTGGCGGTTGGAGTCGATTTCTGTATTGAATATAGAGCGTGGCGCGGTATAAGGCAGTTTCATGGTGTCGTTACTGCCGCGCAAGGCGGCCATACCCATACCAGCGAGCAGGGCCGACAGCTCCGGCAGGGCCTTGTATTGTTTCATCAGCTTGCGCCCGGAGTCGCTCAGTTCCTGTAACACGCCATGGCGTTCATGATGCTGCTGAACCACCTGGCGTTGCTCGGCGAGGCCGATAACTTTATCGGGGGAGGGGCTAAGCAACGCCCGGCTCATCTCAAGGGCGCCGGCGCCATCCACCAGCGCATGATGGATTTTGCAGTAAAGCGCGAATCGGTTGCGCGGCAGGCCTTCTATGATATGAAACTCCCACAGGGGTCGATTGCGGTCCAGTTGACGTTCGTGGGCCCGTGTTACCAATTGCATCAGATCGGCCATAGTGCCGGAAGCGGGCAGGGCATAGTGCAGAACGTGACGCCTGGCCTGATAGTCTTCCTCTGGTACCCAGCCAGATTTATCAGGCTCATCTGGATGTGACAGCTTTTTGTCCAACTGTGGCCACAGCTCATTGAGGCGTCCGCAACGTGCGGCCAGGCGGGATAGGTAGTTCGCCGGTGCATCTTCGGGTAACTTGAGAATGACCAGTCCGGCTACATGAAAGGGGTGATTCTGGGACTCCAGGCGCAAAAAGGCGCTGTCCTGAAAGTTCAATTTTTCCATAATCCGTTACTCCTTTTAACAGGGGCATGCTACAGCTGGCGGGGTCTTTGAGATAGCGTTCAGATCAAGTTTTTGTTCTGTTGCGTTTAGAGTAAACTGCGCCATCTATCGATCCTCGGGAATAGCTGACAACCATGAACCTAGCGACCAGTCTTTATCGAATTTTGCCGGTAGCCCTGCTGGCAACTTGCCTGCCCCTCAATACCAGTGCTTCAAATGTGGAGCCGGAACAGTACTACTACGAGAGCCGCGAGGATATACCCGAGGACTATCGCTGGAACCTGGGTTTGTATTTTGAGGATGAAAAGTCCTGGGAGGCCGCCTTTGCAAAGGTGGAGTCATTGTTATCCAGGGCCTCGGAATTTGAAGGCAAAGTGGCAGATTCCCCCAGGGATATGGCCCGCACCCTTCAATATCAGTTCGAGTTGCACCGCTTGTTCCAGCCCTTGTATGTAAACGCCAACCAGAAGGTTCATCAGGACCGGAATGACAGCCAGGCCACTGAGCTTGCTGGCCGGGTTGAGGGCCTGTCTGCCAAGGTGCAGGAAGCCGTCTCCTTTGTGCAGCCGGAAATCGCCCGCATGTCACAAGAGCAGGAGACGAAGTTTCGCGCCAGTAAAGAGCTTGCCCCCTATTTGCACTACCTGGATAACATCTGGCGCCAGCGGGAGCATTCTCGTTCCCCTGAGGTAGAGGCAGTTATTGCAGGCTCTTCTTTGCCAGGTAATGGCCATGTCAGCGCCTGGGAAAGTCTTAACAATGCGGATATCAAGTGGCCTACCATTAAAGATGAAAACGGTGAAGATGCCGTGGTCTCGCCGGGGCAGTTCGGCCGTTTTCTCAGAAGCCGGGACCGTGATGTGCGCCAGCGCGCTTTCGAAGCCCATCTGGGTACCATTGAAAACTACCAGCACACTATGGCGGCTACCATGGGTGCCAGTATCCAGCGGGATGTGTGGCTGGCCAGGGTTTATAACTACCCATCGGCTGTGGATGCCGCGCTCTCGGCTACTAATGTGCCGGCAGAGGTGATGGAAACCCTGATAGATACCGTTCACGATAACGTCGACAAGATCCAGGGCTATGCGGATTTACGCCGCAGGATTCTCGGTTACGAAGAGCTGCACCCCTGGGACAGGCACGTTTCCCTGCTCGAAGGCGGTGGCCGTAAGTACACCTTTGATGAGGCCTGGGGCCTGGCCATGCAGTTCTGGCAGGAAACTTACGGTGACGAGTACGCGGCCATAGCCCAGAAGACCCTGGATGATCGCTGGATTGATGTTTACAGCAATGAAGGCAAGCGCAGCGGCGCCTATTCCTGGGGTACTTATCAGCGGCCGGTGTACCTGCTGCTGAACTGGAAGGGCAATTTTGACGATGTCTCCACCCTGATACATGAGATGGGTCACTCGATTCACGGTGTGCTGGCAGACCAGAACCAGGATTTTCACAATGCCGACAGCGATATTTTTGTTGCCGAGGTAGGGTCTGTTGCTTCCGAATCACTGTTCAATGAATGGATGCTTGAGCGCACCAAAGACCCGCAGGAACGCAAGCAGATGATAGACGCGGCGCTTACCAATGTGCGCAACACCTTTGTTACCCAGATATTCTTCCACGAGTGGGAGGCCAAGGCACATGCCATGGCAGAGGCAGGAGAGGCGCTTACCGCTGAATCCATGGGCCAGGCCTATGTGGACCTGCACACGCTCTACAATGGTGACTCCATGGTGCCCAACGACCTGACACATGTTTACTGGGCGCGCATCAGCCACTTCTTCCGCAACTTCTACGTGTGGAAGTACGCTACCAGCTTTGCCGCTGGCGAGGCTTTGGCTGCCCGTTTTCGCAGTGGTGACAAAAGTGCTGCCGAGGATTACCTGAATATGCTCAGGCTGGGCGGCAGTGTTTATCCCCTGGATGTGCTCAAGGCTGGTGGAGTGGACATGACTGACCCGGAGGTTATCCGCGCGGTAATGGATCGCTTTGAAGATCTGCAGGCACAGCTGGAGAAAGAATTCGGGTTGTAGCAGCGCCTATTTCTCTACGTCATCAAAGCTGTGCCAGCGGCCGTCGTCGCCCATGTACAGGTTGTACTTCTCGGCGCAGACTTCTTCGGGTATTCCCCTGACGTTGGCGCCAGCGCCCTGCCGGTAATTCATACTGTGAATACAGGTTTTCATGTCTTCCTGTAGGGTGTCCTGCCTTTGCGCGTAGTTCGGGTTGGTCTGCGCCTGATAGGGACCGGTCCAATACCAGTAGCCGCCACCGGCTAGAATTGCCAATGTGAGAATTCGTTCGAGCATGATTTTTCCTCATAACTGCCCATACGCCTGCATTGTCTCTAGATGCGGCGGAATAGGGCAGCGAAAACTGCCGAAATGTGTAGAATATCCGACCAGAGGTAATCAGTATCGGACAGAGTTAGCTTAGGCCCGGTTGCCAGGTAGGGGCAAACCCGCTAGAAAAGGCTATGTTTATGTTTATGCTTATGCTTTAGCGTTATGCTTGTGTACTGGTCGCAGTCTTTAGTGTCGATCGCAATAAGCCTGGATGGAGAATATTATGAGTGACGCCGAGCACAGTTGTGCTGAACATTGCGGGATATTCACCCTGGGTGGTGAATTGCCTATACAGGGCGCCCACCGTGATATTTGCTACCAACCGGTACGCGATAATATCTGGACAGCCAGTGAAGGTATTTATCGAACAATCTTCCTGGAGGGCAACAAAGGCTGTATCGCTTTTGACACCTTCGGTACCCCCGGCACCGCCCGGGCCTACCAGCAGGCCATTGCACGGGTATTCCCGAAGAAGCCTGTGCACACGGTAATTTACTCACATGAGCATCTGGACCACTGCGGTTATGCGGCCGACCTGGCACCAGAGGCAAAAATCATCGCCCACGACTATGCCAACCAGGTCATTGCCGCGAGAAAGTCCAGTGGCCAGCTGGCGGCAAACGAAGTGTGGCAAGGCGAGCGCACCTCCTACGAACTGGACGGTTGTTATTTCGAGATGATCTACCCCGGCCATACTCACGGCGATGGTAACGCGGCCGCGTATTTCCCCCAGAGCAAAACCCTGTTCATGGTGGATACCGTGGCCGACGGCGTGGGCTATACCACGCTCATGGACTGGCACCTGACGCACTATGTTCCCGTGATGAAGCGCTTCCTCAGCCTGGACTGGGATCTGTTTGTGCCCGGGCACTTCTGGCCCATCAGCCGTGATCGCTTTATCGAGATTCTGGATTACTGGGAGCGGCTGTTTGATTTCGGCCAGCAGGCAGTAATCGACGGGGTAGACCCCCACGATTGGGACGGCCTGAATCGTTACACCGATGAAAAGCTGGGGCCGCTCTACAGTAAGGAGTTCCGTTACTACGAGTACGGCGCGATGAACCTCAGCCGATACATGCAGGAATATCTCAGCGGCGGCTGGGGTATAGAGGGCAACCTTGTTCCTGACACCAGCCCATTGTAGGAGGCCGAAATGACTGAGAATCGCGGAACGTTTACCTCTGATGCAGCCCAGGCCTACCTGGCCAAAGAGCCTGACATGCAGGTCGATAAACTGTCAGAGCGCCTTTACAGTGTAAGTGACGGGCATGTGCGCACTATTTTTGTGGTCGGCGACAGCAGTGTGATCGCCTTTGATACTTTTGGTACACCGGGCCGTGCCCGCGCCTATCGCAAGGCTATTGAGGCCACCGCCCCGGGCAAACCCATAGGCACAATTGTATACTCCCACGACCACGTGGACAGCGCCGGCTTTGCCGATGACCTTGCGCCGGATGCGAGCATCATCGCCGATGAAATGTGCGCCAAAGTAGTCAAGTTACGTTGTGCCCAGGGGCAGACAATGCCCACACAAGTTTTGCAGGGCGAGCGCAACGATATCGAGATAGATGGCGTAAAGCTGGTTTTGTTGAACCCCGGTCCTATCCACGGCTCCGGCAATCTCGCAGCATGGTTTGAGGAGGAGGGTGTCCTATTCAGCGCCGATACCGTGCTGGCCAATGCCAAATACGGCTTTATGCCGGACTATCACTTTGCCAACTTCGTTGAATTTACTCGTGGCTTTCTCGACCTGGAATGGCAGCAATTCGTTCCCGGTCGCTATGAGATGACCGACCGCGCGGGCTTTGAGCGCGGTATCGATTTTATCGAGGCGGTGATGACTGCCTGCCAGCACGCCTTTATCAACTTCGTTCCCATCTGGTTGTACGAGCCCATGAAGGGCTTTTGCATGG
>ERZ1046740.1304-NODE-1304-length-17837-cov-7.321449_pt1 | contig 17837 bp, 19 predicted proteins | sample MGYA00383093_ERZ1046740 | MGnify/ENA primary metagenome ERZ1046740 (study PRJEB29581, sample SAMEA5548363) | metagenome | biome: marine; feature: coastal; material: water | depth 25 m | study: Short-term variability in the microbial, nano- and picoplankton... | reverse complement strand
GATTAAGCCTTGAGAATTCATATTGATGTGGGCGATCAGGCTTATTAAAGTCATCCAAATGCTCCAAAATCCAATCGTATAAATGTCGATTATTTTGGAATTCAAGCGTACATAAAGAGTGGGTAACACCTTCAATTGCATCACTAATACAATGGGCAAAATCGTACATCGGATAAATGCGCCATTCATTGCCAGTTTGATGGTGCTTGTTAAAGCGAATGCGATAAAGTGCCGGATCACGCATACACATAAACGAGCTTGTCATATCAATCTTGGCACGTAGTACACATTCACCTTCAGAATATTTGCCTTCTTTCATTTTGGAAAGCAGCTCTAAATTTTCTTCAATGAAGGTGTCTCGATACGGACTGTCTTTGCCCGATTCTTTCAAAGTGCCACGATATTCACGTGTTTCTTCAGCATTTAAAAAGCACACATAAGCTAAGCCTTTGTTAATTAGTTCAATCGCATATTCGTAAAATTTTGGGAAATAATTAGAGCTGTATTGAATCTCACCATCCCACTCAAAGCCTAACCATTTAACGTCTGCCTTAATAGAATCTACAAATTCCATATCTTCTTTAGCAGGGTTAGTATCATCAAAACGTAAATTACACTTGCCGCTATAGTCGTTAGCTAAGCCAAAGTTTAGGCAAATTGATTTTGCATGCCCAATATGTAAATAGCCATTTGGCTCAGGTGGAAAGCGAGTTTGAATGAATGTATGTAGGCTAGAGTCTAGATCTTTATTGATTTTATTGCGAATAAAATTAGTTGTTTCTACCGGTGTGTTGTCGCTCATAATATGGGGTGAATAAATAATGCGCAAATTATATCATTAAATGATTTTTTACAGTCTGTCCTTAATCTGAGCAGGCAAGGCCTGCTCAGATTAAGAATTGGCCGTATTAAGGCGTATCATAGTAAAATAAGTTTTATGAAAATTGCAATTGTAAAACTCTCAGCACTTGGTGATATTGTTCACACTATGGTTGTTTTGCAATTCATTAAGAAAAACCTGCCTAACTCAACTATTGATTGGATTGTTGAAGAGGGATTTAAAGCAATCTTAGAAAACAATCCAGATATTAATACCATTCACACGGTTAATATCAAAAAAGCGAAAAAAAACAAGTCGTTTAAATTACTGTTTCAAGAGTTTGGTAAGCTTAGAAAGCTGCCAAAGTATGATGTTGTTATTGATGCTCAAGGCTTAATTAAATCTGCTATTGTTGCACGCCTTATTCCAGCACGCAAGCACTTTGGTTTTGACAAGGTGTCATTAAGAGAGGCTTTTGCAGCTAAGTTTTATACAGATACTTGTCATATTAATTATTCTGAAAATATTATTAAGCGTAATACGTTTGTTATTTCGAGTGCCTTAGAGTTTGATATTTCACATGTTGATATCTTAGATAAAAGTCCATTTCTTTATTCAAACTTTAAAGATACAGCCCCCCCTGTCGAAAGTCACAAGTCAAATATTGCTTTTATTCCAGGCGCTTCATTCAAATCCAAAATTTATCCAGTAGAAAAGTATATTCAACTGGCCAATAAGTTAGATGCAAATATTATTATTTTATGGGGCAATGCAGAAGAAAGGCTAATGGCAGAGCAGATACAATCTGGCTCGAAAAATGTCAGTGTTTCTAAGCAACTGACTCTAGATGAATTAAAGTCAATTATTGCAAAAATTGATCTAGTAATTGGTGGAGATACTGGACCAACACACATAGCATGGGCGCTTAATGTTCCATCCATTATTTTGTTTGGCTCTACGCCTGGCTATCGAAATACTTATGCTACAAATATTAACCACGTCATTGAATCAAGTTCAAAAGTTGACCCTTATAAAATTGATAAAAATGATTATTCGATTAAAGATATTGAAGTAAGTGGTATTGCTTTAAAAGTTAAAGAGCTTTTGAAACTTGTTTAATTGAATCAAAAATAAACTTTGCTTTAGAGTTTTTTTCATCAATATTATGGCCACTCTTAACCAAAACTGTATTGGAAATTCCTGCTGAATTTGCAGCTTGAATATCGGCCTCTTTATCGCCAATCATCCAAGATTCCCCTATATCAATACGGTATTTGGCATTGGCCTGATTAAACATTCCAGGCTTTGGCTTTCTGCAGTCGCAGTTTGATTCTGGCCCATGAGGGCAGTAAAAAACATCAAGGATGTTCACTCCATGATCCTTAAATTGATCAAGCATCCATTGTGTAACTGTTTGAAAGTCTTCATCACTATAGTAGCCACGTTCAATGCCAGATTGATTAGTAACAACAATAATTTGATAGCCAGAAGATTGAAAGTCTAAACAAGCATCAAACACGCCGTTAATAAACTCAAAGTCTTTTATCTTGTGTAAATAGCCAACTTCTTTGTTAATAACACCATCACGATCTAAAAAAACCACTCTCCTGTTCATAAGTCCTCTAACAATATTGATATAGGGTATTGTATGCTACATTTAATTAAATTCTAAAATATATAGATTAATTTACTGCTATGTCTTTTTATAAATCCATTCAAAATATTCCTGAAAGGGTTAATTCTTATCTTATTATTGCATTAATTTTTTTCATTCCATTTTCTACAGCAGCTGGTAGCATATTGTCAGCAATTATTCTATTATTTTGGCTTATACATGGCAAATTTAAAGAGCAATACAGACATCTGAAAGGCAATAAGGTGGTTATTATTAGCTTGATGATAGTTGTAATGCATGTGATTGGATTGCTATGGACTTCAGATTTAGACTGGGGACTGCATACACTTAAAAAACAGTGGAAATTTTTAATGATCCCTGTATTTATGCTGTATATTAAAAAAGAGCATATGACGTATTACTTTTATGCATTTGTGCTGGCAATGAGTTTATCTGAGTTGGTTTCCTATGGAATCTGGTTTGAGTTGATCGATCCATTTAAGTCAGCAACAGTTTACAATCCCACCCCATTTTTAACCCATATTGTTTACAATCCTTTTTTAGCTATTGCAATTTATTTGATTGCAAGCGAGCTTTTGTTTTATAAACATCGTTTTAATTATAAGCAGTGGCTGTATTTACTTTTCTTGATTACAATGACAGTTAATATGTTTATTACTGGTGGTAGGTCTGGCCAAGCAATGATGTTTTTGGCGATAATTATTCTATCATTGCAATATTTTGGCATTAAAAATATGATTAAAAGTATGTCTATTTCAATAATGGTTTTGATTGGAATTTTTTATCTTGCCTATAACTTTAGTTCTATTTTTTACGAAAGAGTTAATCTAACAGTTAGTAATGTATTATATTATGATCAAAACAAAAACTCCTCCGTTGGGAAGAGGATAACTTTTGCTCTCAATGGTTTAGATGTGTTTTCGGAAAATATGATTGTAGGAGTTGGGACGGGGGATTTGCCGAGCGCAATGAAAGAAAAACATCAATTGAATACGCCTGAAGTTGTAGCTCCAGATAACCCACATAATATGTATATTATGTGGCTAGTCCAATTTGGAGTCTTTGGGTTTTTGATGTTGGTTCTATTGTTCTATATACAAGTAAAAGTTGCATTGTTGCACAATAATCAGTCTATGAAAAGATTGGGAGTTGCACTTCCCTTATTGTTTATTCTAGCAAATTTTGGAGAATCTTACTTATCTATTCATGCAACCTCAATTTTATTTGCTGTCTTTAGTGCTATAATTTATTCTGACAATTTTCACAAAGATAATAACGACTATTCTGCTTAAACCTTAATATTTTTTTTAGATTCGTTTCTTTTTCAGTCTAGCATGTCTACAATAAAATAATGTTAAAAAAAATACTAATCACCGGCGGTGCTGGCTTCATCGGCTCAGCTGTTATTCGCCATATTATTAATAACACTGGACATAGCGTTATTAACGTTGATAAGCTTACTTATGCAGGCAATTTAGAATCTTTAACTTCAATTGAAAATGATTCACGATATGCCTTTGAACAAGTCGATATTTGTGATGCCAATGAGATTAAACGTGCTTTTAATGAGCATCAGCCTGACATTGTAATGCATTTGGCTGCTGAGTCACATGTAGATCGCTCTATTGATGGCCCTGGTGAATTTATTCAAACCAATATTGTTGGTACTTACGTGCTACTAGAAGAAGCTAGAGATTATTGGTCTAATCTAGATAGTAATAAGAAAGATAGCTTTAGGTTCCACCATGTATCTACTGATGAAGTCTATGGTGATTTAGAAGGCACGGATGATCTGTTTACTGAAGATACTCCTTATGCGCCTAGCTCACCTTACTCTGCTGCTAAAGCAAGCTCTGATCATTTAGTACGTGCATGGCAACGTACTTTTAAATTCCCAACGTTAATTACTAATTGCTCTAACAATTACGGACCTTACCAGTTCCCTGAAAAACTCATTCCACTCATCATCCTTAATGCATTAGAAGGTAAAGATTTACCAATTTATGGTAATGGCAAGCAAATACGCGATTGGCTATATGTTGATGACCATGCAAGAGCGCTACTTCATGTAGCACTAACCGGTGAGATTAGTGAAACATACAATATTGGTGGACATAATGAGTTACAAAACACTGATGTTGTTAAAACTGTTTGCAGTATCTTAGATGAACTAGTGCCAAGCAAGCTCGATGGTATTACTAAATACGAACAATTAATTACCTATGTGGGCGATAGAGCTGGACATGATGTCAGGTATGCGATTGATGCAACCAAGATCGATAAAGAGTTGAACTGGACACCAGATGAAACTTTTGTAACGGGCATTAAGAAAACCATCCAGTGGTATTTGGATAACAAAACCTGGTGTGAACATGTGCAAGATGGAAGTTACCAAGGTGAGAGATTAGGAATGGTTAAATCTTGAAAGGAATAATCTTAGCAGGTGGCTCAGGTACTCGCTTATACCCTCTTACTAAAGGCGTATCAAAACAGCTTATGCCTATTTACGATAAGCCGATGATTTATTATCCTTTGTCAGTACTAATGCTTGCTGGCATTCAAGAAGTATTGATTATCTCTACCCCTGAAGACCTGCCAAGGTTTGAGCAATTGTTAGGTGACGGATCTGATATTGGCATGAAGTTTGAATACATTGTACAACCTTCTCCAGATGGCCTAGCTCAAGCATTTATCTTGGGTAAAGATTTTATTGGTAATGACGATGCTTGCTTAATCTTAGGTGACAATATCTATTATGGTCACGGCATGACGGACGTGCTGGCTAACGCTGTTGGTAATGCTAAAGATAAAAACATGGCAACTGTATTTGGTTATCACGTTAATGACCCTGAGCGCTATGGTGTGGTTGATTTTGACAACACTGGTAAAGCGCTTAGTATTGAAGAAAAGCCAGATAGCCCTAAAAGCAACTATGCAGTAACGGGGCTTTACTTCTATCCTAATGATGTGGTCAAGAAAGCGGTCGAAGTTGTGCCATCCGATAGAGGTGAATTAGAAATCACTACTGTGAATCAAATATATTTAAGTGAAGAGCGCCTAACCGTTGAACTGATGGGTAGAGGTTACGCCTGGCTTGATACAGGCACTCATGAAAGCTTATTGGAAGCTTCAACATTCATAGAGACTATTGAGCGAAGACAAGGCTTAAAAGTTGCTTGTATTGAGGAAATTGCCTTTGAACAAGGTTACATCACTAAAGAACAACTCATAGAATTAGCACAGCCATTAGCTAAAAATCAATACGGGCAATACTTACTCAGACGTGCAAAGGAAGTCAATTGAAGTTTATAGCTCAAGCAATCCCAGATGTGGTGCTTATCGTGCCCACTGCACATGGTGATAATCGTGGTTACTTTATGGAGAGCTTTAGACAAGACCTCTTTGAAAAGGCTATCGGATACAAAGTTAACTTTGTGCAGGATAATGAATCTAAGTCCACTAAAGGCGTACTTCGAGGCCTTCACTATCAACTACCACCTTATACTCAAGCCAAACTAGTGAGAGTCATTAAAGGTAGTGTATTAGATGTAGCTGTTGATATACGCAAGTCCAGCCCTACTTTTGGTCAACATGTGTCTGTAGAGCTAACAGCGCAGAATAAACACCAACTCTTTGTACCACATGGTTTTGCACATGGATTTGTCGTGTTAAGCGATAGCGCCACTTTTGCTTACAAAGTTGATAATTATTATGCGCCTGAGCATGATCGAGGCATTGCTTTTAATGATGCCCAACTTAAAATTGATTGGCAATTATCAGCAGAAGAGTTACAACTCTCAGATAAAGATAAAACTCATCCAACTTTAGCGAATGCTAAAGATCTGTTTGAATAGCTAATAATAATGAGAATATTAGTCACTGGTAAGAATGGCCAATTAGGCAGATCTATCAACAAGATGGTTAATAACAATACAGAAATAGACAACAATCAAAGTTCTAATGATTTTATCTTTATTGGCAGGGAAGAATTAGACTTAAGTAGTGAGAATAGCATTAGTCACTACTTTAGAAATAATAAGTTTGATATTATTATTAACTGTGCAGCCTACACTGCTGTTGATAAAGCAGAAGAAGAGCAGGAGCTAGCAAACCAAATTAATCATCTAGCAGTAAAACAACTAGCTCAGATCAGCAATGAACAACAAGCAAAGTTAATACACATCTCTACTGATTATGTCTTTGACGGAGAAAGTGATAAGCCCTATACAGAAGCAGATGAAACAAACCCTATTAATGTATACGGAAAGACTAAACTCGCTGGAGAAAAAGCACTACAAAAAATCATGCCAACTGATGCAATCATCATTAGAACCAGTTGGGTGTACTCAGAGTATGGCAATAACTTTGTAAAGACCATGTTAAGACTTGGTAAAGAAAAAGATGAGATAAGTGTGGTGAGTGATCAAATAGGGTTACCAACTTATGCTACTGATTTAGCAGGGGCAATATTAGAAATTATAAAGAATAAAGGATTTAGAGAAGAAGATCAAACGACTCAGATTTATCATTACTCAAATGAGGGTGAGATAAGTTGGTATGAATTTGCAAAAGAAATTTTTAATCTCAAAAAGATAGAATGCAGTGTAAGTCCGATAACAGCAGACCAGTATCAAACCCTTGCGCGCAGACCTAAGTATAGTTTGCTAGATAATAAAAAGATAGAAAAAAAGTTTTCAATTAAATCAAAATACTGGATGGATTCATTGAGTACTTGTTTAAATTATATTTAACATTTACCAGGCAACCCCCAGTTTTTAGGCTGCCCAATTAATAGCCAGGTTAAAACAAATATCCTGTCGAGTAGTTTATTTTTTAGCCTCTTATTTAGTCCGAGAGTGAGTGTAGTTACTAAAGTGTAAAAAATCCCATCTAGTATCAATTTAAGTATGTTCCACATGTAAAGTAGAACGACCAAATATTTAGGATATATTTTTTTCCAAAATAACATTCTTGATCTGTAAAACTCAATTCTAGACATGGAATAGAACTCATTGGAGCTTGAGCCACCAATATGTGGAATTTTTATATGAGGGGCAATTATTACCTTCCAGTTGAGTCGGGCCATTCTAATGCACCATTCTGTATCTTCAAAGTAGAAGAAAAACTCATCATCGTAAGGGCCTGCTTCATCAACAGCAGCTTTTCTGACTGCAAGACATGCCCCACGCAATATTCCCACCTCAGAGGTGTCTTTAGGGTCTTTAGAGTGATCCATCCTGCCAATGCCATCAAACTCTGAAAATAAGGATGGGGCTTTGGAAGATGTCCTAACATTATTTCCATTTAGATTGGTTTGTTGTCCACTTACCATGCCTATTTTGGAGTCATTTATAAAAATATCTTCAAATTGATTAAGCGCATCTTTTGAGATTGTTATATCGTTATTACATATAATAAAATACTCTCCACTCCCTTTGTTCATGGCTTGGTTTGCCGCATATCCATAGCCAGTATTGCAATTATTGTGAATAATCACAAGATCTTTGTGAATTTTTAAGATGGATGATATGGAGTTATCTGTACTTGCGTTATCTACTATTATAATTTCATCTAGAGGGCTTAAAGCATTAATAACACTGTCTATTGCTGATTTTAGGCGGTCAATCCCGTTTCTATGAATAATTGCAACTGTAAAGCGTTTTTTCATAATATGCTGAATCTTAATTGTTGTATGATGAATAGAATAATACAATAAACTGACACTCTATGAATAAAACACATAAAGTTTTTGACTGCTTCCCTTTTTATAATGAATTAGATTTACTTGAAATAAGACTTAACGTTTTAAATGACGTAGTTGATTATTTTGTTTTATCTGAATCAACAAGGACATTTACTGGAAAGCCAAAACCGCTTTATTTTGAAGAAAATAAAGACAGATTTAAAAAATTTGCACATAAAATACGCCATGTGATTGTAGATGATTCAGAATACGACTCGAATATTGATGTTTGGCAAAGAGAGTTCGATCAAAAAAATTCTGTTTTTAGAGGAATAAGTGATTGCAAGGATGATGACTTTGTTATTGTTTCTGATGTGGATGAAATCATTAAGCCAGATTTAATTTCAAAATTTGTTGTCAATAACTCAAATTCAATAGCAATTATTAAGCAGCCATGTTTTTACTATTATTTAAACTGCCAATCAACTGAGGTTTTTGACAAAGCCAAAATGGCAAAATTTAAACATATAAAGTCACCTCAACAACTAAGAGCGTACCCCAAGTTTAGCAGGCATAATTCAAATAAATTAGTACACACCCTTTTTAAATGGTATGGGTCCATTAGAAAGCGAATTTGCGTTAAATTTGGTTCATGTGTTATATGTGAAGATGGAGGCTGGCACTTTACTTACATGAAATCTCCAGAAGAGATTAGCGATAAAATAACTGACTTTTCACACACAGAATATAATTTGGATAAATTTACATCCATTGGTTCAATACAATCTAGAATGAAATCTTTTAAAGATCCTTATGATAGGGGTTATCAATTAAAAATTATTGAGATTGATAATTCATTTCCAGAATATATTGTCAATAATCAAAAGAAATATTCTCATATTATTTATCGAGGATGAACAAACTAATAAGAACAATAAAGAGCGATCTATTGATTTAGGTGCTGCAGTGTATCTTATTTAATCCGAAATTTTTTTAATAATTAACTGATAATATACACGTACCACTTTATAAGAATCCTGTTTTAGCTTTAAAAAACAATTAATAGCTGCAGCTGGATTATCAATATCTTTGGGGTAATATTGCCATAAATAATCATCAAAGATCATTATTCCGCCGGTTTTTAGCAGCTCAAAACCTTTTATAGCATCAACAATAACATCGTTACAGTGATGTGAACCATCTACATAAACAACATCAAATTTTTTTTTCAGAATTTTCATTAAAGAAAGAGAAGGATGTGCCTTTATATTTAGTAAGTCTATCTATAAAAGGTGATAAATTTTTATCAAAAGAAACTTCTATATTGCTTAGTACATCTTCTGTTGTGGCATCTCCTGTTTTATGTTCTTCGGCGCCTTCCCACGTATCAACACAAGTAAGAGTCGCATTAGGTAGTGAGTGAAGAATAAAGTAACTTGACAGTCCCTCCCAGCTTCCAATTTCTAGAATGTTTATTTTTTTTAGATAAAAGATTGTATTTGTTAAATGCATACAACCAATACGGAATATTATTTGTAAACCAATCATTAGAAATATCTAGTGATTCTAGTATACTTCTAAAATCACTTTGTGATTTAAGATGTGGCTTCATAATTTTTCCTTTATTAAATTTAGCTGAAATTAAGCTAGAAATAATATTAACTGGCGCATAAGTATTGTGTAGATAGTTGATTTTTTTTTAGTAGTGCCATTTATACCTCTCCTTTATTCTTTTGTTCTACGTTGGTAATCATCTTCAAGGCGAATAATATCATCCTCACCTAAATAATTACCTGTTTGAATTTCGATAATTTCTAAATCTATCTTTTCCTGGTTTTCTAATCGATGCACCTCACCCTTGGGAATGTAAGTTGACTGGTTTTCTTTTAATGTAAAGACCTTATTTCCGCAAGTAATTTTAGCACTACCTTTTACCACAACCCAATGTTCTGCACGATGCTCATGTTTTTGTAAAGAGAGTTTTGCACCAGGGTTAACCAAAATACGTTTAACTTGAAAGCCATTATCAGCATCAATAGAATCATAATAACCCCAAGGTCTAAAAACTTTTCTGTGATTATCAGCTTCAGATCGGCCATCTTGTTTTAGTTGACTAACAACATCCTTAATATTTTGCGAATATTTTTTATCTGCGACGAGTAACGCATCTTGAGTATCGACAATTACCAAGTCTGATGCACCAATTACTGAAACCAGTCGATTAGAGCTATATGTATAGGTGTTTTTAACTTCATCTAGAATAACATCGCCTTCACTTACATTGCCATTTTTATCTTTATTTTTTGCATCCCACAACGCATTCCAAGAGCCAATGTCACTCCAATTAGCATCTAATGGCACTACCACGGCATCTTTAGTGTGTTCCATTACCGCATAGTCGACAGACTGCTCTGGGCATTGAAAGAATTCATCATCATTAAGGCGTATAAAATCCTTATCTTTATATTCTGTTTGGCAGGATTTTTTACAACTGGCAAGAATCTCTGGCTTAAATTTCTCCAATTCTTGAAGGTAAATAGATGCTTTAAACATGAACATGCCACTATTCCAAAAGTAATTACCAGAGTCTACATATTTTTTTGCATCTTCTTTATTGGGTTTTTCTGTAAACGATTGAATTTTGTAATGATCAGTTGCATTGTTAATATTAGCCTTAATATAGCCATAACCAGTTTCTGCTTTATCAGGCACAATGCCAAAAGTAACCAATTTATTGTTCTCTGCAAGTTTTTCAGCGGTTTCAATTGATTGGTGAAAAGCATCAATATTTTTAATAAGGTGATCTGCTGACAGTACGAGTAGCAGTGGGTCTTCTCCGTTATTAATAAATTTTAATGCCGCTAATGCGATGGCAGGCGCAGTATTTCTTCCAATCGGCTCTAAAATAATTCCATTTGATTCTTTATTGATTTGACGTAGTTGCTCAGCTGCCAAAAAACGATGCTCTTCGTTACAAATAATAAGTGGGTTAGCAGTGTCTTTTGGTAGTCTTAAAATCGTATCTTGAAACAGCGTAGTATCATTAACCAGGTTAATAAACTGTTTTGGATGGAATTTTCTAGAGAGCGGCCATAGTCTTGTGCCACTACCGCCAGATAAAATAACAGGAGTGATCATTAACCATCTCTACGAATGGGCCCTACACTGGGAGCTTTCCAGCTGGCTTGAGCTTCAGCGAGTTTAACATATCGATAAAATGTCCCCTCAAAATTACCAAAGGCAATTACAAAGCCAGCGCCACCATCTAAAAACCCAAGTTTAAAAACATAGTGCTTAATAAATGACCAGAAGCCATGTATAAATGCCTTGAATACACTGCCAGTTTTTCCCCTATCTTCAAGTTTTGCAACACCAAGGGTTGAGTATCGATTAGCTTTGTGAATAACTTCTTCGGTATTTTTAAAAGGAAACTGCCAAATAATATTTTTAATCACGCCAATTTCTTTATCACTATGGCTAATATACCCTTCGTGTACAGGCTTTAAGTCATAAGTCATTTTCCCATTTCTAAAGAGTTGGGGTTGTCTAAAGTTAGGGTGCCAGCCAGAGTGCTTAATCCATTTACCCATAAAGTAATTTTTTCTAGGTACGCAGTAGATATCAAGTGGTGCATTTTCAATCAGTGCTAATATTTCATCTCTTACTTTAATTGTACAGCGCTCATCAGAATCTAAGCTAAAGATCCAGTCGCCCGTACAATGTGATATGGCTTGGTTGCGTAATTTCCCATATCCGTCAAATTCAATGTGTACAACTTTTGCGCCTAATTCTTCAGCAATTTCACTAGTTCCGTCAGTACTGTGTGAATCAGCAACGATAATTTCATCCGCCCATAAAACACTATTAATACAGTCGCGTATTTTTTCTACTTCATTGTAGGTAATGATATAGGCTGAGATTTTCATAATATTTTTTTAAATGTTGTTTAATTTATTTGATTGTAAAGTTATTATTCAAGAGGACTTTCACAATATAATCATTATAAACATAAGTCTTTATTTAAATAGAATGAAAAAAATAGTTTTTATTGTAGGCGGTGCTGGCTATATTGGTTCGCATATGGCCAAACACGCTGATTTAGCGGGTTATGATATAGTTGTTTTGGATAACCTGTCAACAGGGCACGAAGATGCGGTCAAATATGGGAAATTTGAATTTTGTGATATTAAAAATAAAGAAAGTTTAGATGTGCTATTTAAAAAATACCAGCCTGACGCAGTAATGCATTTCAGTGCATATTCTATTGTTGGTGAATCAGTTGTTGACCCTTATAAATACTATGAAAATAATGTATCAGGCACGTTAAATTTATTAAAAATAATGTTGGATAATCAGTGTAATAAGATTATTTTCAGTTCAACTGCAGCAGTATTTGGAAATCCAGAATATACACCAATTGATGAAGAGCATATAAAAAAACCTATCAATCCTTACGGTAGATCTAAGCTAATGGCAGAACAAATACTAGAAGATTTTGATAAGGCGTATGACTTAAAGTATTTAGTATTTCGTTATTTTAACGCTGCTGGTCATGATGCATCTGGAGAGCTGAGTGAAAGACATGATCCAGAAACACATCTACTACCTCTGATTATGCAAGCAGCTAGAGGAGATAGAGAAAATATTAGTATATTTGGTACGGACTATAACACTGAGGATGGAACGTGTATCAGAGATTATATACATGTAGATGATTTGTGTGCTGCGCACTTAAACGGATTAAATATGCTTTTTAATCCAGAAAATAAAATAAGCTCTAATGACTTTAATCTAGGCAACGGCAGCGGCTTTTCAGTTAAAGAGGTAATTTCGAAAGTTAAAATACTAACAAGTAAAGATTTTGTAGTTTTGGAAAAAGATAGAAGGTCTGGTGATCCGGCAGTATTAATAGCCAGTAATATTAAAGCATCTAAGACTCTTAACTTTACACCAGACAAATCAAAAATTGAAGATATTATCAAATCTCTAATTGACTAATGAATTGCAGTCTAGTTATTACCACCTACAATTGGCCAGAAGCGCTAGAATTGGTATTAATAACAACAATCCAGCAATCCATTCAACCTGATGAGATTATTATTGCAGATGATGGCAGTACTAAAGATACTGAGCTTTTGATAAGAGTATTCTCTAATAAAACAGCAGTTCCCATAGTGCACTCATGGCAAAATGACAGTGGCTTTAGATTGTCAAAGTCTAGAAATATTGCTATCGCAAAAGCAAAATATGAGTATATTGTGGTTATTGATGGAGACATGCTCTTACATAGAGATTTTATTAAAGACCATAAAAAATGTGCAAAAAAAGGCATTTATATTCAGGGTAGTAGGGCGCTATTACAATCAGATTTTTCTAAAAAAATACTCAAAACTAGAAAAATTAAGTGGCCATCAATTTTCTCAGATGATGTAAAAAATAAACTAAACACCTTGAGGATTCCTTTTTTATCAACAATTCTCTGTAGAAAAAACAATCAAAACACAAGTCGCATTAGAGGCTGTAATTTTTCTTTGTTTAAGGAGGATATTGTAAAAATTAACGGCTTTAATGAGGAGTTTATAACATGGGGAAAAGAGGATAGTGAGTTTGTACAAAGGTTGTTTAATGTCGGCATGTATAGAAACAATCTAAAGTTTTCAGCACTTCAATATCATTTATATCATAAGGAAGGAAGCGCTAATAATGACAATATTTTTCTTTTAAATAACACTATTGATAGTAATTTAGTGTGGTGTAAACATGGTATTGACCAGTATTTAGGGCATTAATTGCGCATGCTTAGCATTGTTCAAGTTGTAAGAAAATTTGGTGTTAATGGCGGCATGGAGCGCTATGTGTGGGAGTTGTCACATGCATTGGCAGATTTAGACGTGCAAATACATATATTATGCGAGCAATCTGATCAAAATACTAATCATAAAAATATAAAAGTCCATTATTTAAAGCAAGTACTGCCAAAACCACGCTGGTTGGCAATGCTGCGTTTTTCATCTAATGTCAGTACTTGGGTTGGAAATAATGCAGGCAGTGATTGGATTATTCACTCTCATGAAAGAACTGCAGTTCATCATGTGAGTACATTTCATGGCCCTCCATTTGCCCATGTTTATAATAAGCCATGGTATAAAAGAGCCTCTATTCGTGTTGCGATGTGGCTATATCTAGAGCGTAGAGAGTTGTGCGCTAGTCAAGTTAAAGTAATATTGCCAAATTCTGATTTAATTCTTAATGATTTAAAGAGAATGTATCCATGTGTTGGAGAGGTGCTACTCTCTCCAGCATATCCAGGGGTAAAAAAATCTATTGAGATGGTTAGAGTTAAAAGCGATAAAAAGGTGATTTTATTTATTGGCAAAGAATGGAAGCGTAAAGGTCTGGAAAAAGCTGAAAAGATTGTTAAAAAGCTAAGAAAAAATGACGCAAGCATTGAATTTTTGGTAATTGGTCCAGATAAGAAGGAAGTTAAACATTTGTTTAAAGATTGGAACTCAGGGCTGCGTCTTCTTGGCTGGCAAGACGCATCCAAATTTATGCCTTTAGCGCATCTATTATTACATCCAGCAGTCTCAGAGCCTTATGGCATGGCCATAGCTGAGGCTACAAATTATGGCGTTCCAGTTGTAGTTTCTGATCAATGTGGCATCGCATCTCAAGTTGACAGTAGTTCCGGCAGTGTGGTAAATATAGAGGCCAGTATTGATAAATGGGTTAATTCTTGTTTAATGGAATTGAGTAGAAAAGATCTAGTACTTAGTGTTGGTAAAAGTTGGCATGAGTTGGCGCAGAAACATATCGAAATTTACAAGCAATTATTGTAGCAATTTTAAGAGATTAAAGATGAGTAGACTATTTCAAAATAGAAATAACAAATTAAGATATTATCTTACTGGCCATGCAAAGAGGCTATATCCAAAGTCTTTATTAAGGCTAGATCTAGACAGGCTTCAGCAGTCAATTAAAGATTTTGATGAGCAGAATATGTATGAGAGGCTAAATTATTGTCATAAAATTAATACTCCATTTGAGCTAGATGATAGTGCACATAGGCTTAAAGATATTAGTAATAAGCATGGTGTTTACTCCTTAGATTTAATGGAATATACTAGATTTTTCCCTCAAGAATACAAGCTATCATATTTATTTGGCGATATTACCCATGTTCCAAGTGTGCCAGCTGTCACAAAGAGTCGCCCAGTAGCTGACAGTGATAATTCTATTTTGATGAAATTTGATAAGGTGAGGCATTTTTATATGGTGAAAAATGATATTAAATTTAAAGATAAAAAAAATAAATTAATCTGGAGGGGGGCTGTTTGTCAGCCACATAGAGTCAGTTTTATGGAAAGATTTTTTAATAAACCTGATTTAATCAATGTGGGTGATTTTAATAAAGGGCAAAATGCTGTAAATGAAGAATGGCGCGTACCATTTGCCAGTATAAAAGACCAATTAGAATATAAGTTTATCTTATCCATAGAGGGCAATGATGTAGCCACTAGCACCAAGTGGATAATGTCATCTAATTCATTATTATTTATGACAAAACCTAAATTTGAGACATGGCTTATGGAAGGGAAGTTAATACCAAATTATCACTATGTTCTAGTTAAAGATGATTATTCAAATTTAGAGGATAAAATTAATCATTACATTGATAATACAGACGAGGCGGAAGAGATAATAAATAATGCGAGCCAATATATGGAAAAATTTAAAAATAAGAAGTCAGAAGATTGGCTTCATTTAAAGATATTAGAAAGATACTTTAAGTTATCAGGACAAGTTGAATAATACAGATTTCCATGACTAGCATTGTGCACAATAGGGCTTTAATCGAACTTCCAACTTGGCTAGGTGATTGTGTTATGGCAACGCCTGCGATTGAAAATATTGCAAATTTCTATAATGACGTAGAAATTACTTTTATCGGCTCTTTTGTGGCAATTGAAGCGATGAAAAATCATCCAAAAGTAGTAAAAACAGTGGTTTTGGATAAAAAATACAGTGTTTTGTATAAAACTACAAAGAATTTGGGCGAGTTTGATGTATTTTTCTCATTTAGAAGCTCAATACGTTCAAAATTTCTTAAATTTTCAATATCGGCTAAAAATAAGTATCAATTTGATAAAGACAAATATATTAATTGTCATCAGGTTGAAAAATACAATAACTTTGTTAGCGATAGTTTGAATGTCAACCCCAACCCTGGAAAATTAAAGCTTTATAAGCAAAGTCAGTCTTTAGATGTTAAACAGAAACCAATCTTGGGTATTAACCCTGGCGCCTCTTATGGCAGTGCCAAACGTTGGCATCCTGAAGAGTTTGCTAAAGTGGCTGGTAGATTGGCCAGCCAGTATGATATTGTAATTTTTGGCGGACCGGCTGAGGTTGATATTGCACTAGATATTGAAAAATCACTCATTGAAAAAAGCGTTGATAATTATCAAAATTTAGCAGGGAAAACCACCATTCCAGAGTTAATTGATCGTATTTCAAGTTTGGATTTGTTTATTACGGGTGATAGTGGCCCGATGCATGTAGCTGCCGCTTTTCAAGTGCCAACAGTGGCAATTTTTGGACCTACAAAAGATGACGAAACTTCACAATGGATGAATGAAAAAAATATTATTGTAAAAAATAGTTTAGATTGTCAGCCTTGTATGAAGCGCACTTGTCCTTTGCAACATCATGACTGTATGAATCTCATCAAGGCGGCGGATGTTCTGAGCGCTGTTAAAACTTTTAATTAATCTTTAAAGGCTTGGTCAATTAAGTGGCAAATCGTATGTCCAATGACAATATGCATTTCTTGAATGCGTGGCGTATCTTCGTTAGGTACTACTAGATTTATGTCGCATAATGCATTCATTTCACCGCCATCTCTACCGCTAAAACCAATAAGCTTACAACCTAATTCTTTTGCGGTTTGAAGTCCGCTAATTACATTGCTACTACTGCCACCAGTGCTAATGCCAATAGCTATATCGCCTTTATTAGCTAGCGCTTCTACTTGGCGATCAAATACTCGATCGTAGCCATAGTCGTTGCCAATAGAAGTAAGCGCCGAGGTGTCGGTTGTAAGTGCAATAGCAGGCAAACCTTTGCGTTCTACTTTGTATCTGCCAACTAATTCGGCTGCAATGTGTTGCGCATCGGCCGCACTACCGCCATTGCCAAAAATAAGAATTTTTCCACCGCTTTGAAGACTGTCAATACACAGCTGAGCAGTAGCTTCTACTTGTTCTGTTAAAGCGGATATTTTTTGCGCTACTTTTAAGTGCTCAGCAAATTCGTTTTCAATTATCGATTTCATGATTTTTGTATTTTTTCAATAGTTTTGGTGGTGCTTTTTCCATCAACAAATTGTACCAATTTTAACTCATCGGCAATATCTTGCCCGACTACGGCTTTGCCTTCGTAGTCACCACCTTTGACCAACACATGTGGTCTGATGGTTTTGATTAAGTCATAAGGCGTGTCTTCGTCAAACACCACCACATAATCTACCGCTTCAAGTGCGGCCAGTATGTAGGCCCTATCTAATTGCGTATTTATGGGGCGAGTTTCACCTTTAAGTGCTCTAACTGATCTATCTGAATTAAGCCCTAGTATCAATACATCACCATAGCTCTTTGCAGTTTCTAAGTAACGAACATGCCCTGCATGTAATATATCGA
>ERZ1046740.1298-NODE-1298-length-17868-cov-4.983439_pt1 | contig 17868 bp, 19 predicted proteins | sample MGYA00383093_ERZ1046740 | MGnify/ENA primary metagenome ERZ1046740 (study PRJEB29581, sample SAMEA5548363) | metagenome | biome: marine; feature: coastal; material: water | depth 25 m | study: Short-term variability in the microbial, nano- and picoplankton... | reverse complement strand
GGCGCAAGTGACCGCAATGCCGAGCGGCCGAGCACCTAAAGGAACTCGGCTACGACACGCCCCATCCCTACAGCACCACGACTTGCAACTGCGACCCACGTGTCAGCCACGCGCAGGCGAGCTCATCGATCCAGCCGCGGACGCGCTGATATTGAGCCTCGCGGGCTTTCGTCCAGTAAGCACCTTCGGGGCAAACCGCCTCGCGCAGACCGGTGACGAGCAGCAGCGCGGCGCGGCGACCGGCGAGCTGCTTCATCTCGACGACGATGGCCTGCCGAATCCACAACGGGCTAAAGTTCTCGACCGTCGGCACGTGCCAGTGTGCAAAAGCGAGTTCACTCTCATCCTCCGCACCGAAGTGTAAACGGGCGAGACGATTCGCGCAGTCGCCCAGTGAGAATTCGATTCGGCCGCTGTCTTGCTCCTTGCTAAAAAAGTCGAGTGCGCGGCGGGCATGCTCGGCACGATCCGGGGCCGAGGCTCCGGTGCGGGCGAGCAATTCGTTGAGTGTCCGCAGCTGCTCGACTGGATCACTTTTTGCCATTTTCGGTCGATTGCTTTAGATCGAGTATTTCCTGTGCGAGCTCTGTGAGGTCGCGAAAGTCCTTATACACCGACGCGTAGCGCACGTAGGCAATCTGATCGAGGTGCTTGAGGCGTTGCATGACATACTCACCGATTGCCTGAGAAGGGATCTCGTGGTCATATTCCTTTTCAAGCGAGGCGAGCACGTCGGCCACCAGCATCTCGATTTGCATGACGTCGATCGGGCGCTTTTCCACTGCCTTCTTCAAGCCGCCGAGCAATTTGGCACGGTCGAAATCCTCACGACGCCCGTCGCGCTTGACCACTTGAAGATCGGCGCGCAGCACTTCCTCGATCGTGGTGAAGCGATAGCCACAATCCAGGCACTCACGTCGACGGCGAATCGAGGTCTCATTTTTACCGGTTCGGGTATCGAGTACTTTCGTCTCAAGGGAGGCACATTTGGGGCAACGCATTTGGGGGAATTAGGAATTAAAAATTAGGAATCAGGAATCAGGAATCAGGACGGAATTCTGCTGAAGATAGGGGCTACAACTTCAGGAAGTTTTCCAGCATCTTCATGCCCTCTTGGGTGGCGAGCGACTCGGGGTGGAACTGCACGCCCCAGACCGGCAGGTCTTTGTGAGCGAGGCCCATGATCTCGCCTTCGGCGGTCTCGGCGGTGATTTCGAGACAATCCGGCAAACTCGCCCGCTCAACAATCAGCGAGTGGTAACGGGTGGCTTCCATCGGGTTGGGCAGCCCCTTGAAAATATCGGTGTCGCGGTGTTTCACCGGTGAAGTCTTACCATGCATGAGGCGATCCGCCCGGACGATCTGACCGCCGAAGTGCTGGCCGATGCTTTGGTGCCCGAGGCATACGCCGAGCAGCGGCTTCTTGCCGGCGAAGGCCGCAATCATATCGAGACTCACACCCGCCTCATTCGGCGAACAAGGCCCCGGCGAAATCATCACGCGGTCGGGGTTCAACTCGAGCGCCTCTTCCACCGTGATGGCATTGTTGCGATAGACGCGCTGATCCTCCCCAAGCTGGCCAAAATACTGGACGAGATTGTAAGTAAAGGAGTCGAAATTATCGATGACTAGCAGCATAGCTGAGTGACGAGTGAAAGTGAGAGTAACTAGTGAAAAAAAGCGAATTAAGCCTGATCTTTCAGGACGCGGGCGACTTCCTGCACGTCCTTATCACCGCGACCACTGAGGTTACCAATAATGATTTGATCGGAGGACATTTCGCGGGCGCGTTTCATCGTATAGGCAACGCCGTGGGACGACTCGAGCGCCGGGACGATACCTTCAACTGAGCACAGTGTTTTAAAGGCATCCAACGCTTCGGCGTCGGTCGCATAGCCGAATTCAATACGACCCTTTTCCTTGTAGTAGGCGTGCTCGGGGCCAACGGCCGCGTAGTCGAGTCCGGCTGAGACCGAGTGCGTGAGGTCGATTTGACCGTCCTCATCCTGCAATATCCAAGTCTTCGAGCCCTGCAATACACCGAGACGCCCTCCTTCGAAGCGGGCGGCATGATGGCCGCGAACAATTTTTTCACCACCGGCTTCGACGCCGGTGAGTTTGACATTCAAATCCTGCAGGAAGGCAAAGAAGATACCGATCGCATTGGAACCACCGCCGACACAGGCCGCGACCTCGTCCGGCAAACGGCCTTCTTTTTCCATAATCTGACGGCGGCACTCTTCACCGATCACACGGTGGAAGTCGCGCACCATCATCGGGAATGGATGTGCGCCGAGCGCGGAACCGATGATATAGTGGGTGGTGCGGATATTGGTGACCCAGTCACGCATGGCCTCGTTGACCGCCTCCTTCAGCGTACGTTGCCCCGCGGTGACCGCACGCACTTCGGCACCACACAGGCGCATCCGGTAAACGTTCAACGCCTGACGGCGCATATCCTCCTCGCCCATATAAATGACGCACTCAAAGCCCATCTTCGCACACATGGCGGCGGTCGCGATGCCATGTTGGCCCGCCCCGGTCTCGGCAATGATACGCTTCTTGCCCATGCGCTTGGCGAGCAAAGCCTGCCCGAGGGCGTTGTTGATCTTATGCGCCCCGGTATGCAGCAAGTCCTCGCGTTTCAGATAGATTTTTGCCCCGCCGCAGTGCTCTGTCAGGCGCTCCGCGAAATACAGGTTGGTCGGACGGCCGGCGAACTCGCGCAGCTGAAAATCGAGCTCTTTTTGAAACTCGGGATCCTTGCGTGCGGCTTGGTAAGCTTCGGTCAGCTCGAAAAGCGGCGTCATCAAAGTCTCGGGCACATACATGCCGCCATAGGTACCGAAGTGTCCACGCGCGTCAGGCAGGCTGACGGGATCGACTTCGAGGGATGGGTGTGCGGTCTCCATAGGTAGAATACGGCTGTGCGCAGGGCGCTTTGTCAAGCTGGCAGTCCCTTCGACAAGCTCAGGACAGGCGCGCTTCGAACTCGGCAACGTCCTCCGGCGCATCAATGCCGATGGTCGGCTGGTCGGTAATGCCCACATGAATGCGGTAGCCGTGCTCCATGGCGCGGAGCTGCTCGAGCTTCTCAATGTTTTCAAGAAAGCCCGGCTCCAGAGTGGAAAAGGCGCTTAAAAAAGCGGCGTCGTAGGCGTACAGCCCGAGATGGCGGTAGCAAGGATGCGCTGCGAGCCATGCGGCATCGACCGCGCCGCCCGAGTCGCGGGCAAACGGGATCGGGGAACGGGAAAAATAAAGCGCCAGACCGGCTCGGTCGCGCACGACCTTCACTTGGTTCGGATTGGCAAAATCCTCCGCACGCTCAAACGGAATCGCCAAGGTCGACATCGCCGCGCCGCCCTGCAAGCCGGCCGCCAAGGCTCGGATTTGCTCGCCGGTGACCAGCGGCTCGTCGCCCTGCACGTTGATCACCGCCGCTGCGCCGATTTCGGCATTGGCCTCCGCGAGACGATCCGTGCCACTGGGATGATCGGCACGGGTACGCACCACATCGAAACCAGCACTGTTGAGGCATGTTTCCAGTGACGCGTCGTCCACAGCGAAATACAGCGGAAACTCGGGTGCCACGGCACGGATACGCTCGGCAGTCCAGACAATGATCGGCTTGCCCCGCACTTCATGCAGAAGTTTGCGGGGAAAACGAGTGGAAGCCAGCCGGGCCGGCACGATGATTGAGGGCGTCTTTGACATCTGGCCGACAATCATTATGAAAGATTGGCAATGAACAAGGAAATCAGTGCAGTTGAGGCCTCTATTTTACGCGACAACAATGAAGACGTGGTCTTTCTCGACGTGCGGGAAGACTCAGAGCTGGAAATTTGCCGTATCGAAGATGCGTTGCACATCCCGATGAGTGAGATCCCCCAGCGTTGCGAGGCACTGCCACACGACCGACCGCTGGTTGTCTTTTGCCATCATGGCATGCGCAGCATGCATGTGCTACAGTATCTGGAATCCCGCGGCTTTGAGAACGCGATCAACATGGGCGGCGGCATCCACGCCTGGAGTCAGGAAATCGATTCTCGAGTGCCGTGCTACTAACCGCTGGCACTCGGGAATGAGCGAGATTGAGTCGCCCTTGATAATTTGCTCGACCCACACTTACGCATCTTTCAAAAAGGAAAAATGCGCCTCAAAAAGTTCATCCTCACCACGTTATCCTGCGCTCTGGTCACGCTCGCCAATGCAGGGTTTCACACATTCAAGGATACGCAGGGACGAGAGATGGAGGCAACAATCACCCGTGTCAGCGGTGAGGACGTTTATATTGAACGGCGCGATGGCCTGAATACAAAGGTCAAGCGATCCGTCTTCAGCAAAGAAGACCAGACCTATATCGCTGAGTGGGCGTATAATGCCCTGCTGGAAAGTGGCATCTTCGAAGTACGCTTCAGCGAAAAGAACAGCCATAAACGCGAATCGGACAGCGGCGGCATCATCCGCGAAGACTACAAGGCTCATTATGAAATCACCATCAACAATACCGCCTACGAAGATTTTTCGGATATCACGGTCGAATACCTGATCTTGAAATTCGAAGATGCGCTCGCCGCCCAGAAGCGCAGCCAAGGTGAAATGAAACGGCTCAAGGGCAATGCAAGCCTGAAGACACTCGAAGCCCGCACAGAAGGCAGTGTCCACACAAAGGAATTCCCCATGTTGGAATCTAAACTGGCACCAGGCTACATTTGGGCAAACGGCGGCAAAAAAACCAGTAAAGACGACCTGAAAGGTATCTGGGTTAAAATCTACGTCGGCGATAAACTAGTGCACCAGCAATCACGCCCGGAAAACATGATGCGCAAAGAAGCGTGGTAAACACCTACTTCGTGCGCATTCGGTAGACTCCGTTCCACTCCTCGGGACCTCCGCTCTCAAGGAATTCGCGGCAACGCTGCGCCAGCACCGCCGACGGCGTGGTCGGGGCAAACGCCGCTGCCGGCTCATACGGTTCGGCGGCAATAAACCGCTCCAGCGCAGCCGCCCACTCGCCCTTGAAATAGAGCTGTAGCCCATCCTCGTAGCATTCGCGACACTGTATCGCCGCCTCGCGCGCCACGCTCGCATCCCACAGCTCAAACACCTCGACCGGCTCGGTGCGCCCCTGCACCACGATTCGATCCAGTTTGCGATAGAACAATTGCGGCATCCGCTCAAGGGCCGCCCGCAATGTCGCGCCAGTCACCATGGTATAGACACCATAGCTTTTCGCCCCACTCTCACAACGCGCAGCCAAATTCACCGAGTCGCCCATCATGGTGTAATTGAATCGCACCCGGCTGCCCATATTGCCGATCACCGCGACCCCCGAGTTGATCCCGATCCGGGTACGCATACGGGCCACAATTTCCGGCCACTGCCCCGACTGCGCCCATTCGCGACGCAGCTCTGCATGCCGCTCTTGCATACGTAAAGCCGCCGCGCAAGCCCGCGCCGCGTGGTCTTTCAAGGGTAAAGGCATGCCAAACATCATCACAATCGCATCACCGATATACTTATCCAGTGTGCCCCCTTCCGCCTGCAAGGCATCCGTCATTGCACTGAGATATTCGTTCATCAGGGGGACGAGTTGATCGGGTGGCAACTGCTCCGACAGCGCGGAAAAACCTTCTACATCCGAGAACAGCGCCGTTACTTCCGCCTCCGTGCCACCAAGCTCCGGATCGCGCTGCGATTCCACCATCTCATCCACCAGCTCCGGCGAAACATACGCCCCGAACAGCGCCTTCATCCGGCGACGCTGCCACTCTTCCGAGCCCAATTTCAGCAAAACCACCAACAGTGCCGCGGTCAGCGCCGCGCAGACGGGAGCGACCAACGGAATCACATAATTACCATGCGAGAAGGCATAAAAAACCACACAAATATAAGTCAGCACCAGAACCATGGAGCCGACACGAGTGAGCGCACGCCCCGCACCACTCCAAAGGGCGAGCGCGGCAACAACCAGCGTGAGCAACACGATTAACCCAATCGTCCACGGAGTACCCAACCTCACAATATAGGCTTCATCCTGAATCGTCCGATAGAGGTTCGCATGCAGCCCGACTTTCGGCACCGGCTCGCGGTTAAACGGCGTCGGCGCAATATCCTTTAGCTGCGGATCCACCGGACCGACAAACACAACCTTATCCTTAAACCGCGAAAACCACGTCAACTGCTCTTCTACTTTAAGCGTATCGTTCTGCTCCGCAGCCTGGCCCAGCGCATCGGCTCGTTTCAGGATTTCGCGGATACTGTAGTGCTCGCTTAACTCACTGCGCTTCCAACCCTCAAACCAATTCACCTCTAAGGATTGCCCCCACACATCCAATGGAATCCGCCTGAAAATATCTCCGTCCCGGCGAATCAACAGTTCCTCACCGGCAGACACCACCGACTCGGGTCCTAGGCCATGAGCCGCCAGAAACAGCTCCAATCCCAAGGAAAACAAGCGCTGCTCCGTCTGATGCGGCAGCACGTAAGGCGACCAGCCATCCTTATCCACCAACTTCAGGGTATCACCCTCCACCACGACCTCAGGCTCATTCAACGCATCGACCAAATGCCGCTGCACGCCATCCATCAGATGACGGGAAAACAGTTCCCCCTTTAATTCGACCAAAGCCACGACCCAATACGGAACCGAACCCTTGCTCATCTCTTCATCCACATTCGCCAATCCCAACCGACCGCTATCTTCAGTCAGAATCGGATAGCTCGGTGCCTCCGGGAAAGGATTCGCACGGGGGTCCAGATAATCGTCACGCCTCAAAGGCAGCGTCGCCTCTGCCGAAGTCGTACCCGTATAGGCAGCTGCCAAAACCACCCGATCTGCAAAACATTCAATCGATTGCCCAAAAGAAAGATCCCCTTGCCGCGCCCGTTCATAATCCAACAGAGAACCGCCGGAAAACATGGAAAAAATAATATCAAACCCAAGCGCCTTGGCTTGACCGGGCCCCAACAGCGCATCCAGCAGCAGACTGAAATTCTTACGGTCCCACGGTCTCGCCCCGATGTAGGATACGGCATCCGCATCCAGATCAACATACACGATCGGCGCAGTTGAAGACCGCTCACCCCGAACAAGGTAGCGCCAGCGCATCGCCTCCTGCTCAAATCCATCCAACACTCCCTCAGACCAAAGAAATACCCACAAACCAATCGAGATTCCGATCAGGCCAATATACGAAATGAGTTGCTTCAGTCGATTCACAAGAAACTCAACGCTGTATTAGTCACTGGCAAATGCCAAGCCTCAGAACAAGTCCGCCTCATAACGGGAAGGGGCTCGGATAACCGCGCGAAACGGAGTCACCGGAGGCGACTGCGGCGCATACTCAATAATCAGCGGCCGTTTACCGGCACTCGCCCCGAACTCACCTGTCGCCGTGGAACGCTCAGGCTCAGCGACATTGCCGATCGCCCTCATCGCCGCGCGAAAGGCATCCTGGGAAAGTTCCATCGAATCCACCCCCGCCTCTAGCTCTGAAAACTCCTCAAAAAACTCACTCGCGTCTTCAGATATTTCCGCAACTTCGATCGAAGGCCGCGAGGAGACACCTGCGCCTAAAAGACGTTGCCCGCTGCGCAAAGTATAAGTCGCCCCGGGACGATCCGTAAATCGTAAGACTCCGTCGGCGCACTCAATGGAGAAGTCGTAAATATGACTGCGCTCATCATAGGCGATTTCCATCAACCACCACCCGTTTTTCACAGAGATACGCCCCAGCGGCGTTTCCACAATCATTTGAGACGCCTCACTCAAGGCGCGGTTATCGACCGCTAACAAGCCCTGTCGCAAATGAAGAATCATCCGACTTTTGCCCTGCTCCGACGATGCCCCGAGCTCTTGCTCAAAACGTTCAATTGCAAAAAAACCCGTGCCGGCATTATAAATCGAAATCTGATTCGAGGTTTTTAAAAACACCGCCTCACTCGCCTGAGCAGTTCGAACATTCAACAGTCCGGAAAAATACAACGGCAACTCATCTGCCACACTCAATCGGACCGACTCACCGCCGACTTCCTCCAAAGCCACTTCGCCTGAAACGGAAGTAACGGCGACCGCCCCACGCATCCACTCCCCAGCCTGAGTCGTGACGAATGGTGCCACCATACAGATGGGGATAACGAAAAAGACTTTAAGAATAGGTAACCTCATAGAATGAGAAGTTTTTGCTGCAGCCGCCGGGCAGCCGCATTGTTTGGATTAATCTCAAGTGCACGCCGCACAGAAGCGATCGCCTCTGCCCGTTTCTCTTGGAAGTGACTCAGGTAAGCCGCCCAATAATAATGCGCATTACTGTTGTTTGGTGCCAGCGCCAACGCCTTCGTAAGCGCAACCTCCGCGTCCGATACGTTCCCGCTCAAAGATTGAGCAATTCCGAGCTGCGCCCAAGCCATCCAATACGAATCACTCAAAGCAATCGCCCGCTGCGCATAATCAGTCGCCAGCGCACCGATCTGCTCATAATTGGCGGGGTTGCGGAAAAAGAGCTGGCTATTCGCCGCACTCAAACCGATCCACACATCCGCATTTCCGGCGTCCAAAAGCGCCGCCGCCTCATACTGCTCAATCACCGCATCCAGTAAAGCTGCATTACCGGAGACATGCACACGCTGCTGTACAATCTGGTCCAACCGTTGACGGGCGTGCAACTCAATCGCCTGTGCTTGAATACGGGTCGTACTCAAGCTATAGAACGCCCACGCACACACCAATCCCAAGCAAAGATAAGCCACGCGCATGCTGCCGCCCTCGGGAATGCGCAGTCGCCGACTAAAGCTCGACTTAATCAAAATAGAAAAGAACAAGACACCATAGAGTGTCAGCGCAGGCGTATAAAAAACGAAAGTGCAGAACAGACAGATGGCGAAGGACAACACACCGGCCAAACCAATGGACAAAAAGAACTTCGTCGGCGGCATAACCGTGCCCTTTACATCCTTCAATCTCACTCGTGCGGGCTCAGTCTTCCAATGCCTGTAAGAATGCCACAATACAAACACGCCTGGCAGGACGAACAACAGCACTCCGATGAGCCCATACTGCGACAAGATCAGAAGATAATCATTGTGTGGCGTCATCGGTAGATCCGGCAGCGAAACCTCTGAGCTTTGCTCAAACATCGCAGCAAAACTGCCCGCACCCGCCCCGAACAAAGGAGCATCCAAGGCCATATTGACCGCTTCCTCCCACAAAACGACACGCACGCCCTCCCCTTCTTCCGAAATCGCAGTAGCATAATGCCCCTCGAAATTCGGGTAAAAGAGGGCCATCAGCAACACCACCAATAACAGCAACAGCACCCCCAATGCGCCGAACCCAACACGGCGTGACATTTCCTGAAAACACACCCACGGGACCAGAACCAAAATCGGCAAGATCAAGGCAATCGACCAAAACATCTGCGCAAAGAACACCCCGCCCAGAAACATCAATGCGATGTATAGACACAACACACGCAAGATCTTCGGCAAGCGCGGAACCAATCCGGCAACCAAGAGCGAAGGCAATAAAACCAGAAGGAACACCGTAAAACTACTCGGATCCGCAAAAGAACCCGTGGCTTGGCCCAAAAACTCAGGGCTCAACCTCAAGCCATACTCCGCCATCGAAGTCGCGATTTTCGACGGATTTTGGAAAAACTGATAGCAGCCGATGAAAATGGCGTATGCCGCAGGCGACAGTGCAATCGTAATCAGCATCCATAGGTGAGCGCGTGTCCGCACATTATTCACCAACACCCACAGGAATACAAAGGCCTCCAGCGCATAGATCAGCTCATACCACCCTCGCCATGCTGTCGGACTGATCCACAATACATTCAGACACATCCAGGCCAGAAACGGGATAAAGAAAACCGGCACATGGCTCATTCGCTTCGGGCTCTCGCGGTCAACCGCAAGCCAAAGACCATGCAAAATCAGCAGCAGCCCAAACAAAGGCAGTATCAACGCATGCGTATCAGGCCTGACTCCTCCAAGTAACAGCGCCGTTAGAGCGATAATCCCCCCGAGGCAAAAAGTGACCAGCCAATCGATCAAATTCCCCCAAGAGAGACGGCCGAAATAGGCAAGATTAGCAGACTTATGGATCAGTGAAGGCATAATGACAGGGGAGCTTTAACGATATTCGTTATCAGGAAGTAGGCATTACACAGTCCGCGCGACTGAATAAACAATAAAAAACGTCCAATCCGCCCCGAGGCATAATATTCATTCGAGGGAACTTTCGCACCTGTCTGTTTTCTTGAGTCTTGGACGAAAGCCGTTTCTATGTCCCCATCTCCAAGTTCCCCATGAAAAAAATCATACTTATTTTCGGCACAGTCATCCTGCTTACCGCGCTCGGCTTACGGGCGTATTTTGCCTTCGTCCCTCCGCCGGAAGCCACCCTACACGAGAAACTGACCGACATCGTCCCCAGCACGCTCACTGGCTGGAAAATCAAGGATATGGACATGGCGGAGTCCCCCGAGTCCAGCGCGCGCATCACCGACTTCCTTAACTTCGACGATGCGCTCTTCCGTGTTTTTGAAAAAGGCGACACCTTCATCGGCCTCTACATCGCCTATTGGACTCCGGGCAAGGCCTCCTATCGCTGGGCAGGCGCCCACACGCCCGACACCTGCTGGGTGCAAAACGGATGGACCCGCACCGACCGCGAATACAGCATTCCATTCGAACACGGCGAAGCACAATTCCAACCGGCCGAATTCGGCGTCTATGAAAAAAATGGCAGCGCCCAAAATGTCTACTTCTGGCATCTGGTAGGCGGGCAGGCCTTCGGCTACGCCCAACAAGGCGGACATAACATCTTAGGCGCACTCATCGACATCAAGCACCACGGCCTGAACCTCAGGCAAGAGCAGTTCTTCATCCGTCTTTCGAGCAATAAGCCCCTCGAAGAACTGAGAAAAATGGCCAGTTTCAGCAAAATCCTGGATAGCCTGACCGCAATCGGGCTTGCAAGCGACAGCGCGAGTCGCACGCGCTAAGCGAAGACCCGGGCGGGGTTACCAAATACCTTTTGGCCTGCGGCAACAGACCGAATCACCACCGCGCCCGCGCCGACATAGGCAAAATCGCCAACCGCCTTTCCGGGGATGATCCGCGCACCCGTCGCGAGAAATGCACCGGTCCCATATCGGGTATTTCCGGTTAGATCACAATGGCCGCTAATCGTGGCCCAATCGCCGATCACGACATCGTGCCCCGCACTGCTGTGGCAATTTATCGCCACAAAATCGCCAATCGAGATGTCCGAAGTCAGCGTCACACGCGGACACACGACCACACCGCCGCCCATCGTTACATTTTCCCCCACAATGGCAGAGGAATGCACCAGTGAAATAAACTCCGCGGACCGCGCTAACAACAGCTGGCAGACCTTCTGCTTAACTGCAGGCGCACCGATCGCACAGACAAAGACGTCGTTCGTGTGCGGCTGATAATCTTCCACCGTACCAATGACACCGACTGGATAATTATATCCATCAAGCGCGGACGCATCATCATCCAAAAATCCGGCAAGATCCCATGCCTGCCCACAATCCGAATGGTCTTTCGCCCAAGCGTACACCTCACGCCCGAAACCACCTGCTCCTACGATAATCAGTTTTTTCATTTCAACTCAGATCAGAAAATAAGGCTTAGTTGATAGAGAAGCCACCATCGACCGGCAAAATCGCACCAGTGATCCAACGGGACTCCGCTGAAAGTAAAAAGGATGCCGCGGAAGCAACATCGGCAGGCCGACCGGCCCCGAGTGGATACGCCTTCAGGTGCGCCTCCAACGCGTCGCCCGAAATACGCTCCGCCGCCGCATCCGCCATGTCCGTCTCGATCATACCGGGGGCAATACAGTTAACCCGTATTCCCTTGGGCGCCAATTCAAGTGCAAGGCAACGGGCCGCCGCCTCCAAAGCAGCCTTACTCGCCGCATAGGCCGCATACCCCGCCGCACCCTGGCTCGAGGCCACTGAGGAAATCCAAACCATCGAAGCCCCGGCTTTCAGTTTCTTCTTCTTCAGTAAGTCACGCGCCAATAGCAACGGCGCGACGGTGTTCACATTCAAACAGGCATCGAGATCTGAATCTTTTAAATAACGGACCGGTGCCACCGGAGCCACGCCCGCAGCAAACACAACGCCATCCAACATCCCGACAGCATCCGCAAGCTGCGCTCGCCCCGCCGAGGAGCTAAGGTCGGACGAAAGCCACCCCGCACCCAACTCTTGTGCAGATGCGTTGAGTTTGTCCTCGTTCCGACCCGACAGTACCAGTCCGGCACCTTCACGCTTCAGGTAGCGAGCAATCGCATGCCCCAAACCACCAGTCGCGCCGACGACCAGAACCTGCTGGTTCTCAAATTTACCTGCGACACTCATGACTCAGACCGTGAACTCACCAAGGCAAACAATGCCTCCAATGTCTCACAACTTTTCAACGCATCCGCTTTTAAACGAACATTATACTCCGCATCAACCATAGCGATGACGGTTAAGACAGCCAGCGAGTCCCACGCTTCGAGCTCCCGGTATGCCGTTTCCGCAGTTAATGAACCGGGCTCAATATCCTCGACCGCTTCTTCGAAATTTTCGATAAATTTTTCTAAACTCATGGGGTGTATTTAAAAGACGAATACCGCTTCAAGGGCCGACTAACAAGTTTCTATTCGCAGGCGGCACTTTCAATGACTTCACAGACAGGGAGCGCGCCGACATCCAGAATCACACTGGCCCAAGAGAGGCCGACTCCAAACCCGGACAGCAGCAGCCGCTGCGAACCGTCACCAGTGAGCGCCTCCTGCAGCTCCCCGCACATCGCGGACGGAATCGAAGCCGAACTTTGATTCCCATAGCGTTCCACCGTTTTCATCGGCACTTTCGCGGGATCCAGCTTCAATCGCTTGGCAATGTTGCTCAAAATATAACGGTTCGCCTGGTGAAAGACAAAGTAATCCACCGCTTCGAAGTCCAACCCGGCATACTCAACCAAATCCCGAACCGCTTTAGGCTCTTCCACGATCGAGAAATTAAAGATTTCGGCACCGTCCATAAATAGGTTTTCAGGTGTCCGTACGTTACCGCTCTCATCCACCACTTCCGCGCGCGTTTCCGCCGACCCCGGACAGCGAGCCCCTCCAGCCGGAACGATCAGGTTATCAAACCCCTTCCCGTCGGTTTCGAGACTGAACCACGCCGTACTGTCGCACGCACTTCGCTGAACCAAGGTCGCACTGCCCCCGTCGCCAAAAAGCGGCGCCACCGCACGGTCTTTCGGGTTCACGATTCGGCTGATGGTGTCCCCCGCGAGGAGCAGCACACGCTCGCAGCCGCCGCCACTCACCATCATATGCGCCAGCCACAGCCCATAGACATAGCCCGAACACCCCAGGTTCACATCCAGCGCGGCACAGCTTTTGGGTAAATCCAAGCGCCCATGCAGCACTGCTGCATTGCATGGCTGCGAGTAGTCCGGCGTTTGCGTCACACAAATCACCGCGTCGATGGCTTCCGGGGCCAGCTCCGTCGCCTGCATAAGACGTTGAGCCGCGGTATAACATAAATCCGCCGTCGTCGTTCCGGCCTCCACCACGCGCCGTCGATCCAAGCCGATCGTCTTTTTCAGTCGCGCAATTTGCTTCGCGTTCCCCCCGAACAACTCGACCTCATCATCGATACATTTTTCCATCGGCGGCACACAAGTAACGACCCCGCCAATTTGAATCCGATTGAAACTGCATTTCGCCATTTCTTGAACATGAGCGTGCGTCTTATAGAGTGAAAGCTCAATTTTCGCATCATATCAACTAGCTCAATATGCAAACAAAGACATTGCACCCAAGCGAAAGCTCCACTTACATGCATGGTAATTCGATTGTAGCCGGGAGAATATTCCGGCTCCGATCGATCCTAACTCTCAATAAACTAAAGCCTTAAGAAAGGAACACACTTTGGACTTAAAAGTAATCAAGCAGGTAGTTGATCTGATGAAACGCTCGGAACTTTCCGAATTTGAATTTGAAGAGGAAGGCTTCAAGTTGCGCCTCAGCCGTAAGAACGGCGAAGCTCAAATCATCCAAGCCGCGCCAGTCGCAGCCGCGCCAGTCGCAGCAGCTCCAACAGCAACAGCAGCAGCCGCGCCAGCGGCCGCTCCCGTTGAAGAGAAAGGAATCTCCGTCATCAAATCGCCGATGGTCGGTACATTCTACAGCGCGGCCTCTCCGGAAAGCCCTGCATTCGCGAAAGTCGGCGGCAAGGTCGGCGCGGACTCGATCGTTTGCATCATCGAAGCGATGAAGGTAATGAACGAAATCCAGGCCGAAATGAGCGGCACCATTACTGAAGTTCTTATCGAGAACGGTGAAGCCGTCGAATACGGCCAACCGCTTTTCAAAGTTAAAACGGCTTAGTCTGAATGATTAAAAAGGTCCTCATCGCAAATCGAGGCGAAATCGCACTTCGCATCGTCCGCGCTTGTAACGAACTCGGAATCAAGACGCTCGCCGTCTACTCCGAAGCCGACGAGCAATCCCTCCACGTCCAGCTCGCCGATGAAGCGATCTGCATCGGCCCACCTGCTGGCAACCTCAGTTACCTGAAGGCAGATCGCATCATCGCAGCAGCTGAAATCGCCGACGTCGACGCGATCCATCCGGGCTACGGGTTCCTCGCCGAGAATGCTGATTTCGCCGAGCAATGCGCTGAGTGTAATATCAAGTTCATCGGCCCCGGGCCGGAAGCGATCATCAACTTCGGCGACAAGGCGAAAGCCCGCGAAATGGCCGTCAAAGCCAAGGTGCCGGTCATCCCCGGCAGCGATGGCACGGTCGACGACGAAGCGACCGCACTTAAAGTCGCGAAAGAAATCGGCTTTCCGGTCATCATCAAGGCGGTCGCCGGCGGTGGCGGCAAGGGCATGCGCACTGCACACAATGCGGTCGCTTTTGCCAAAGAGTATAATAACGCCCGCAACGAAGCCGAGAAAGCATTCGGCAACGGCGCCGTTTACCTCGAACGTTTCCTTGAAGCACCCCGCCACATCGAGATCCAACTCCTGGGCGACCAATATGGCAACGTGATCCACCTCGGCGAGCGCGATTGCTCGATTCAGCGTCGCCACCAGAAGGTGATCGAAGAAGCGCCTTCGCCCTTCATCTCCGACGAAATTCGCAAGAAGATGGGCCGCGATGCGGTCAAGCTGGCCAAGTCCGTCAACTACGAAGGGGCCGGCACGGTCGAGTTTCTGGTCGATGGCAAAGGCGAATATTTCTTCATTGAAATGAACACCCGCATTCAGGTTGAGCATGGCGTGACTGAAGAAGTCACCGGTGTCGACTTGGTGAAAGAACAGCTCCTCATCGCGGGCGGACAAAAACTCAGCTACGAGCAGAAGGACATTAAAATCACCAAGCACTGCATCGAGTGCCGCGTGTGCGCCGAAGATCCGAGCCGCAACTTCGCGCCCTGCCCGGGTGAAATCGACCTTTATTACTCTCCGGGCGGCCATGGCGTGCGCATCGACTCGCACTGCTACAGTGGCTACACCATCCCTCCTTACTACGACAGCATGATCGCAAAGGTCATGACTTTCGGTCGAACGCGCGAACTCGCCCTCGACCGTATGGATCGCGCCCTGGGCGAATATCTCATCCGCGGGATCAAAACCAACATCCCGTTCTCCCGCGCAATCATTCGCGATCCGATCTTCCGCGAAGGCAAAGCCACAACGAAGTATATCGAGGATTTCATTGAGCGCGTCCCCAAGGATCTTTACACCTAAAAAATCAACAGTATATTGCACCGATCATGAGTAACGAATCTGAAAACAATCAGGAGTCTACAATCCCTACAGTTTCCGAGGACTCCAATACTCTCGGCGACATTCGCATCAACCATAGTGTTGTCGCTAGCATCGTCCGCCTTGCAGCTCTGGAAGTCGCCGGTGTCGCCGCGGTTGGCGGCGGATTCGTCGATGGCATCGCAGAAATCTTCTCAAAAAAAGGAGATGAACGCGGCGTTCGCGTCGATGAAGACGAGGTCGGGGACTACCAAATTGAAATACGCGTCATCCTTCGCTTCGGCGTTGAACTCGCTGCAGTCGGCACAGAGATCCAGCAGCGCATCGCAGAGCAGGTCGAAAAGATGACCAGCAAGAGCGTCGCGCGCGTCAACGTCGTCATCGACGGCGTCCGCACCACGGAAGAAGAAAAAGAGCAGAACGACGAGTGGACCGGCGAAGCACACGTCGACTAATTGCCGACTAAGCCCGCAGGTCCAATTTTCGGAACGCACAGAAAAAACAGCCCCTTATGAACTGGACCGAAATCACCGCGGCGCTTCGCCATCTCTCAGAGCCTGCCTATCTCTATGTCGGAGGTGCCGCTCTGGCGCTCGCGCTACTCTTGATGCTCTTGAAGCGACGCCAGCCGAAAAATGTAGTCGCCTACACCACCGAGAATGGGCGCGTCATGGTCAGCCGTGCGGCGATCATCGAGTTGGTGCGTACTTCCTGCGAACAACTGAACGACGTTTCGAAGCCCAGTGTCAGAATTCAAACCAAAGGTCGGTTCACGCATTTTGATGTCCGCCTCAAACTCACGAGTGGAGGCCGACTCAAAGATATCGAGCAAACCCTCCAGACTCACCTCCGACAGGGACTGACCGAGAACCTCGGTATCGAGAACCTCGGCAAAATCAATATCGTCGCGACAGGCTTCAAAAGCGGCCGAATCGAACTCTCCAGTCCGATCACCAAAGAAGAACGCGCCCCCTCCGCGCCAGTTCAGGACTCCAGCGCCACCGAGGCACTCGAGCCGGAATTCGAGGGACTCGAAGAAGAGCTCGAGCAAAAACCGCTGTAGCAGCGAAAAAGACCGCTCGTATCGCTGAGCTTGATATGGTGACAGTCAAATCCGAAAGGGCTGAGGCGGATCATCAAACCTGTGAAGGTGTATTATAAGACTGTTTTCGAGAAAGCAGTAACCATCTCCGTTGAAAGGAGTGAAAGCGATTTCCGCCTTTCCAGAATCACTGGAAGCAATTCGAACATGGAATCACATACGTTCAGATGCGATACCACTACAAGTAATCGAAGACGAACTAATTGTAAACGTTGTCAGAGTGGAGCACCGCCGTGAAGCCTACAAAACTGATGTGAAGCAGTCGCGACTGGACAACGGCTGATACTGCACCGCATCTTTACATTCGCCCCTGCCACAAAGCATTTACTACTTCTCGGGGCGCATCGCGAGGCTGACGACTTCCTTATCGAAGTAGTTGCGATCCATGCCCGCGTTGACGACGAGGCCCTGACCGTTAATCCCGCTTGAAGCAGGACTCAACAAAAAGACCGCGGTGTTGGCGACTTCCTGCGTGGTGAGGTTCTGCTTACGAAAGGTCAATTTCTCGGCATAGAGATAGCTCTCCAAATAGCCGGGAATGCCTGCCGATGCGCTGGTCTTGAGTGGACCGGCGTTGACGGTATTGAAGCGCACGCGGGTATCCGCGCCGAAGGATTTTGCCAAGTTGTAGGATGAGGTCTCCAGCGCCGCCTTGATTGGAGCCATGTAGCCGTAGTTCTCGGCCGTCACATCGGTGGACGAGATGCCAATCGATACGACCGATGCCTCATTGTTTAAATGCGGCTTGAACGCACCCGCCACCTCAACCAGCGAGAAGGCCGAGATCGCAGTCGCCTGCAAGAAGTCTTTACGCACCGTATCGTGAAACGGCTTAAAGCCCTCGGAGTAATTCGCAAAGGCGATGGAGTGCACAATGCCATCGAGCGGACCGTAGTCGGCACTCACCTGTTCGGCCAGCGCGGTGATCTGCTCCGGAAATTCCACAT
>ERZ1046740.1295-NODE-1295-length-17880-cov-7.972791_pt1 | contig 17880 bp, 14 predicted proteins | sample MGYA00383093_ERZ1046740 | MGnify/ENA primary metagenome ERZ1046740 (study PRJEB29581, sample SAMEA5548363) | metagenome | biome: marine; feature: coastal; material: water | depth 25 m | study: Short-term variability in the microbial, nano- and picoplankton... | reverse complement strand
AGGGTTTTTAAAATCAGTAATTGGATATGTTCTTGAAAATTGCAAAGATGATCTTGCATTTTTAAACGACCGCTTTGTTAAGGAGGAGGCCGCTAAACCGAAACTAGAAAGAAGCGAAACAGACTTGATCTCCAAATTACAGTCTGTTGTAGACAATAACTTTGTGCGTTTAAGCTATACGGAGGCAATAGACATTCTTCGTAACTCAAAGCCAAATAAGAAAAAGAAATTCAAATACCCTGTAGATGGTTGGGGAGTAGACTTACAAAGTGAGCACGAACGCTACCTTGTAGAAAAACACTTTAAATCTCCGGTTATTTTGTTCGACTATCCAGCAAACATTAAAGCGTTTTACATGCGTTTAAACGAAGATGGAAAAACTGTTCGTGCAATGGACGTTCTTTTTCCGGGCATCGGAGAAATTGTTGGTGGATCGCAAAGAGAAGAGCGCTATGATGTTCTAAAACAAAAAATGGCCGATATGGACATTGAGGAAAAAGAGCTCTGGTGGTACTTAGAAACGAGACAGTTCGGTACTTGTGTGCACAGCGGGTTTGGATTAGGCTTTGAAAGATTGGTGCAATTTGTAACCGGAATGGGCAACATTAGAGATGTTATTCCTTTCCCTAGAACCCCAGGCAGAGCTGAATTTTAAAGTTTGGCCTTCTTTTTGAAAGGTTAAACAGTGTTTATAACCCATTACTTATGTTAACGCAGTCTCAAACATTTAAACTCCAACAAAAACTGTCTCCTCAGCAGATTCAGTTAATGAAGCTTATTCAGTTAAGTAATACTGCGCTAGAAGAAAGAATTAAGGAAGAGATACAGGTCAACCCAGCCTTAGAAGAAGGTAAGGAAGCCGATTCGGATGCTGACCTCACAGCCAGCCAAGAAGAAAAAGCTACAGAAGAACAAGTTGAAAGAGACGACATCATCGAAAATTATTTAAGCGATGATGACGGACCAGATTACACACGTAAAACAAACAACCACTCTAGCGATGACGAAGAAAAGCAAGTCCCGTTGGCTGGTGGTGTTAGTTTTGTTGAGTTTTTAAATAGCCAATTAAATGTGAGTAGTTTAAATGAGCATGAGCGCGGCATCGCTAATTTTTTAATTGGTTCTCTTGAAGAAGATGGTTACTTAAAACGTGATTTCCAAGACATTGAAGACGACCTTGCGTTTAGATCTGGGTTAATGACAAATCATGCTGAACTTGATAAAGTTCTCAGTGTTCTTCAAGAATTTGACCCTCCGGGTGTTGGTGCAAGAGATCTACAAGAATGCTTGGTTCTGCAATTAGAAAGAAAATCAGCTACACCTGCGAGAAGTAATGCGCTAACAATTTTAGACTACCATTTTGATGAGTTTCAAAAGAAGCATTTCGATAAGCTTGAAGCAAAATTAGGGTTGACTTCTGATGATTTACAGCTAGCCGTAAACGAAATCAAAAAACTCAACCCTAAACCTGCAAATGCTGCCCCAGATAATTCACGTCCAACAGAGTATGTTATTCCAGATTTTATAGTTACTGCAGAAAATGGCGAGGTAGAATTGATTATTAATTCCAAACACGCACCTGACCTATTTATCAGCAATAGCTTTAAAGAAACGCTGCAGCATTTTAAAAGTGCAGATGGCAAAGTCAATAAAAAACTAAAAGAAGACATTACTTTTATTAAGCATAAAATTGATGCTGCTAGATGGTTTATCGAAGCTATTAAGCAAAGACAGCACACATTGTTTATCACAATGACAGCAATAATCGAAAGACAAAAAGCATACTTCCTTACAGGAGATGAGAAAGAGCTGCGCCCTATGATTTTGAAAGATATTGCTGATGTAATTAATATGGACATCTCTACAGTATCTCGTGTTGCAAACAATAAGTTTGTTCAAACACCTTACGGCACCTTTTTAGTTAAAAAGTTGTTTTCAGAGTCTATGACGAATTCTGAAGGTGAAGACATTTCAACCAAAGAGATAAAAAAGACTCTCGAAGAAATGATTGACGAAGAAGATAAGCGCAAACCGCTTACCGATGAGGCTTTGTCTAAAGCGTTAAAAGAAAAAGGCTATCCTGTAGCAAGAAGAACTGTGGCGAAATACAGAGAACAACTAAATATGCCAGTTGCCCGCATGCGTAAACAAGTTTCTTAATGTGGGCTAAAATTATTTCCTACATCATTCACCCCGCTATCGTCCCTGTCGCAGGGGTTCTTATAGCATACTACACTCTACCTTATTATATTCCTGAACCATTGTTTCTATTTGTTCTAGCTTATGTTTTTACAGGAACATACCTCTTTCCACTTATTATTGTTTTCGGGCTATACAAGCTTAAGTTTATCAATTCCATTCATTTAAAAACACGCAGAGAACGCGTCTTTCCATTCTTAATTAGCGCCTTTTTTTATTTTTTAACTGCAAAAGCTGTTCTCCAATTTCACTTTCCATCAGAATTAGCGCGTTTTCTTTTCGCAGGGTGTCTGATTCTCGTGATGCAACTTTTGGCACTTCGGTATACCAAAATCAGTGCACATGTTGCTGGTGCTAGCGCGGTATTAACTTGGTTAGTTTGTTTATCTGCGCATTACTATTTAAACCTTCTGTTCCCAATAGCAATAGCTGTTTTGGCTTTGGCTTTTGTGAGTAGCGCGCGTTTGAAATTGAAAGCCCATACCAGCTCAGAAATCATCAGTGGTTTTTTAACAGGAGTCATCGCAGTGTTAGTGCTTTACAGTTGGTAAAAAAGAAAATTGTCCTTTAACTAATTGGCCGCCGTCTTTACTCATTCTGTTTTTGAATAACGTGTAAAAAATCACTTAATTTGACGCTAAATTTCTTAACGAAGAAATCGAAAACTTATGAAAAGAATTATATGTGCTTTCAGCCTGGTCGTTTTTGCCCTTTCGTTTGCAAACGCATCTCACCTTTCAGGTGGTGATATTCAGTATCGCTACATTGGAGATTCAACAGGAACTGCTCATCACTATGAAATACTCGTTCGTATTTACCGTGATGCCTCTGGCGTCAATTTAGGTAATACAGCAAACGTTGTGGTGAGTTCAAGTTGTAATGCCAACATTTCTGTTGTATGCAACTTATTACCTGGAACAGGAGCTGGTAATGTGGCTCCAACCCTTTTCGACTGCGTAACACCGAGTGCCAGCACAAAAACTTTAGAAATATGGGCATATCGTGGTTACGTTGTGCTACCTGGCCCATGTGCCGATTATGCATTTTATTGGTCGTCTTGTTGTAGACCTCCAGGGATTACCAATATTCCGGCATCTTCAGGTCAAGGGTTCTATTTTGAAGCGAAATTGAACAATTTTGTAGGGAACAATTCATCTCCTCTTTTCATTTCAGAACCAGTAAGAGCATTTTGTGTAGGGAACAATTTTAACTGGAAGCAAGGTGTTTTGGAAACAGATGGTGATTCACTCCATTTTAGCTTAATCGCTTGTAGAGAGTTAGCTGGTGGTCCAGTAGATATACCATTTAACCCAGGCTATTCTGCAACTCAACCTATTACAAGTATGCCTTCAGGCCCAATGGTTATTCATCCAAAAACTGGTGTGATTAACTTTACTCCTTCTCAGCAAGAAATTGACGTTCTGGCTGTATTGGTAGAAGAGTTTAGATATGATAGCGCATTGTTTATTTGGGTTCCAATCGGGACTTCAAATAGAGATATGATGATTCAAATTGAACCTACATGTAGTCCACAAGCGCAGGCAGGTGTAATCTTAGACTACAATGCCCCAGGAACTTATCCTGATCCAATAAGTGGTTTACCAACTATTGACTACGATTGTTTAGATAGTAGTGTTGTTATGAACTTCGCCAATAAATTGGACTGTAGCTCTATTTCTCCTGACGGAACAGACTTTAGATTAACGGCACCGACGGGTCAACCGATTCCGGTTAAAGAAATCATATCTATTTGTGACGCCAACAATGAAACAAAGCAGCTCTTGCTCAAACTTCATAAGCCTCTAGCTTTTAACGGAAAATACTTTTTGTATTCTAAAATTGGAAATGATGGAACAACACTGTTAAACAAGTGTGGTTTCCCAATGGCTGAATTTGATACAATCCAATTGAATGTTCAAGGTTGTTTTAATATGCAAATGGATATTAAAAATGTTTGGGTGAAAAATGATAAATACCCCGTTGTTGAATGGAAAGCAGATACCAGCTCGTACCCTAATTATTTATTTGACAGGTTTTTAATCTTCAGAAAAGATCCAGGAGGTTCTTACCAGCAAATTGGTCAAGTTGTTGATCAGTATAAGAATTTTTACCAAGACGAGTCTTTAGGCGCAACAAACGTTGATGCAGATGAATACGATTATAAAGTAGAAATGGTATTGAATAGCACCGCTTTGGGTAAAACAAGAAGTATCACTTCTGTTCTGCTTACAAGTGGTGGAGCAAGCTGTGACACTGTTTCAATGAATTGGACTGCTTATGATGGCTGGGCCAACCCAGAGTATACAATTTACTATGGTGAAGATGACGGTATGGGTGGAATTACTTGGACTGCTGACAATACCGTTCCAATTTTAGATACTTTTTATACATTCATGCTAGATCCATCTAAGGAAGCAGGAAATTATAAATTGAAAGTAGAGGCTGTAAATCCATCTGCGAATTATACTATGGTTTCTAATTGGACGACATGCTCTAAAGTTGTACCTCCACCTCCTCCAGTTTATGATCCAGTCGTTCCTAATGTGTTTACACCTAATAATGATGGTCAAAACGATTTATTGACTATTGAGAACATAGACAATTGGACAACGAAAAGATTTGTTTCTATTCAAAATCGTTGGGGAGTTCAGGTGTTTGTAACCGACACTTACAACAATGCCCAAGCCTGGGATGGAACAGACAAAGGCGGCAGTGATGTGTCTGATGGAGTATACTTCATCGTTGTTGAGCTTGAAGATGGGCCAACCAATAGAACGTATAATTATACAGGTACCGTAACATTAATGAGAAATCAATAATTTCATTTAATTATTAAAAAGGGAGCCTTCAGGCTCCCTTTTTTTTGCTCTATATTTTCGAGGAATAACAGTTCGTGTCGGCAACTAAAAATGCCCTTAGCACATTGAGCAATCGTAGCATTAGTGTACGCTAAAACTACTCTACCTCTGAGTAAGTCTCTGTTTTGTAGGTTTAAAAAGTTAGGTTCATTTGTTCAAAATAAGAATCTACAACCTCAATCGAACGTGAAAAAACTAGTCTTAGTATTCGCCCTCTTCCTTTCTCTTTTCCACCCTTTAAAAGCAAGCCATTTTGCGGGCGGTGATCTACAATACGCATATATCGGGGATTCAACTGGAATTGCACATCAATACTTGTTTATTCTTAGATTGTATAGAGATGTTTCTGGAATACAAATGCCCCTAGATGTTGATTTAAGTATTTGCTCTTCTTGCTTTCCCTCACAAACCATAAACTTACCACAACATGGTCCTGCTATGCTTGCGCCTACGTTATTCGATTGTGTAGATCAAAATGCGCCAGGAACAGTCTCTATGGAGGTGTATGAATACAGGAAGGTTGCCGTGCTGCCAGGCGTATGCCAAGATTTTGAATTTATTACCGAATCTCTCAATGCGCGCAATGGAGCCATTGACAACTTAACTTTGCTTTCTGCAAACGGAAACTTAGTCATAGAAGCAAGCCTTAACAATTACCTTGGGAACAACTCATCTCCAAAATTTGTAAGTGAACCGGTTCGTGCATTCTGTGTTGGCCAAAAATTCAACTGGAAACAAAGTGCGATAGAAAAAGACGGAGATTCACTTTTCTTTAGACTCATTGAACCTAAGGGAGGGCCTTTCAACCAAATTTGCAATTCTGTTCCATATACGTTTATGAATGGATGGACCTATTTACAACCCATACGAACCACAACAGGAACATCGCTCACTATCAATAATAAATCTGGGTTAATCACTTTTACCCCTGCTTTTCAAGAAGTAGATGTTTTGGCTATTGGTGTACAAGAATTTAGATATGATACCATTTATGGTCAATGGGCTGAGGTTGGCGAATCTACGCGAGACATGCAAATTACCGTTTCGCCAAATTGTACGCCTCAAGCCCAGTTGGGAGTAGTTTTAGATTATTCAGCTCAAGGAACATATATAGACCCAATTTCAGGCTTACCGACAATTGACTACACCTGTTTGGATAGCAGCATTATTATGCATTTCCAAACGAAACTCGATTGCAGCACGATTTCTGCGGATGGCACAGACTTCAGATTAACATCGCCTACAGGCCAACCTATACCCATAAAGGAAATAGCTTCTATATGCGATGCAAATTTTGAAACTGACCAGCTTCTGGTTAAGCTTCACAAACCATTGGCTACAAATGGAAAATACTTTTTATACTCTAAGATTGGCAATGACGGGAATACTCTTTTGAATAAGTGTGGTTTTCCAATGTCAGAGTTTGACACAATACAGCTCAACGTTCAGGGTTGTTTTGAGCTTAAAATGGATATTAAAAATGTTTACATAAATGAAGATAAATTTCCTGTGGTGGAATGGGACTTAGACAAAACATCTTATCCCAACTATCTCTTTGACAAAATGCTTATTTATCGAAAAGACCCAGGGGCTGCATTTGTGCAAGTGGGTGAGCAACTCAATCAAAACAAAAACTTCTATTTCGATCAACAAGTAGATGCATCTATGGTCGACATTAACGAATACGACTACAAAATTGAAGTCCTTCTGAATAATACTCTGTTGGGTAAATCGCAAAGTATAACATCGATTTTACTTGAGACTTCTGGAAACAACTGCGATTCATTGGAGTTAACATGGACAAAATATGATGGATGGACAAACCCAACTTACACAGTCTACTTAGGTGTAGAAAATGGAACAGGAGGATACAATTGGATTTCTCAAAACACGACATCTATCCCTGACAATAGCTTTGTATTTAAATTGGACCCAACACAAGAGGCCGGAAACTACAGGCTTAAAGTGGAATCTGTAGACCCAACAAGTACATATACAGCCATATCTAATTGGACGAGCTGCGGTAAAAATTCACCTTCCTTTGATGAGCCTACCGATCCCGTTATCCCAAATATATTTACGCCTAACAACGATGGCCAAAATGATCTGTTTCTCATTTCTTCTTTGTATGATTGGAGTGGAAAAAGGCAAGTAATTATTAGAAACAGATGGGGCGAACCGGTTTTTAAAACCGACAACTATAACAATGCACTTGCTTGGGACGGAACAGGTATAACAGGAAAAGAATTGGCCGATGGAGTATATTTTATTCTCGTCAACTTTTACGACAACGACTCCGGAAGAACGTTTGAGTACAACGGGACCGTCACAATAATTCGAAACAAATAAAAATCAAGTAGGAGCTTCGGCTCCTATTTTATTTCCATTGTGCCAATTGTTTTAAATCAACATTTCCTCCTGAAATAATAACCCCAACTTTATTGCTTTTAAACATTTCAGAATTGTTTATTAATGCGGCAACGGCAACAGCAGAAGATGGCTCAATGACCATTTTCATGCGCTCGTAAACAAAGAAAAGAGCCTTTTTGATATCTTCTTCAGAAACAGTAAAAACATCGCTTACCTCCTTTAAAATAATAGGCAGATTAATCTCGCCTAAAGATGTTTTTAGCCCATCTGCTATAGTCAAAGGGTTTTTAGAAGGGACAAATGACTTCGACTTGAAGGATTGAAATGCGTCATCGGCTTGTTCTGGTTCGGCCGCATAAACCTTAATCCTTCCGTTAGAAAACCACTTCGCAGACAATGCCGATCCAGCCAATAAGCCCCCTCCGCCTACGGGTGCTAAAATTACATCCAGATTGTCAACTTCATCCATTAGCTCTAAAGCACAAGTCGCTGCACCAGTAATAATATTTTCATCGTTATAGGGCGGTATAAAAACAGCATTTGATTCTTGCAGAACATGTTCCAATTTCGACTCTCTGGCATCAAGTGTCGGTTCACACTCAATGACCTTTGCGCCATACCCTTTTACAGCATCTTTTTTCACCGCGGGAGAGTTGCTCGGCATTACAATAGTCGCTTTACACCCAAACTGCCTCGCTGCCCAGGCCAAAGCTTGCGCATGATTTCCTGATGAATGTGTCGCCACATGTACATTGCCTTTATTGCTTGTCAATAATTCGCTTAAAGCATAGGTTGCTCCTCTAGCTTTAAACGCACCGACTTTCTGGAAGTTTTCACATTTGAAATAAGCTTCAACACCGGTTAAGGCATTAAAAGTGGAACTGGTAAAAACCGGAGTTTTGTGAATAAATGGAGCTATTCTGTTGTGGGCTTCAAGAATTTTTTCTTTCGTCATAGGGAATACAAACTTACTCTAACATAACAGTATAGTGGGAAATTGTGATTTGTTTGGTTTGAATATTTTGAACCATTATGTATTGCCCATTTGGGCTTTTCTTAGGCACCATCACGGGGACTGTTTTTAACTTTTCATGTTGACCATCTAGACTGCTGTTTGTGCCGGGAACAGCATTAAAGATTTGAGGGTTCTGCCCACGCTTCAGTACACGCTCTTTAATCGTACCCCCCCCACTATGTCGTTCTCTGGTGCATGAATAACAAATGTACCATCTGCCTTGGTTTTCGTTTCTATGATTATCTCTTCATCTCGCTCTAATTGAACTTTCGCTTCTTGAATATTCTTTCCTGCTTTTCGATCTGAAATCACTCCTGAAACTTCACAGAGAGAACTACATGCAAATACTCCTAAACATAGAAGTAGAGCAAAAGCACTAAAAAAGTTTGGAGTAACGCTCTTTCATATTTGAATTTCAGTCTGTTCTAACGAAGTTACACTTATATCTTCAAAATGGCTTTTGCCTTCATACAATTCACAAATCTTCAACATCAAAATTTCCTCAAACTCTTTCTCCAAATTTGCATCAAAAACAAGTGCTGAGTTCTTTCTGTATCCTTCATTTAAACGAGCTACCATTGCGCCTTGACTAAATTTGCGGAGACTGAATACTGCGGCATAGACATTTCCATTCCCTAACTTCTTTTTGTCAAACATGTAGGCATACATCAATAATTGAAGCACCTTTTCTTTCTTCTTGTCTACATCAAAGATTTCAGAAAGCTCCTTTATATCAAGGTTTTTCTGTTCAACGGCCCCTGTCTTGTAATCAATAATGAAAATATCATTGCCGCGTCTTTCTATTCTATCCGCCTTCCCAACAAGCTTCACATCAATATCAAGCTCTTTCAGATAGACTGTTTTTACCAACTTTTCTTCAAGGCTTATAAGCTCGAGAGGCATCCCTTTCAACAAAAGGTCTTCACTAGTTTTTTCATCAATTTTTAAAAAATTGAAAAGCATTGTTCTTGCAACCTGCAAGACTAAAAGGTTTTTACCTTCGTGTAACTGCCCTTTTTTATAATGCTCTTTGAACTTAGTTTCAAGCAGACCAGGAACACTTTGCACCATTCCTTTAAAATCTTCTTTACCAGGGAAGGATCCAATAAAAGGTTTGTATAAGTCTTCAAGAACATCGTGCACAACGACACCCAAAGTGGCGTAGCCTACACTTTCTTCAAGCTCATTTTCTTCTCGAACACGTAATATCTTATTGAAATAAAACTCAAGTGGGTTTCTAACATATTCAGACAATGCCGTTGGTGTAACTCCTTTTTGCAAAAAATCTAAAATGTCGCTTTTAAGCAATCTCGATTTCTCTATTTGAGTAAACATATCTAAACTATCATCCGTTACAGATAGAGACGATTCTTTTTCAGTAATGGTTACACCCTCCGCCTTCCACTCGTTTTCAATCTGACGTATAAATCGGCTTTTTTCCTTTCCTCCAATACCGCTCGAAGTGTTGTTATAAATCAAATGTATATTCTTCGCACGCTGTAGAAGTCTGAAAAAATGGTACGCATAAATGGCATCTCTTTCATTGTGCACTGGCATTTCATAATACCGTCTGATGTCATAAGGGATAAAACTGTTATTACTTTTACCAGAAGGCAGCACCCCTTCGTTCACAGTTGTAAGAATGAGGTTTTCAAAATCAAGTGTCCTGGTTTCTAAAACCCCCATAACTTGAAGCCCCATAAGAGGTTCTCCATAAAATGCTACTTGTTCGGCGCCTAATGCCGTTTTAAACAAATCAATAACCAGTGAATAATTCAGTTCGATATTGGCAGTTTCTAAATCTAGAATTAGGCTTCTTACTACTGAAACAACGTTGAAATAAATTTCCTTTTCGACTGAAGAAAGCTTCTGTTTTTCAGCAAAGTTTTCGAGAGTTTCTGTGACTGTCGCAAGAAAAGAACTCGGGCTTTGGTCTTCATAAAGAGATGTCAAAAACATAGATGACATTTTACCTTCCTCCAGAGTCTCATTCATTTCATGGCTTCTCAGAAAAACAAGATTCTCTTCTTTGAGTCTGTTCAGCAAATCTCTACTTAACTCTTTACCATTATCTCCTAGAGTGTTGGCTGCTGGGCCAAATTCAAGGAGCCGCTCTAAGTCCTTAAAGTAGATTGCTGGTTTTGCGGCTAGCTTGTTCTTCACCTTCAAAGCGGTTAAGACAAAAATGCCGGGGTTCGCTTGACGCAAGCCCATTCCCATGGTCACGTTGACTTCTTTAAAATCTTCAGGAATAGAGTTTAATACTGGCATTAACAAGTTTTCGTCTGCTAAAACAACCGCTGTATTGGTTGCTTCAGAAGGCATTCCGCTCAATATTTCACCCACTTTTTGTGCTTGATCTAAACTGCCTCCCGTTGTGTAAATGTTAACACTCTTGTCCTTTAGCATCGTTTCTCCATTAAAATGCACAGAACCAGAATATCTTTTCCAAGCTTCTCGTTTTTCTCTGATAAAGAAACCCGCCTCCTGCTTTTCGTTGGCTGTGTAGTATGAATCAGAGTCCCAATAGACCGTGCATTTGTTTTCTATTAACAGATGCTCTACAATCTTTTCTTCAGCTTTATTCAAAGCATTGAACCCTGCAAAAACAAAATGCGCAATGTTCTTTCTTTCAGCGAATGACTCCAACGAATTGAGATTTTCAGCCGCAGCTCGATATGCCAAACCTTGCCAACCTAGTTTATTTTCTAAACATGTTTTTGTCAGCGCGTGATAAAGAGGTTTAAATGTTTTCCAAATTTCCAGAAAACGGTCTATAAGCACATAGGTTCCTTCAGATTCGGCTCCCCAGCGCTCAATCGTTTTTGCCGACACCATGTTTTCAAATAAATCATCAGAAGCAACCAAATGCCTGTCTATTTCGTTGAAATCATACAATGCCGTATTTGCCCATTTCATAAAATCTTCAAAACTGTCGTGGCTCTTAAAGTCTAAGAGCAAGTATGTCTTATACGCTTCAAAAAGAAGAGCGTTTCCCTTTAAGGAGTGGATACCGGTAAGTTGAGCAACAAATTCTTCTGCCGTTAAAAGTAAAGGCGCAATGGCTGGTTCAGCAATTAATTCTGCCAAGTACTTTTTAAAGAAAATCTCGGCTCTTCTGTTGGGGAATAAAACACAAATATTTTGAAGAGGAACATTGAGCTCTGTTATAGATTTTGCAACCGTTTTTAAAAAAGGTGTAGACATGAATTGTTTAGAAAAGAAGAAGCATCTAAAATAATTTTTTAGCTCCGCAACATTCATTTTTCAACAATAAAAATTCCGATTATATTTAGTTCCAAATCAAACACTATGGAAAAAGAACTTAATTGGTGGGTGCCAGCCCTAAAAGGTTTGGTGTTTTTTGTACTTGGTATCTTCATAATAAATCAACCAGACACTGCCAGTGAAGCATTTATTACCTATATCGGGCTTGTTCTAATCCTTATCGGAATAGCACTTGCTGCATTCTCCTACTACACGCGAAACAAACTAGAGGGCTATAGAAATTACTTAATTCTTTCTATTGTGCTTATCGCGTTAGGCGTTTTTACCTTAGTAAAACCAGAGTTAGCAGAAAAACTATTGGGAATAACACTCGGCCTAGTTGTTGGATTTAGTGGCGTTATGAATCTGCTCGTTGCCTTAAGCATTAGAAAACAAAAAGTCCCTTTTTGGGTTTGGGTTTTAGTCGTAAGTCTATTTGAATTGCTTATCGCATACGTGTTCATTTTTAATACAAAAATAGCAGGGCTAACACTGATGACCGTATTGGGAGTTGGAATGATCGTTTTTGGAATGGCGAATGTCATTATTGGTATAAACTTAAGACGCTCAATTTCATTTATAAAATCTAGTGAACAATGAAAAAAGCAATGTTAATATTCTGCCTTAGCTTTTTTGCTTTTGGAGCAAAAGCACAAAGTTCTAAGGTCGAATTAGAGCTGTATCAAAGCATTTTCAACTCTGAGAAAAAGGTAATGGTTACTGAATATATGAATCTAAGCCAAGAGCAAAATGCTTCCTTCTTTGAGGTTTACAATGCGTACGAAGTCACTAGAGCTAAACTTGGGAAACAAAGAATTTCGCTTTTGCAGAAATATGCTGCTAACTACGAGGTAATGACAAATGAGTCTGCTGAAGAACTTTTAAAAGACGCGACTTCGTTTTATAGTAAACTAGAAAAAAACAAAGCCAAGTATTCTAAAAAAATGGCTAAAGCTATTGGCGCTAAAAACGCATTACAGTGGCTTCAACTCGAAGAGTATTTAGACCGCGTAATAGGGCTTTCAATAATGGAAAATGTTCCATTTGTTGGCGAGTATAACTAATGAATAATTAACACTACTGCATAACTATGCTTGTACGTAATTACTTTCCTTTCAGAGAAATAGTAGAGCGTAATTGGAAAATATTTATAGCAACCTCCGCGTATGCTGGATTTATATCTTATTTACACACCACCAAAGATTTGGACATGCAGCAACTGTTAGAGTTGCCTTCGTATATCCCTGCCGTATTGGGAACGTCTCTAGCCTTCTTTCTTGGATTTATTACAAACTCCGCATACGACCGTTGGTGGGAAGCCCGCAAAAAATGGGGTGCAATAGTAAACGATTCAAGAAATTTTAGTCGTCAAATTATCAGTTTCGTAAATGCAGAAGATTCCGAAACCAAGAGTATTGTATCTAAAATGATATACCGTCAAATCGCCTGGTGCTATGCACTAAAGCATCAATTAAGGCGACAAGACACATCGGCGAGTCTTCAAAGGATTCTTGGAAAAGGCGACATGGAATCTCTAAAAAAATGGGCGAATCAAGCGAATGCGATAACATTCATGCAAAGCGCAGACTTAAATAAATTGAAAGAGAATGGAAAACTTGATATTTTTCAAGCCTTGCAAGTGGAACGCACAATGAACCACCTTATGGATCATTTGGGTGGTTGTGAGAGAATAAAGAATACCATTTTTCCAACACAATACAGCTTCTTCGTACACGGCTTTATCATCGTGTTCTTAATCTTAATTCCGCATGGTACTGTTTCAAACATGGGCTTTTGGTCTGTGTTACTAACCTTTGGTATAGGGTTCGTTTACTTGATGATAGAAACGATAGAAATTAGCATGCATGATCCTTTTGATATGGAACCAAGTGATACGCCTATGAGCGCCATTTGCAGAACAATAGAAATTGACTTAATGCAAATGATTGGAGCGAAAAAAGTACCAAAGCCCGTAACTCCTGTAGACGGCATTTTACATTAACTTTAGTATTCAGAGCGCTTAGAAAAGAAATGATGGCAGAACCAAAAGAAGAAATTACCCGTTTATTGCAAAGTGTGAATGCTGGTGATAAAAAAGCCGCAAACGAACTTTTTCCTATCCTCTACGGTCAGCTAAAAGACATGGCAAGTCGCTACATGCATTTTGAAAACAATAACCATACACTTCAAGCGACTAGTTTAGTGCACGAGGCCTATTTGAAATTATTAGATCAAAACAATGTAGATTGGCAAGGGCGAACTCATTTTTTAGCTGTTTCAGCGCAAGCCATGCGCAGGTTATTAGTCGACCATGCACGAACGAAAAGCAGAAAAAAACGCGGAGGCGATCAAAAGAAAGTGGGCGTTGAAGTTATAGAGTGGTCCATTCTCGACCCTGAAGTAAGCGAACACGTACTTGCTGTTGACGAAGCTCTAGATAAACTTCAAGAGCTAAACGAGCAGCACGCTAAAATTGTAGAAATGCGCTTTTTCTCGGGCATGACGGTTCAGGAAGTCGCAGACGAACTTGGTGTTTCTAAGCGAAAAATTGAAAGCGAATGGACCATGATCAAAGCGTGGTTGAGAAAAGAATTGAATGAATTTTAATGACGAAGGATCAGTACAATAAAGTACAGTCTATATTTCAGCACCTTTTAGAAATTCCAGAGGCGGTGAGGGAGCAGAAACTCAAAGAACTGTCGTCTGATCCAGAAATTATTAAAGAGGTAAACTCTCTGTTAGAATATAACAACGATTCAACTCTGCTGAATTCTCAAAGACACTCTCACCCTTTAAGCTCACAAAATAAAGCACCGAAAAAACACTGGTACTCTTTTGTGTTTACGAGTACAAATGTCTTTAGAAGCACTTTGGCAATAGCTCTAGTATTGCTCTTTATTTTAGGTCTTTGGACACATAACTACGTTCGGGATTCTCTTCTTGAAGTGCGCCATGCAGAACTCAGCAGAACTATAAATTCTTTAGAGCTGTCGCTCGACATTTGGATAAAAGACTACAAACATGATGTCCAAAGTTTTTCAAGAGATCCAGAAATAAAAGCCGCTGTCTCTAATTATTTAAAAGACCCTAACTCAAAGTCACAGGTTGTAGATTTATTCGAATCAGACTTGGACTTAAACCGTTATTCTGGCTACGCTATCGTCACACTAGATGGAATGGTCATCCTTACCTCAGATACAACTCGGAAACCTTTTCCTCTTCCAAATAGTTCTGGAGAAGCTATTACTTCTGTTATAAGAGGTGAGACTCGATTTGGCCCACCCATTTTTCTCTCTGAATGGAACAGAGCCGATTCCAATTCTATTCCTAAGCAAAATGTTTGGGTCAGCCACACGATTGTAAATAGTGAGGGAAAACCAATCGCCATTGTATCGCTTGCAAGAGCAGCAAAAAAAGAATTTTCCCACTTGTTAAGTGTTACCCATATGGGTGCAACTGGAGAATCTTATGCCGTAGATCCAAATGGCATGTTACTTACAAACAGCCGCTTTCAAAAACAAGTGTTGGAACTTGGTTCAGAGCATTTTTCCGAAGGGGACTCCATCTATAATTTCTTTGTGCGTGACCCTGGTGTTTCCTTGAAAAACCATAAACCCGAGGAGCCGAAAGAGTTATGGGCCCTTACAAAACCCGCTCAAGCCATTCAAACCTATGCCTTCCTTAATGAAAAAAAGTTGGGGTTGATCAAAGAACCCTATCGCGATTATAGGGGCGAAGAAGTCATTGGTGCTTGGCTGTGGTTTCCAGAGTATCGCTTTGGTGTCATCACAGAAATAGACAAAAGCGAAGCCTATTCTATTCTTCCGGTAATCACAATATCCTTCATTATTGTGGGCATAGTTTTAGGAGGGTTCTTTATTCTGAGCATGTTTAGCACTTTAAAAATTGTGCGCCTTTCTGAAAAAATGAACAGAGATAAGTTTGGGAGCTACATTATTCAAAAGCAAATAGGCGAAGGTGGAATGAGTGACGTCTATCTGGCGGGTCATGAACTCTTGCAAAGACCAACAGCTTTGAAGGTGATTAAACCTGAGGCCTTGAACGAAGTTTCTGAAAGCCGTTTTAAAGCAGAAGCAAAACAAATTAGCAGGCTCAGGAATCCACACACCATAGAATTGTACGATTATGGTGTGACCGAACAGGGTACCATTTATTATGCAATGGAATACCTAGACGGAATCAATCTAAAGGAACTGGTGAAATTAACTGGAGAGCTTCCTGTCAACAGAACCATTAAAATCTTATTGGATGTTTGTTATTCTCTTAAAGAAGCGCATGATTTAAATTTAATTCATCGAGATATAAAACCTCAAAATGTAATGGTCTGCGTCCTGGGCGGCATATATGACATGGTGAAAGTTTTAGATTTTGGCTTAGTAAAAGATCTTGAACATGACAATGGTGAAGAACTCACAAAACAGGCCGACATAATAGGAACGCCAATCTATATGGCTCCTGAAAGAATTACAACGCCAACGAAAACGGATACGCGGTGTGACATTTATGCTTTAGGCGCACTTGCGTTTTACATGTTAACTGCAAAGCCCTTATACAATTATAAAAATGATCTAGATGTCATGTATCAAATTATAAATACTGTTCCCGAAAATGTAAATAGTTTGAGAAATGAAGTCCCGGAGATTCTTAGTAATTTAATTTCTGTTTGTCTAGAAAAAGACCCTGACGACCGTCCGGAATCTGTAGACTTTTTAATTCAAGTTCTAAAACAATTAGCCATAGAATTACCGTATTCCGAAGAAGAAGCGATGTCGTGGTGGAAAAGATTTGAAGGATAATTGCGGATTATGACAACAAACTGCGCTTATAGTAGTGATGGAATTAGCTAACTCGATTTATTATTCAGGGATTGGGAGGAGAAAAGTCAATGAAGATTTTTTATATCCCGAATTTCCAAGTAATCAGAACAGCCTGTATATGGTTTGCGATGGCCTAGGCGGAATGGCCTACGGTGAGCTTGCTTCAAAGATGACGGCTTTAGCCGTTCAAAACTATATGGACAAAGTAGAGCTGTACTCAAAGGATGTGGTTGCTTCTTCTATTCACTTTGCAAATAATCTGATTAAGGAGTTTTCTAGCGAACATCCAAAAACAAAAGGGATGTCTTCTACTCTAGCAATGCTCGTGCAAAATGAACATGATTTTTTTGCGGGCTGGGTTGGTGATTCTAGAATCTATCACATTCGTGATGGTGACGTTCTTTTCAAATCTAAAGATCATTCTTATAAGGAGCTTTTAACATCAATGGGTGTTGAAGAAGAGGAGACTAAGGGAATGGGACATATCATTACCCAAGCAGTTGGTGGAAAGCAAAACATTAAACCTGGTTTAGCAAGAATTGGAGATATAAAAACAGGAGATTATTTAGTTTTACTCACCGATGGGGTCCTAGAAGGTGTGCCTGAAGTTGAGTTTTTGAATTATTTTAAATCCAAAAATGAATCAGAGACTATTCTAGAACAAATTGTAAACTTGTGCTCAGAAAAATCAAGAGATAACCATACATTGTACATCTTGAAAACAAAATAATTTATAATGAAAAAACTAGTTCTACTTGCCATAATCGCAGTTAGTTTCAGTGCTTGTCAAAGCTCTATGAGTGTCGTTTCAGACTCTGACAAAAGCGTAGATTTTAATCAATACAGAACATTTCAATTGTTGCCTTGGCCAGAAGAATTAAACAGCTTAGTTAGCCGTAATTCACAAGTACTAATTGACCAATCAATTGTAGAAACCTTGACGCGTTACGGTTACACCGAAGTTGAAAAAAACGGAGATTTAGTGGTGAGTTCATATGTTCACATTGATGAGGAGCAAGGTGTTACAGCGTATAACAATTACTATGGTCCTTCTGGATACGGCTACTACGGTGGTTTCGGTTATGGCTATGGCTATGGTTACGGAGGCATGTCAACAACAACATACCAAGAATACTCTTACCAGGTTGGTAGTCTTATTTTAGATTTCTACGATCAAAAAGAGAAGAAACTGGTTTGGCAGGGCATTGGTACAGACCAACTTTCAGATAACATTAAGAAAAATCAAAACAAAATCCCGAGCTACGTAAGACAGGTATTGTATGATTTTCCTAAAGTAAAAACAAAATAAGACCATCATGAAAAATGTAATTTC
>ERZ1046740.1294-NODE-1294-length-17886-cov-5.193820_pt1 | contig 17886 bp, 21 predicted proteins | sample MGYA00383093_ERZ1046740 | MGnify/ENA primary metagenome ERZ1046740 (study PRJEB29581, sample SAMEA5548363) | metagenome | biome: marine; feature: coastal; material: water | depth 25 m | study: Short-term variability in the microbial, nano- and picoplankton... | reverse complement strand
AAATCAATCGCGGTAAAAGTCGGCATGCCCACCACAGAGCGCAGTATTTGGGTGAGAGGCAATTTGATTTTAGCGCCAACCTCACCCCGGGTGGCTAGCGCCGCCTCAAAAGCAAATTGCTCTCAGCATTGGAACCTAAATCACTCGTTCAACACATCGTACGCCCTAACGATCACGATGAACAACATACGCCACCTCCCATCAATAGAACCTGCGCGAATCACTCAAACCAACTGACTCAAAAAGAGAACGACTGCCACCATGCTCGATGGGGCTGGCCGCCGGCGTAGACCCCCGTCGCTTGAGCGATTTGGCCGACGAACTGGAGGACCTCGCCACCGCCGAGGCGCTACTCACCGCTACGGGAACAGCCGCCAACCTGGCAAGCGACGCGCAGATTGCCGCCGCCGCTCAACGGCTCAATGGAACCGTGCATAGTGCCGATACGGACTTTGGGCGCTTCCCGAAGATCACGTGGCACAATCCGCTCGACACTTAAAAGATCACGTAGCCCTGCACAAGTTTCACCGCGAACACGCCGAGATTACTCGCGGCGTGGGCCAGCATGCAGGGAAAAATCGAGCGGTTCTTGTTCCACGGCCCAAAGCGGAGCGCGTAGAACCACAGCGAGTTTGCGAAGAGGATACCGGTACTGAAAAAGGCCTTGGTGGTGAAGGTCCACGCAAAGGCTTCGCCCTCTTCGTTGCTCCAGAAATGTCCGTGGATCAGCGCGAACAACAGCGAGAACCCGACACAGCTGCCAATCAATGCCGCTTTACCTTTGTTGTCCACCACCAGAAAACCGCGGAAGATCACTTCCTCCACGATGCCGGCGCCGAGACTGGCAAATACGAAAAACCACACCATGTCGCTCTGCTCGGCGGAAATCCCGAGCGCGATCTCGCCGCCGGTCTCGGCGGCGAGAATCAGCAACGCACCGGTGATGCCGATCGTATATAGACCCAGCGAAGCCGAGGTCGCGCCCGGCATGGCCTTCGGATTCGGCTGACCGGATTTACCCGCCCGAAAGTCGTCCCAATACATATAGCCCACGTAAGCCGCGACGCCGACATAGAGCAGGATCATAAAGGGAGATTCGTTCATAGTAAAATAGTAGGGCCTTCGCTTGCGAAGCGCCGCACATCTACACCATTCGCTGCGGCATCGAGCAAGCTCGAGCCCAACAAATAAAGAGCATCGCCACTAGATGTGCCGCGAGTCCGCTTCGTCTTTTTCGACGTAGCCGCTGTCCTGGCGGTTGTGGTTCACTTTGTTCTTCTTGGTGTAAGCTTCGTAGACATCCTCCGGCGTCATACCGAGCACCTGAGCGAGAGAGATGAGAAAGTGAAACAGGTCGATGACTTCGACTTTCGCGTTCTGCTCGTCGAATTCCTGGTACTTCGCCCACCACTTCCATGGCACCGAATCAATCAACTCGGACATTTCCTGCTGCATCGCGCGAGTGTAGTTCAACACCCACTTGGTCTTTTCTTCTTCTGACATGCCGTCGGTATTCACGCCAATGCGCTTGTTCAACGCGTTCTGAAGGTCAAAAATTTCGTCGAGTTTATCCATGGTCGAATACGTAGAAGCGCAAGGCTCCCCTAGCAAGCGGATTCCTCTCTCCAAACAACTTTCAACCAACAACAAGCAACATATCCAACTTAACTCTTGCCGCTGAAAATTTCCTGCTCTACCGATACCTGTCTCGACGTGCGACCGACCTCGGAGCCGAGCTTAAGGATCCGTTTTCCGCTGCCTGATAGATTGCAGCCGCGACAAGCCCGAAAGTCCGCATGAGTCGAGCCTCACAAATGACGTCCCGCCCGCTATGACTGTTCTAGCGCGACACGGACACCAACACCAAAAAGTAACAATAAGATGCCAGAATTCGAAGAAACTGATTCACAGCCAAACCCAGACCACACTTATACACCGAGCACAGATGCTTCCAAGAAGCCGCGCACACGCCGTCGTAGTGGTGGATTCAAAACAGAAGTGAGCTCCTCCGGCACAGCCGGAATGGGCGAAGTGAGCGCAGCCGACGCCTTGAAAGGTGAAAAACTCAGCGGCAGCGCTCGACCACAGGAACGCACGGAACGTGCTGAACGTCCGAAGCCGGCACGCAAACCGCGCGCCGAGCGCCCTGACACAGAAGACGCACCCGCAAAAGCCCCACGCGAACCTCGCAAAGAGCGCGAAGAGCGTGTCACTAATCCTCAGCCAAGCGAAGCAACCCTCGCCGCGATCAAAGAGGTGGAAGCAACAATCGCCGTGCGCCGCGCCGAACGTGACGCACGCCGCAAGGAACGCGAAAAAAACCGCCCGGCGAAGAGCGAGCGCAAACCGGAAGGCCGCGGCAACAAGCCACAGCCGAAAGGCAAGGGTAAGGGCAAGCCAGCCAAGAAAGGCGGCCTACTCGCAGCCATCACAGGATTTTTCGGTAAACTTTTCGGCAGTGAGCCTGAGAAAAAGCCAGCCGACAATCGCGGTTACCACATTGGCGGACAAAAGCGCCAAGGTGGCAACCGTGGCCGCGGCGGTAACCGCGGCGGGCAAAACCGCCAGGGCGGCAAGCGTGGCGGACAAAATCGTCGTGGTGGCAACCGCGGTGGACAAGGTCGTCGTCAAGGCGGCAACGCAAAGCCACATTCCGCGAAATCACTCAGCAACGAGTCTTAATCTCAGCACAACGCAGATCGCATGGATGTCTTTAAAGTCAGCGGGAACGGCCCACTCAACGGTGAGATCAAAGTTGGCGGTGCCAAAAACGCCGCCCTGCCGATTCTCGCCGCCACCCTGCTGACCGACGAGACGGTCGTTCTCAAGAATGTCCCCGACCTGAGCGATATGCGCTTCATGGTCGAGATTCTGCAACACGTCGGAGCCGAGACAGTACAACCCGAGCCGGGCACATGGGAGATCACCGCGAAGGCGATCACCCACGTCGCACCCTACGAATTGGTGCGTAAAATGCGCGCCTCGGTTTGTCTGCTCGGCCCGCTCGTGGCGCGCATGCGCAAAGCCGAAGTTTCGATCCCCGGCGGCTGCGTGATCGGCCCGCGCCCGATCGACCTCCACATCAAGGGCCTCAAGAAGCTCAACTGTAAGGTCGAGATCTCCAACGGCTACGTCCATGTCGACGCGTCCGAGATCAAAGGCGGCCCGATCTTCCTCGGCGGCCGCAGTGGCAGCACCGTCACCGGCACGGCCAACATCGTGATGGCTGCCGTGCTGGCACCCGGCACCACCCGGCTCGAATGCGCGGCTTGTGAACCTGAAATCGTCGACCTCTGCAACCTGCTGGTCAAGATGGGTGCGAAGATCGATGGCATCGGCAGCCCCGAGCTGACCATTACCGGCGTTGAAAAGCTGCACGGCTGCACACATAGTGTGATCGCCGACCGTATCGAAGCCGGCACTTTCGTGATCGCCGCCGCCATCACCCGCGGCGACGTGACCGTGAAAGGCATCGCACCCAAACTGCTCGGCGCCTTCCTCGACAAACTCGAAGAAGCCGGCCTACCAATGGAGCTAGGCGAGGATTACATCCGCGTGCTGCCCTACCAAGGCTCGCTCAAGCCGGTCGATGTCATCACCCTGCCGCATCCCGGCTACCCTACGGATTTACAGGCCCAACTCGGTGCCCTCATGACCGTGACCGAAGGGCTGTCCATCATCACCGAGCGGATCTACCCGAACCGTTTCATGCACGTGCCCGAGCTGCAACGCATGGGTGCGGACATTTCCATCGAAGGCCCCAGTGCAATTGTCAAAGGTGCCAGCAAACTCTCCGGCGCACCCGTGATGGCCTCCGACCTGCGCGCCTCCGCCGCCCTGATCCTGGCAGCCTTCGCCGCTGATGGCGACACTTGGATCCAACGTATTTACCACCTCGACCGCGGCTACGAGCGCTTTGAGCACAAGCTCGCAGCCATCGGTGCCAAGATCGAGCGCCTCAGCGACAAGGATATGCCGAAGGAGCTGCTGGAAGAGTAATAGCAATGGAAAAGCTCTTCAATGACTTCATGGCTGGCTACGTCGAAATGAACTGCCCGCCTAATCTCGTATCTGAAGTTGCCAAAAGTTGATTTTACAGATAACTTAGTTGACAAAAGTTGACACCCCAGTCAGCCATAACACGCTTTATGAGCAAACAGCTGAATATCCCCCTCGTAAGTTCCACAGCTGAAGCGCAAGGCCTAACACAGACTGCCATTGCAGCGCAATTGAAAGTCACCAAGGCTGCCGTTTCTAAATGGCTCACTGGAAAATCTCACCCGCGACCACCTGAATTACTTAAACTAGGTAAGCTGCTTGACCTTGGTTACAAGGATTTGACTATCGACTCAAAAACCGAACCCCTGATCGCATTCAGAAAACGCGCATCCTGCAAAACGACGCCTAAGCACATCAATCGTGCGAAAGCGATGGGGCGCTTTCTCGAACCGCTTACCAGTTATCTCGATTTCGACCCATTTCTGACTCCTGGGTATCTGAAAGAACCGAACCTGGGCTACGAGTATATCCAAAAACTGGTCACCACCCTACGCCGTGAAATGAACCTAGCCGATCACGAGCCGATCGGATTTAAAGATTTAATTAACAAATTCAAAGACCAGCAGGCTGTGCTAATCCCAACCCTTTGGGGGAAGAAGGATAAACATGAAAACGCCTTGCATATCTATTTGAGCGAATCCAAGACCACATGGATCTACCTAAACCTCGATAGCGAAATCCATGACTTCAAGTTCTGGATGGCACACGAATTAGCGCACGTATTAAGCGTCAATCTTCTTGAACAAGATCAGCTCGATTTAGCAGAAGATTTTGCGGACCGCTTTGCCGGTGCCTTGCTGTTTCCAGAAGCTGCGGCCAAGAAAGTTTACAAGCACTACGCCAAAGCTCGCAGTGACCGCGGTCGCATCAAAGTGCTCATGGAGACTGGATCCGAATACACCATTTCGCCCAATTCAGTCTACAAAGAGTTAAAACAGTATGCGGAGGTGCATGAGCAGCCGTTTGTAGAACTGGAAAACAAGGTATTATTTCCAGCGATAAATCAGTTCAACAAACAGTTCCCAACTTTAAATGAACACCTTTTTGATGGAGAGACGCCCTCCGCGAACTCGTTTATGCGCGTCGCTCAGGAGCAGTTTGATACACACTTTTACAAGGCACTCGGTGAATATGTGCGTAAAACCAACGCTCCACCCTCTGCAATCAGTCGGATGATCGATGTGCCTTTACTGGATGCCCGCGCATACCACGAAGCACTCACCACTGCTGGCTAAGCCTCCTGCATATGGCACAGTCGAAGCTACTCGTCGATTCCAATAGCTATTTTCGGCTGGCACAAAACATTCACCCACTGCTGTCGACGTCTTTCGGCAAGGAGCAGTATACGCTCTATCCACACGAAGACCTTACTTTTGAGTTGCAGCGCAGTCCTCGTCTGAGGACTAAGTTTCACTGGTTCATGGAAGCGGACTATCTCGAAAATCGAAAACGCAAGCTGCAGCTAAGCAAAAAGGACCGAGCGGCCATCCAGGATAACTTCGACCACATCTGGGGCTACATTCAGGATGAGCAACTCAACCCACTTGAGGTCGATACTCGAATCCTAGCAGCTGCACTACAACTCAACATTCCTGTGGTCACTGACGACCGCGACATGCGAGAAGTCGCAGAACTCTTCGAGATTGAATGCATTGGCGTTCTGGAACTCATGAAAATGATGCTCGATGCAAAGCACATTTCAATGGAGATCATCCAGCGAGTCGCCGCTCAATGGCAATATGACAACGATTGGCCCTACGGTGGCTGGCAGAAAGAATACACGAAGCTATTTGGTGAAAGACCTCCCAAGGAATAGGATTTTCATAGCATAAAGTCTTGCGAAGCAGGCGCTCGACGAGCGAAATGCATGCATTCATCCCCGAAGCCTCATAAATAATGCCTGAACTCAATTGGATCGGAAAGTCCGCCGTCGTTGAATACAAAGGCGAAAAACTCTCGGAAGCCGCTTCCGAAAAAGAAAAGAACGACATTGGACAACTCTGGGCATCCCGCTCACAAAACTGCCTGTTCGTGATGCCCATAGATCGGAATTGGCAATCCATACGCGATGCGACCACATAATTCATAAAACACAATGCCATTCACCCCTGAAGATCCGCCGACCGGCACCGAATTTATCGAGCAAACGCTCGCCGATCCCATCAGCTCGGAGGAGTCGATGCTGCGCCCCCTTTCGTTCGACGATTTTGCGGGGCAACCCAAGACCATCGAGCGCCTCAAGGTGATGGTCGGCGCCGCGCGCGACCGCGAAGAGCCACTCAACCACATCCTGCTCAGCGGCCCTCCGGGGCTCGGAAAAACCACCCTCTCCCTCATCCTAGGAAACGAGATGGGCAATAAGGTCAGCATCACCTCCGGCCCCGTCATCGACAAGCCGGCCGACCTCGCCGGCCTGCTCACCAATCTGAATGAGGGCGACATTCTCTTCATTGACGAAATCCACCGCATCCCGAAGACCGTGGAAGAGTATCTCTACTCGGCGATGGAAGACTTCCGCATCGACATCATGATCGACCAAGGGCCCAACGCGCGCAGCGTGCGCCTCAGTCTCCCACGCTTCACACTGCTCGGCGCGACGACCCGTATGGGCCTGCTCACCGCGCCGCTGCGCAGCCGATTCACCCTGCAATCACGCCTCAGCTACTACGACCACGTCACCCTGCAAGGTATTGTCGAACGCACCTGCGGCCTGCTGAATGTGGCGTTCGAAACCGATGGCGCGGCCGAAATCGCCCGCCGCGCGCGTGGCACGCCCCGTATTGCCAACAATCTGGTCAATTTCTGCCGCGACTACGCGCAGCAACGCGGCGAAGGCGTGATCACCCAAGCCATGGCCGCCGCCGCGCTCGAACTGCTCGAAATCGACATGCGCGGACTCGATGAAATGGACAAACAAATGATGCGCGTCATGGCCGAGAACTACCGCGGCGGGCCTGTCGGCCTCGGCACGGTCGCCGTCGCCGTGGGCGAGGAAGCCCACACCCTCGAAGAAGTCCACGAACCATTCCTGATCCAGGAAGGCTACATCCAACGCACCGCCCAAGGCCGTGTGCTGACCGAAAAAGGCTGGCACGTCATCGGCCTCGACCCGCAAAAAAACGGCGCCCAGCCCGACTTGTTTCAGGCGTAGCCCTCAGCGGCGACATCATCGGACACAGCATTTCAGCCTTTCAGTTTTTCACTATTTCAGCATTTTCCACACCATGGGTCGCAATTCAGTTCATAAAATCAAACGTCCACCTCGTCATTCGAAGGGACCCACTATCGTCTATCTTGAGAACGAGGACGATCTGTTCGACCTCATTGAGCGCACTGAGAATCCGCTGATCCTCATCCTCGAAGGCGTGCAAGACCCGCACAATCTCGGCGCCTGCCTGCGCACCGCATCCGGCGCTGGCGTCACTGCCGTACTGGCCCCCGTCAAAGGTGCCTGCGGCATCACGCCGACCGTGCGCGACATCTCCTGTGGCGGTGCGGACGACGTGCCATTCCTACGGATCAAAAACATCGGGCAGCTCCTGCGTAAATTTATCGATCAGGGCATTCAGCTGATTGGCACCTCGGACAAGGGCAAAGATTCGCTCTACGACGTAAACCTCGACCAGCCGACTGCCGTCATTCTCGGCAGCGAAGGCTGGGGCATGCGCAAAGTCACCGGGGACCACTGCGACCACTTGATCAGCCTCCCAATGGCCGGCAGCGTCGACTGCCTCAATGTGTCGGTTTCGGCTGGCGTCATCCTCTACGAGGCTGTGCGTCAACGGCGATGAGCGCAGCGGAGGTGTCCTGCTGCTGGATGGCAACCCATTTGTAGTACCGATTAGCGCTGAGCGGTCGCGCAGCGCGATAACTTCTCGTGCATCGCAGCTTCACGGTAGTTAAAGATGTATTCCAACTGATTCTTTACATAGAGTGAGTGCGCAATCGCACCAAGCGGCCCGAAGGGCAGTACATAATTAACACGATCCACAAAGCGCACGCCGCTGCCGTACATGCTGATTTCGTGGTAGTGATACCACAACTTGTATGGACCGATGCGCTGCTCATCAACAAATGAATGTTGCGGGCAGATGTGTTTTATCTCACTCACCCAAGGCTGACGGCCGAGAACCGGAATGCCGACTCGATACTCAATTAGTAGCCCATTGAACATTTTTTCCGGGAGTTCAGTGACAATCTCAAATGTCATGTCTTGGGGCGTAATGGCATCGAGGTTTTTTGGAGAACTGATAAAGTCCCATGCGGTGGTTAAATCGGTGTCGATGAACTGCTCGCGATAAAGTTGATGAATTTTAGTCACATACATTGATCGAACCAAGAATCGATGAACTTACTTGGAAAATTACTGTAAGTTTTTTAAGCTGAGCTCGTTAACTGCAATGTAACATGAAGAAACTGAGACAGATCATAAAGCACGCCGTCGAAGATGAAGGCAACCGTCTACTAATGGCCTCATCACCTATTTTCATCATGCACCTTTTGACAGTCGGAGTACTGTTTACCGGCTTCAGCTCGACGGCGGTCATCGCCCTCGCAGTCACATACGTGGTCCGTGTCTTCGCACTCACCGCGGGCTTTCATCGCTACTTCTCGCATCGCTCTTTCAAAACCAGCCGTGTCTTTCAATTTATTATGGCGTGGGTCGGCACCTCTGCGGCACAGCTCGGTCCGATGTGGTGGGCCGCCAACCACCGACACCATCACCAGCACTCAGATCAGCCAGAAGATATCCACTCACCGGTAGTTAGGAGTGCCTTCTGGGCGCATATCGGCTGGATCCTGTGTCGCGCCTACGGCTCAATCCAACATGACCGAATCAAGGATTTGAATAAATATCCGGAGCTTCGCTTCATTGACCGATTTCATATTCTGCCGGTACTGTCGCTCATTGGCCTACTCTATGCACTGGGCAGCGGCCTCAACGCCGCTTACCCGCAGCTCAATACCAGTGGCATGCAGTTGGTGATGTGGGGGTTTTTCCTGAGCACCATCTTGGTCTACCACGTGACCTTCTGCGTCAATTCGGTCACACACATAGTCGGCAAAAAACGCTTCAACAACCACGATGAAAGCCGCAATAGTTGGTGGGTGGCACTTCTCACCTTCGGCGAAGGCTGGCACAACAACCACCACCGCTGGCCACTCTCTGCGCGGCAGGGGATGTATTGGTGGGAACTCGACCTCTCCTATCTGTTACTGCGCGGCCTCGAAAAAATCGGCCTAGTGTGGGATCTTAACGTGTATCCAAAAAGCATCTACGCAGAGGCAGAGAGGGGCACGAAAGACAAAGGAAAGACTTGAGCACCTACTGGCTGAGCTTACTGGGGTGTGGCTGTGCGGCCGCAACACTAGCCTATTTGATTGCGTGTCGTATCAAAGTCATGGCGCTGATCGATGTTATCTGGACCGCAGGGCTCGGCGTGGCGGCGATTGCCTACTTGTGCCAATTGGCTGAACCCTCGACCCGTAGTTATGTCGTGCTCGTGGTGCTAATGATTTGGTCTATCCGCTTAACTGTGTACTTACTCAAACACCGTGTTCTGCCCAGAAAAGAAGACCCGCGTTATGCTTATTTAACGGCACATTGGGGTGAGCAGGCCCTGCGCTATTATTTTCCCCTCTTCTTGGCACAAGTACTACTGATCGCTCTGTTCGTAGTTCCAGTCAGTATTGCGATGCATGCCCCAGAAAAATGGGTATGGACCGACTGGCTGGGGTTGACGATCGCGCTGTGCAGCCTAACTGGCGAATTCATCGCGGATCGGCAGTTAGCGGCATTTCGCGCAAATACATCCAACCGCGGGCTGGTCTGCCGACATGGGCTATGGCGTTACTCGCGTCACCCCAACTATTTTTTCGAGTGGCTGCACTGGTGGAGTTATGTCGCCTTTGCCCTGAGCTCGAAAATGTGGCCGATTACTCTATTGGGTCCTTTGTGCATGTATCTGTTCCTGCGCTTCATCACTGGTGTGCCGCATGCGGAACGTTCTTCCCTGCGATCACGCGGAGTGCATTATAAACGCTACCAACAAACTACGAATATGTTTTTTCCATGGAAACCACGTCACTAGCCTCCAGCACCAGTCAACCATCCCCACTGAGCGACAGCCCGCGTCCGTCTGTATCCGAGCGACTCTTCCTGCGCGCATTGGGGCAACTGCAAGGCGGCTGCCTGCGTATCAACTTTCCAAGCGGCGCATATGTTCAGGTCGGCCAGGCAGCCGACGCACCGATCGAACTGACCATCCATACGCCCGCGTTTTTTAGAAAAGTATTTGCCGGCGGCAGCGTGGGACTGGGCGAGGCCTATGTCGACGGACAGTGGGACACTTCAGATCTCAGCAAACTGTTAACCTTGCTGGCAAAAAACCATCGCGCGCTTGGCCGTGTGCAGTTCGGCTTCTCCATTGCTGCGCAGAAGATGAACCAGTTGTATCACCGTGCGCGTCGCAACACACAGGAGCAAAGCCGCGCGAATATCCAAGAGCACTACGATTTGAGTAATGCCTTTTACGGGACGTTTCTAGATGCGACGATGACATACTCCTGCGCACTTTTTCACTCGGAAGCCGAAACACTCGAACAAGCGCAATGGAACAAGATCGACCGCATTTTGGACTTAGCAGACCTAAAAGCCGGCGACCACGTGCTAGAAATCGGCTCAGGCTGGGGCGCTTTGGCACAACGCGCGGCTGAGCGCGGCTGCCTCGTAAAAACCATCACTCTGTCCGAAGAACAATTTGACTATGCCAAAGCCCGCTTTCAGCAAGCGGGAGTCGCGGACCGGGTCGAGATTGTGCTGCAGGACTATCGCACACTCCAGGGGCAGTTCGATGCCGTAGTATCTTGCGAGATGATTGAGGCCGTCGGGCATGAATATCTCGAAAGCTATTTTCAGATCATCCAACAATCACTCAAACCAAGCGCGAAGTCGGTGATACAGGGCATCACGATTCCAGACGAGCGCTACGAGCGCTATTGCCACAGTTGTGACTGGATACAGAAATACATTTTCCCGGGCGGACACTTACCCTCTCCTAGCGCAATTAAAAACAGCGTCAGCCAAGCTGGTGACATGACAGTGCTGGCGATGGATCCGTTCGGCAAAGATTACGCCGAAACCCTACGCCGCTGGGCCGTAGAATTTAATGCCAACCAATCGGCGGTGAATCAGTTAGGCTTTGATGCCGAGTTTTGCCGCAAGTGGAACTATTACTTGAGCTACTGCGAAGCCGGATTTACTGCCGGGCTGATCGATGTTCAACATGTGGTGCTACAGCGCGGTGCAGAATAAAACATGGAAAGGACACTCCCCACCAACTGAATTACTCCTCTTTGCTGTCTGAAGAATGCGCTGCCAACATCGCTTTGAGCTCATCCTTCTTCCGGTCATCTAACTCTGGCGAATCCCGCAGAGACGTCTCCTGATGGGCCTTGTAGTGGCGGCACATATCTTGGTTATCCATCACTTGACGGTTAAATTTACCGCAAACAATGCACAGCTTTACATGCAGCTTTAGCAAGCGCTTTCGCAAAGGACTCAGCTTTTCATAATCCTCTTCGGATAAAGTATGTGAAACTTGTTTACAGGTAAGCATTGGAATTCGAACTATTTAACGTCTTTGCCAGTCCACTTTTGTTCAAGCGCAACTTTGAGTTGTTGCCGCGCTCGGTGTAATAAAACCCATAAATGATTCGGGGTAATGTTCATAACCTTACAGACTTCTTCTGTTTTCAAATCTTCGAGCATACGAAGTATGAAAGCTTGTCTCGCCGGTTCCTTGACTTGGTCAATGCACGTGTTGAATACATCCCAGAATTCAGTGTTATCGTATGCCTTGCGCGGGTTGAATTGCCAGGGTTCCGGATTCGTGGTAGCGATTCCGCTGTATTTGAACCAGAAGCTTTCCAACAAGGTCTCATCCTCATTGTCGATGTTCACCTGGTTCTCTTTGATCGATTTGCGGATCTGATCGACAATCTTGTTGTGCATGATGCCGCGCAGCCAAAACTTAATATCGCGGCTACCGTCGAAGCGCTCCAATGACTTAATCCCAGCCAAGAAGGTGTCTTGAACACAGTCCGATGCCGCCTCGCGGTTGCGCAGCCGAGACATGGCATAAGCAAAAAGATAATCACCATAGCGCTCCACCCAGGTATCAGGTGGTGCAATTGCTACTTTGGGCTGACTCGGATCTGCCATGAAACGGTCATCATAAAAATGATTGGCCGCGTAGGTCAATCCACGTTTGTCAGATTAAACAACCGTGTGCGGCTCTGGCGGTTGATCACGATCAATCAGAGTCTGCGAGGACTTGGGCGAAGGGCGGACGTAGAGCGGCAGTTTCTTTTTAAAATACAGCAACGCAGCCTGCCAGAGAATGCGCGGCATGCTGTTGAGGGCGGTATCGAAGGGATGTAGTAAGGCGTAGCGTGTGATATTCGCTGCCGTTACTGCAGCACCAGTGCCTTGTATCCACGTCTTCAAGACACATTCACCACCACGATACAAATCGACGCCCAAGCTCAACGCCTGCTGCTCGATACAGAAAGTAAAATGATATTCGCCCGACATGTCATTAAAAGGCGAGACATGAAAGTCTTTGGCGCAACGAGCGGTCCAGCAATGCGGACGCTCGGCCGTCTGCAGGTCGATCAAGGGATAGACGTGCCGATCCCCAAAGGTGTTGTTCACCTCGGCCACCACCGCCAGCAGCGTGTCGCCTTGCATACGCAAGTGGAAGTTGACTGGATTAAATGCGTAATTAAGCAAGCGCGGCGAGGTGACCAAGCGCGTGTGCTGCCCCTCGAGTTCTGGGCCAAGATAGGCAAGCAACTGCTCCGCGATTGGTCGGCGTTCGCCGCGCAGATAGTCGTGATCATTGAGCCGCAGCCAACCGGATCGGTTGTGACTAAAGCAAGCAACCTGCTGCTCCAACCCATGCAGTTCCTCCAAATCGAAGGCAAAAAAGGTAAACGGATAAGAGAAGACATGCGGCACCGGCACCAGACGTTGATGGATCACCTCGCCACGATAAATCTGCGAGTGCCACTTCATAGTTCGATGCCAAATCCTTTCGCCACATTGACCGCTGAACGCACCGCATCTTCATGAAATCCGTAACCAAAATAACTGCCGCAGAACCATGTGTTTCGTTCTCCATTCATAGCCTCCAGCTTAGGCTGTGTTGCCATACTTTCAAACGAATAGAGCGGATGCTTTAGCGTCGTGCGATTGATGATATGAGAGTCTGGGATCGGCTCGACCGCGTTCAAAGTGACCACATATTCACGTCGGGTCTTCAAATTTTGCAAACGATTCATATAGTAGCTCACGGAGACCGGCTGAGATAGATCATGGGATGCCTCGCGCATAAAATTCCATGACGACCACAATCTCCGGTCGGGCGGTAGGTGAGTGGGACTGGTGTGCAGCACTACCGAGTTCGGCTGGTAACGCCATGGCCCAAGGCGCTCTTGCTCGCTGTCACTTGGATCTGACAACAGCTGTAAGGCATCATCGGCGTGCGCCCCAATCACTACATGATCGAAGCGACGTGCTTCGCCATCGGGCATCTGCAGCACCACTTTAGCGTCAGTGCGACGGATACTTTGCGGGGCACTCGAGAGTGCCGGCTGCCGCTCAAAACTTTGAAGCATCGATCGCACATAAGTGCGACTTCCTCCTTCGACATACTTCCATTGCGGTCGGTTCGTCAGACGTAGCAATCCGTGATTTTCCAAAAAATGCAAATAAGGCTGAGCCGGAAAATCCGCCATCTGCACCACTGGTGAGGACCAAATAGCCGCCCCCATCGGGTAGAGATAATTGTTCAGAAATGAACCGCCGAAACGTCGAGCACGGCAATATTCCCCGAGTGTTTTACCCTCCAAATAACCTGAGTTCAAATCACGAAAACCGATACGTGCGAAACGCCATAGATCCTTTAGCAAGCTCAGGTGTTGCCTTTTTAGGTAATAGCTCGGCTTTGGAAACAATGAACCAAATGTATTACCCGAATAGCCGTAGTCGCCAGCACGATCATAGTAGCTAAAAGTCATCGAACTGTCCGCAAGCTTCACTCCAAGCTGCCTGAGAACTTCGGTGAAATACGGATAGTTTCGATGGTTCATCACAATGAACCCAGTATCCACAGCAGTGCCCGCGTCCGGACCATCGGGCACAGTCAAGGTGCGTGTATGCCCGCCGGCGTAATCATTCTTTTCAAAGAGATGCACTTCGTGCTGTCGACTTAACAGCCAAGCCGCGGTCAGGCCGGCAACGCCACAACCAACGACGGCAATTTTTAAAGGAGAATTTGTGAGAGCGGGACTGTTGGCTGTATCTTGCATAACTAGAAGTGATTCACTTAACGCACTCGCCTATAAAAACTTACAGTCGTATACTATTTGTTTGTAATGAATCACAGCTTGATTCGTTACATCAACACTATGATACAACGCACTCTTCTCGTACTTGGCAGTCTTTTCACACTGCTCGCACTCACAGCTTGGCGCAATTCATCAGCTACTATGCATACTCAAACCATCCCCGATAACACCTACACAGCTGCACTCGAACACACCGACCCGGCAGGCTACCAATTACCGGAAGCAGGCTCTGCCGAGGAAGCTGCAATGCTAGCCGGCATAAAGAACCTGTTCAGCGACTACGACTACGAAAACATTGAGCGTAACATGACGAAGGTTTACGCTAAACAAGTGTATTTCCGCGACGCATTTCGCCAATTCGACAACCCAGAGGATATGCGTGATTATATGCTACATGGCCTCGAACCACTGGCAGGTGCAGAGTTCGTCTTCAATCGAGTCATCCGCAGCGGGGGTGAGTTCTACATCGACTGGACGATGCGTCTCGACTTCAAAAGCACTCCCGAAGGCACTTGGGAAGAGTCCATCGGCATGTCACACATACGCTACAACAGCGCAGGCCAAGTCATCTTCCACCAAGATTACTGGGATCCCACCGATATCGTCTATCGCCGCATCCCAATCGCAAAGCAACTGATCGCGCATACCAAAAAAAAGATGTAGCCCTCACAAAGTACGCACGTGCCCCCCGCCTTAGCGGTCTCTTAATCCCAACATTCGAATCTCTAATAGAGCAGCGTTGAATTTGAACATCCTTCCCAAGTGCTAGTCTATCGGCTTTCATTCAACCACTAAAGCTGAGAATCAATCAATATGACACAAAGTAAAGAAGGCTCTTCCATCCCAGACGTCACCTTTCGCACACGCGAAGGCGATGAGTGGGTCGATGTTAACAGTAAATCCCTTTTCTCCGGTAAAAACGTAGTCGTTTTTTCACTCCCCGGCGCATTCACACCGACCTGTTCCGCCACACACCTGCCTCGCTATAATCAGCTCGCAGGCCTCTTCAAAGACCAAGGTGTCGACGAGATCGTCTGCGTCTCCGTTAACGATGGCTTCGTCATGAATGCATGGAAAAAAGACCAGGAAGCGGAAAACATCACCGTCATCCCGGATGGTAACGGCGAGTTCTCCGACCAAATGGGTATGCTGGTCGAGAAGAACGACCTCGGCTTCGGCAAGCGCTCATGGCGCTACTCGATGTATGTGACCGACGGCACCATCAAGAAGATGTTCGTCGAGCCAGAAAAGCCCGGCGACCCCTTTGAAGTCTCCGATGCCGACACCATGCTCAACTATCTCGCGCCGGAGGTTAAAGTCCAAGAGCCAATGACCATCTTCACGAAAGTGGGCTGCCCTTACTGCGAAAAGGCAAAAGCGCTCCTGATCGAAAAGGCTCACCCGTTCGAAGAAGTGGTCGTCGGCAAAGACATCACCCTCGCGGGACTCAAAGCCGTCGCCGGTGACGAGAGCGCACCGCAGATCTTCAAAGAAGGTAAATACCTCGGCACCGAAGACGAGCTCGCAGCATTCTTCGCCTAAACTGAGACAAAGCGTATCAACCCTTTCACAAACGTGCCGAGCCCATCGGCACGTTTTTTGTGCCTTAAGGGATATGATTACCCGACACAGATCGTCTTCACGTTGACGAACTCACGGATGCCGTCGGCTCCAAGCTCGCGGCCATAACCGCTGCGCTTGATCCCACCAAAGGGCACCCGCGGGTCGGACTTTACGAAATCGTTGATAAAGCATGCACCACACTCGAGCTGACTTGCGAGCCGCTTGCCCCGCTCGATGTCCTGTGTGAATACCGCGGCACCGAGGCCGTAGGCGGATTGATTGGCCAACGCCAGCGCCTCCGCTTCGTCAGTCACAGAGACCAACGCCAGCACCGGACCGAACACCTCCTCATCAAAGGCCGGCATACCTGGCCGCACATCCGTCAAGACACTCGGAGGGTAAAACAGGCCCGGCCCTTCAGGCGTTTGGCCACCCAGCAAGAGTCGCGCGCCGGCTGCCACACTCGCATCCACTTGGCGTTGTAAATTTTCCCGTAGGTCAGCGCGTGCCATCGGGCCGAGATCATTCATTTCGTCTGTGGGATCGCCCTGCTGGCGTAGTGCAACCTCAGCCAGCACTTTCTCAATGAAGGCTTCGAGCATCGACGCATGCACCAACAGTCGCTTCGCTGAGATGCAGGTCTGCCCGCAGTTGTTCAGCCGACTCTTCACGCACTTTGCCGCAGCCAAATCGAGATCGGCATCCTCACAAATCACATACGGATCACTCCCGCCCAGCTCCAGCACGGTCTTTTTAATTGCTCGCCCGGCAATTGCAGCCACCACAGCGCCCGCTTTTTCACTCCCGGTCAGCGCCACACCTTGCACGGCATCATGTTGAATCACCGACTCAACCTGATCGATCTCAATAAATAAAGCACGCAGCACACCCTCTGGATAGCCCGCCTCAATAAACAGTGCCTCGATCGCCAGTGCGCAGCCACACACATTCGGCGCATGCTTGAGCAATGCCACATTGCCCGCGGCGAGCACCGGCACCGCAAAGCGGAACACCTGCCAAAACGGGAAATTCCAGGGCATAACACCGAGCACCACGCCGAGCGGTTCATAGCTTACTAAGCTCTCTGCCGCCGCGGTCTGGATCCGCTCATCTGCCAGAAAACTCGGCGCATTTTCAGCATAGTAGCGACACAGCAAGGCGCATTTCTCGAGTTCGGCCCGCGCCTCAGCCAAAGGTTTGCCCACCTCCTGTGTAATCAATCGAGCAAACACTTCCTGCTTCGCCTCCAGCAAAGTCGCCACACGTTCGAGCATCGATCCGCGCAGACTCACCTCGACCCGTGCCCATGCCATCGCGGACGTGCTGGCTTCATCCAATACAGCAGCTAACAGCTCCTCAGACATGGTAGGATAGTGCGCTATAATATGACCCGTGGCCGGATTAATCGACTTAAACATGCCACTCTGATACCCGTCTGAGACAGAAGGTAAATAAGCAAAACTAATGTAGTATATTTATCTGCAATAGAGTTGGAATTCGCTCAAATCCCTGCCTTATTGCCTCAACGACACACTTGATCGCAATCACCTGTCCCCTTTACATATGAAAAAAGTCTTTATTTCTGGCTGCTACGACATCCTCCACGCAGGTCATATCCAATTCTTCCGCGAGGCCAAAGCGCTCGGCGACCACCTCACGGTCTGCTTTGCATCGGACGCAGTGCTTTGGGAGCATAAGAAACGCCGCACCTCGATCCCGCAGGACCACAAGCTGGCGCTGATGACTGCGCTCGAAGTCGTCGACCAAGTCGTGATCGGTGATTGCGAAGAGCTCGGGCTCGACTACAAAGAACACTCTTTGAAGATCCGCCCGGCTCTCTTGGCCGGCACC
>ERZ1046740.1293-NODE-1293-length-17887-cov-5.131000_pt1 | contig 17887 bp, 14 predicted proteins | sample MGYA00383093_ERZ1046740 | MGnify/ENA primary metagenome ERZ1046740 (study PRJEB29581, sample SAMEA5548363) | metagenome | biome: marine; feature: coastal; material: water | depth 25 m | study: Short-term variability in the microbial, nano- and picoplankton... | reverse complement strand
TGACCATGGGCCACAACAACACTAACCTCTGGAACTTGTTCTGCCAGAAACTCTTCAATTTCACGTAAATCACTAATGCGCGGCACCACATAAAACGACTGGCCTCCGCGAAAATGCTCCCGCAAAAATGCCTCGCGGATCGTGACCGCATCAAATTCACTTACATATGTGCGTATCGACAAGCGATCGACTGGCGGTGTCCCAATGATCGATAAATCGCGCACCCCAGACAAGGAAAGTTGCAAGGTGCGTGGAATGGGCGTGGCTGTGAGCGTCAGCACATGCACATCTGACCGCATCTGTTTCAAACGTTCTTTGTGGGAAACCCCAAAATGCTGTTCTTCGTCAATAACCAACAACCCGAGGTTCTTAAACCGGGTGTTCTTAGCCAGCAATGCATGGGTGCCAATCACGATATCAACCGTGCCGCGTGCCATACCATCTCGGGTTTTTTCGGCTTCTTTCGCGCTCACAAACCGCGACAAGCTCCTGACTTCCATAGGGAAACCACGAAACCTCTCGGAAAAGCTTTTGTAGTGTTGGCGCGCCAAAAGCGTGGTGGGGGCAATCACGGCCACCTGAACGCCGGACATGGCCGCCACAAAAGCCGCCCGCATAGCGACCTCGGTTTTGCCAAACCCTACGTCCCCGCAAATCAACCGATCCATCGGCTGACCCGACCCAAGATCCCCGAGTACGTCCTCAATAGCGGTGAGCTGATCGTCGGTTTCTTGGTAAGGGAACCGCGCGCTGAATTCTTCCCATGCGTGGTGCGGCGCTTCCATTCGAGGCGCCGTGCGCAACGCACGTTCTGCAGCAACCCGGATCAAGCGATCTGCCATCTCACGGATACGTTCTTTGAGCTTGGCTTTTTTCGCCTGCCAAGCACCACCGCCAAGACGATCAAGCAACCCTTCGTCTTGACCGTATTTCGAAAGCAGTTCGATGTTTTCTACAGGCAGGTAAAGTCTTGATTTTTCAGCATACTCTAGGCTGATGCATTCATGTGCCGCCCCTGCCGCTGTGATCACCTCAAGCCCGTGATACCGCCCGACCCCATGATCGACATGCACCACCAAATCACCCGGTGACAGAGATTGTGTTTCCGTCAGGAAATTCTCGGCTCGACGCTTTTTGCGAGGGGCACGGATCAGACGATCCCCCAGAACATCCTGTTCTGAAATGACGGTCATTTCCGGCGTGATGAACCCATGTTCCAACGCCCAAACAGCCAGATAGAGCCCTGATTTTCCGATCCTAGTGGCATCGGTGATGGCAATTGCTTCGGCCAGTCCTTCGTCTTCGATCAATCCGGTTAAACGCTCGCGCGCACCCTCGGAGTAACTGGCGATCAGCACCGGGCCCGATTGCATTTGCTTGGTGACGTGATCGGCCAAGGCCCCAAACAGACTGACGTTTTCTTGCTGGCGTTCAGGAGAAAAGTTGCGCCCAATACGACCGCCGGCATCAATGGCACCCGGGCCACTTGCCTGTGCAAGCGGCTTAAACCGCAATATCCGTCGGTCCTGAACGGCGGCATCCCAAGCCGCATCATCCATATACAACAGGTTTGGAGGAACAGGTTTGTACACCGTATCCAGCCGGGCCTTTTGTTTGAGGGCATGTTGACGTGTTTCATACTGATCTTGCACCGCATCCCAACGTGAAAGGCGCATGGCATCTATTTGATCATCAATAGAAATTGAAGCCTGAGGAAGATAGTCAAACAAAGTTTCCAACCGTTCGTGAAAGAACGGCATCCAATGTTCCAGACCTTGATGTTTGCGTCCGGCACTGACAGCCTCATATAGCGGATCATCTGTACCAGCCGCACCAAATTCGATGCGATAGTTTTGACGAAAACGCGTGATTGCAGCCTCATCCAGAATGACCTCTGACACCGGCGCCAATTCGATCTCGTCAAGCTTTTCAGTGGTGCGTTGGGTAATGGGATCAAAACGGCGTGCACCATCCAGAACGTCCCCGAACAAGTCCAACCGTACGGGGCCGCTGTCACCCGGAGGAAAAATATCAATGATCCCGCCGCGGATCGCATAATCTCCGGGTTCCATCACCGTTGGTGCCTGCACAAAACCCATACGCACCAAAAAGCTACGAAGCTCCTGCTCGTCAATCTGGTAATTGACTCGCGCCTTAAAGGCCGCCTCTTTTAATATCTCACGCGCTGGCACACGTTGCGTGGCGGCGTTCATGGTTGTCAGCAGAACAAACTGGGACGGCATCCCGTGGACCAGCCCAGCCAACGTCGCCATCCGCATGGCCGAAACGTCCGCATTGGGCGACACACGGTCATATGGCAAACAGTCCCAGCCCGGAAAAGTGATGACGGGCATATCTGGTTGAAAAAAAGCCAAAGCCGAGCGCAGTGCCGCAAGACGTTTGTCATCGCGGGCAATATGCACCACTGGCGCGCCGGATTTGCTAACCTCATTTAGAATGAGACGCGCGTCAAACCCTTCCGGAGCTCCACCAACCGTTATTTGATTTGGCACAGTCATCTTTGGCACTCGTTAGTTTAGGGGGGATGACTGAAAATTTTGGTACATGCCCCAGATAGACGTCACAAAAATAGACACCATTCCGATCACCTGAACCCAAATCCGATGCTTGGCGAGGCGTTTGCGCAGCAATTCACCCGTGGCTTCTTCCGCTTGGATTTTTGCCGCCGTTGACAGGCTCATCAAACCGACCAAAGACATTGGAAACATTAGTAAAAACACTGCTTGAGCAAACTCAATTTCAAAGCTAAAGCCGACGATGGCCAAAGCCGTCAGCACGAAGCACACAAGCGCCAAAAGCCAAAGTCCCGAAACCCGACCAATAAACAACAAACGGTTGGAATTGATGCGCACCATATCTTCCAGGTCAATCTCGCTTTGACCTCCAGACCTGCGGGCGCGCAAAACCATATCATATGGGACACCCAAGACCCAATGGCTGGCCGTCGACCACATCACAGCCAGCGCAACCCAGAACCAAAGGTTCGAGAAACTACGCATATCAATCAGCTCAAATACGGTATTGTGCCAGTCCAAAGCCAAGGCCCTTTTAATTTCCATCCCACATAACGCGGGTCTGCGGCAATTCCTAGCCTTGAGATGTCGCTAAATCCGTGGCACCTGAATAAGACCAGAAAATGAGGACCGTCATGAGCCATCAGCCAGCCGCCTTTCCGGCCGCACGCCTGCGCCGAACCCGTCAATCCGCATCAATTCGCGGCCTTGTGCGCGAACATACCCTGACTGCCGATGATCTAATCTGGCCAGTCTTTGTACGAGACGGTGAAGGTATCGAAGAACCGATTGCCTCAATGCCCGGTGTTGTGCGCCGCTCAGTGGACAAGATTGTCGAGGCTGCACAAGAGGCTGCTGATCTGGGAATTCCGGCAATTTGCCTGTTTCCTTACACCGATGCTTCGCTCAAAACCGAAGATTGCGCCGAAGCATGGAACCCCGATAACCTCTCAAATCGCGCGATCCGCGCAATCAAAGCCGCTGTGCCGGATATTGCGATCATGACGGATGTCGCGCTGGATCCTTACAACATCAACGGCCATGACGGCTATGTTCGGGACGGTAAAATCCTCAATGACGAAACGGTCGAGGCTCTGGTGAAAATGGCCTTGGCACAAGCAGATTCGGGCGCTGACATCATTGGCCCGTCTGACATGATGGACGGTCGCATTGGCGCAATACGTACTGCGCTCGAGGGTCACGGCCATTCAAATGTGATGATCCTTTCATATGCCGCCAAATACGCCAGCGCCTTTTACGGGCCATTCCGGGATGCTGTTGGCGCATCAGGGGCTCTCAAGGGGGACAAGGCCACTTATCAGATGGATCCAGGCAACACGAACGAGGCCCTGCGCATTGTGGGCCGCGATCTGGATGAAGGAGCCGATATGGTGATGGTCAAACCGGGCATGCCTTATTTGGATATTTGCCGCCGCGTGAAAGACGAATTTGGCGTTCCGACGTTTGCCTATCAAGTGTCTGGTGAATACGCGATGATCATGGCGGCCGCGCAAAACGGTTGGATCGATGGTGACAAAGCCATGGTCGAAAGCCTGCTTGGCTTTAAACGTGCAGGCTGTGATGGCATTCTCACCTATTTTGCGCCCGCCGTAGCGCGCAAATTGTCCAAGCATTAAGCCGCTTAACTCCAAAGCGACTAGTGACAGCGCATGTCGCGGTCACTATAGTGGCGCGCAACGACCGGAAAACCGGCGGTATCATAGAAAAACAAACTACAGGCAACGATCATGGATATGATGAACAGACGCAGTTTCACGCTGGCAGCTCTTGCTGGTGCGGGGATGACTGCTGCATGCGGTAATGGAGTCGGCAGCAATGGCGCAGCGGAAATCGACGCACGGGTCGAAAACACGCTCAATTACCTTTACAGCAACTATCCCAACGCCCGTGACTTGGCAGCAAAATCAACTGGCACTCTTGTGATGCCCCTTATCACCGAGGCTGGCTTTGGCGTTGGTGCCGGCTACGGTCGCGGTGCTTTGCAAGTCAACGACGTGACCGTGGACTATTATTCCGCGGCCAAGGGCAGCTTTGGCTTTCAGATCGGTGCTTCTCAGCACGCGCATGTTCTGTTCTTTATGACAGAAGGCGCATTGGCAGATTTTAGACGCTCAAGTGGCTGGGCCGCTGGCGCAGACTTGAAATATGCAGCCATCGATCAAGGAGAAACCCTCGAGTTGGACACAACGACGTCCCTAGCCCCAGTGATCGCCGTGGTCTTTGGTCAGGCTGGCTTGCACGTTGGTGCCACTCTTGAAGGTACAAAATACACACGTATCATTCCCTAAAAACGGGGCACGTGACCAAGTATCTCATCAAAAAAGGCGCCACTCGTAAGATCTGGCGCCTTTCATAAATCTGTCATGTCTCTTTGGCGTCACTTCGACAATCGCTTGAACAGGCTCGACGTATCCCAACGCCCACCTCCCATATTCTGAACGTCCTTATAAAACTGATCGACCAAAGCCGTCACTGGCAGGCTGGCACCCGTTTCATTTGCCGTCGATAGGCAAATACCTAAGTCTTTGCGCATCCAGTCTACTGCGAAGCCATGTTCAAAATGGTCATCCAGCATTGTCTCGTACCGGTTTGCCATCTGCCAGCTGCCCGCGGCACCCTGCGAGATCACTTCGACCACAGCACGCCCGTCGAGACCTGCTTTGTCCGCAAAATGCAGGGCCTCGGACAACCCTTGCACCAAACCCGCAATCGCAATTTGGTTGCACATCTTGGTCATTTGCCCAGCACCGCTGTCACCAATGCGACGACAAATGCGCGAATAGGCACCCATCACAGGCTCCGCCGCATTATAGGCAGGCTCGTCGCCGCCACACATGACCGACAAGGCACCGTTTTCCGCGCCTGCCTGACCACCTGAAATTGGGGCATCCACAAAAGAGATGCCGCTTTGTTGGCCAAGCGCATAAAGTTCAGCAGTGACTTTGGCAGACACCGTTGTGTGATCCACAAAGATCGCGCCACTTTTCATGTTTGAGAACGCGCCATCGTCCCCGATACACACCTGACGTAGGTCGTCATCATTGCCGACACACGCCATGACAAAATCACAGTCCTTTGCGGCCTCCTTCGGCGTCAGGGCCATGGATCCGCCAAATTTTTTGGCCCAAGCCTCGGCTTTGGCGGCGGTTCGGTTGTAAACTGTAACCTCATGACCTGCCTTTTTAAGATGCCCGGCCATGGGATATCCCATCACGCCTAGCCCTAGGAATGCTATTTTCACCATCTGCTTTTCCCTCGCTTCCAATCGTCGTAATGTTTGTCCTGTCCTGAGAGGCAGTTGGCAAGAGGTAATCCGGGATTCGCATGGGGTTGTTCATTCACTGGTTGATACGCATTGCAGCCGCAATGTTGGTCGTGGCTGTTTTGGCCGTATCACTAATCTATTTTCTGGCATCGCGTTCTTTGCCAGAATACGACAAAACGCTTCAATCTAGCGGGGTCTCGGCACCGGTTGAGATTGTGCGAGACAACGCCAATGTGCCGCATATTTTTGGCGAGACCGACGACGATGTGTTCTTTGCGCTGGGATATGCCCATTCGCAGGACAGGCTATGGCAAATGGTCATGTTGCGACGCACTGCCCAAGGTCGCCTGTCCGAAGTCTTTGGCAACGCCACTTTGCCGATCGACAAGCTGCTACGGCGTCTCGATTTTTACACGCTGTCCGTACAGTCCGCCCAACATCAGGACGACCGCACTTCCGCCGCGCTGCGCGCCTACTCAAATGGCGTAAACACCCGGATTGACGAGATTAATAGAGAGTCCCTTGGTCGCGGCGCACCCGAGATGTTCTTGTTTCCAAACGCCATTGCACCTTGGCAACCCGCAGATTCGATTGCCATTCAAAAATTGATGGCATTGCAACTTTCTGGCCACCTTGAAGAAGAAGTATTGCGCGCGCGGGTCTCGTTGATTTTGCCAGACGAAAACCGATTGCTGGACATTCTGCCCGAAGCCCCCGGAACTGGGGTGGCTGCCCTACCAGAATACGCAAGTCTGGTTCCTGACACGCCACGCTTTGCTGCGACAACACCCCTGCCCGACCATGCGTTGTCCCCGTTCCCACGTCGCCCACTTGCTGGTGCCTCAAACGCTTGGGCGGCAGCGCCTTCGCGATCAGCCTCTGGGGGGACATTGTTGGCAAATGACCCGCATCTCGGCCTTACTGCGCCAGCGATATGGTATCTAGCCCGGCTTGAATTGTCGTCTGGTGGTGTGATTGGCGGGACTATTCCTGGCATTCCGACAATCTTAACCGGACGCAGTGATGATCTCGGCTGGGGGCTGACCTCGGCCTATGTGGACGACCAAGATGTGGTCATAGAGGAAATAAACCCGGATAATTCGGAAGAATACCGTGTGCCGGATGGTTTCAAGCCGTTCATCACTCGGAAATCCATCATCAATATCGCGGATGAACAGCCCATCACTCTGACCTTGCGTTGGACCGAAAACGGACCGGTTTTACCCGGCACACATTACAGTCTTGGTGCTGTGACACCTCCCGGTCACGTCGCGGCACTTGAATGGACAGCCCTAAGTGCACGCGACACATCAATGAGTGCCGCCGTCGCGATCATGTTTGCCAAATCTGTTCAAGGGGCTCTGAATGCCGCTGAAGACTATATTTCGCCCGCTCAAAACATGGTTGTGGCCGACCACGAAACGGTGGCTCTAAAGGTTATTGGCGCATTGCCGCGACGCGACGCTGCGCATCAAAGCAAAGGCCGCATGCCATCGTTGGGATGGATGCCGCAGAACCGCTGGCAGGGCCGCCTGCCTTACGCGTCTAACCCTGTCTTTCGGTCTCCGGTGGGCGGTATTGTGGGCAATACCAACAATAAAATGGTGGAGCGACCCTTCCCGCTTCATGTGTCTTATGTTTGGGGCGACACACAACGAATCCAACGCTGGCAACGCTTGATGCAAGGCCGTCAGGTACACACGCGTGACAGCTTTGTGGAAGCACAGCTGGATACAGTCAGTTTTACCGCTCGGTCGTTGTTGCCTCTGGTCGGTGGAGATCTATGGTTCACGGGCAATGCCGCGCCCGACGGCACCTCGGAACGCTTACGTCAGCGCGCATTGGGGTTATTGGCTGAATGGAATGGTGAGATGAACGAACACTTGCCAGAACCTCTGATCTATTCGGCGTGGCTGCGCGCGCTTCAAGTCCGGCTTATTCAGGATGAAATGGGCCCGCTGGCCGAAGAATTCACCCATATTGAGCCCCTGTTCATCGAACGCGTCTTTCGTGACGTTGATGGGGCCAGTGTGTGGTGCGATGTCATTCAAAGCGCACCAATCGAGACATGCACAGACATGGCACGGCTTGCACTCGACGACGCGCTTTTATGGATATCCGAGAAATACGGCACCCAGCTAGAAAGCCTACGCTGGGGTGAAGCACATCAGGCCACGCATGACCATCAGGTCTTGGGCGAAGTGCCCCTGTTGCGGTACTTTGTGAATATTCGCCAATCCACTAGCGGTGGCGACAATACCCTGCAACGGGCTCGTACCAGCGGCAAAGGTCCTGATCCGTTTCAGAACGTGCACGCTGGCGCCTACCGAGGAGTCTATGATTTTGCCGACCCCGACAGCTCGGTCTTTGTGATTTCAACCGGGCAATCTGGGCATTTCTTATCACGGTTCTATGACGACATGTCCCAGCTTTGGAGACGAGGAGAGTATGTACCGATGTCACTCGATCCTGAACTGGCGCGGGCTGCGTCGGTTGGTGTGACACGGTTGGTTCCAAAAAAATGACGTTTAGGAGTGACATAACAAAGGGCAGAATGTCTGCTAGGCCGCACCAAGCTACAGTCCGTCAAAATCCAGAACGTATCATGTCCCGAATTTTTATCGCTTTTTCAAAGTGATCCAATTCGTGAATTTTGATCCACCATTCGGCGGCTTCCATTAGCAATTCTGGATCATCATTTTTATTCGCAAAAAACGCATAAAAAGAAAGACCTACGGTCTCTCCTTTCTTTGCAATCTTGTCATTGCAAATCGCGATTGCTTTGGTTCTTAGTGTGGGTCTCATACTGTGTTCGGCCTTTGTGTAATACGGCTATTGCAGAACATATAGCGAACAAAATGACGCCACAACTGAAGAGGCTTGGCAGTTCTGTACTTTAAGCAGACATCAGTCTCACGAGCTCTAAGGTTAGATTTGCCCTAAAGCCCCTCAAACTTCCGGGCCTGTCTTGCAGTCCAACGCACGCGTAGGTGAAACCCGGTCTCGTCCTGTGTTTCGTCCTCGACGACACCTTCCTTGAACAGCCATGCGCGTTGCTTACCTTGTGCGAACGCCAAATCTAGAACCTCTTCGGTGCGATCAGCGTCAAGGGCGACGGCGATCGCATGGAAAAGATCGTCCAGACCCTCTCCTGTTGTGGAAGAAATCGCAAAAATCTCATCATCGCGGGCGGCTCGGGCGCGGATAGACTCGGCCTCTTCCCCACTCAAAAGGTCGACTTTGTTCCAAATCTCTAGTTGTTTGGCATTTGTACCAACCCCCAAGGAGGTCAGAATATCATGCACATCTTGGGCCTGAATTTCGCTGTCCGGATGGGCGATGTCACGCACATGCAAAATTAGATCAGCGGCCAAAACCTCTTCTAATGTGGCGCGGAATGACGCCACCAATTCCGTGGGCAAATCTGAAATGAAACCTACAGTGTCGGACAGGATGACTTCTGGGCCATCCGGCAACTCAACAGACCGCATCGTTGGATCCAAGGTGGCAAAAAGCATGTCCTTGGCCATCACGTCGGCACCAGTTACACGGTTGAAAAGGGTGGATTTTCCGGCGTTGGTATACCCAACCAAAGCGACGATCGGGAATGGCACCTTGGCACGCGCGTTGCGGTGCAGTTCGCGCGTTTTTGCCACCTTGGATAGTTGTCTGCGCAAACGCACCAGTTGGTCATCAATGGCGCGGCGGTCAGCTTCAATCTGGGTTTCACCCGGACCACCCACAAACCCAAGCCCGCCACGTTGGCGTTCAAGGTGGGTCCAAGCCCGTACCAAACGAGTGCGCTGATAGCTAAGGGCTGCCATCTCGACCTGTAAAACGCCTTCCCGTGTGCGAGCGCGATCCGAAAAAATTTCGAGGATCAGGCCGGTGCGGTCCAACAACTTAACACCCCAAGCCTTTTCAAGGTTACGTTGCTGGACAGGTGTCACAGGGCCGTCGACCAAGACCAGCTCAACTTCATTGGCGTGAAACAGAGATTTCAGCTCTTCAATCTTGCCTTTGCCAAATAGCATCCCTGCGTGAGCCTTGGGCAATTTGACCGTATTCGAACCGACAACTTCTAATTCGGGCAAGGCATGGGCAAGCGAGACAGCCTCTTCCAAAGCGAAAGAGGCCCCGCGCCGCTGACTGGCGCCGTAGATATCGGGATGCAGGACCCAAGCACGGGTGACCTGCGTATCATGCTCCATCAAGAGGCGTCTTCACCCTCATAAAGGCTGATTGGTTGTGACGGCATGATTGTTGAAATCGCATGTTTGTAAACAAGCTGGCTTTGACCATCGCGACGCAGAAGCACGCAAAAATTGTCAAACCAGGTAATGACACCCTGAAGCTTTACACCGTTGATCAAAAAAATCGTGACCGGAACTTTTGTTTTCCGAACATGATTGAGAAATGCATCTTGAAGATTTTGTCTGTCCGAAGCCATCGCGCTTTTGCCTTTGTTCTTGTTGGGTGCCACGGTTGAATTTTAGTAGAGTGAGTATGTAGCGCGCTTGGACGAGTTTCCAGCCCTAAAAGCAACAATCATTGCCTGATGCGTTTGCGAACGCATCATTTGTGCCACAAAGGTAACCTCGCGGACGTACAAAACTCAGCAATGGTAAGTTGGAATGGGGTGTGGCATATTGCGAAAGTCCCTTTATCTAAAGGTCCTAAATCAGAAAGGTGAACCGCTACAACTTATCTTTGCCATGGCTCTTTTGACAGCAATGCGATAATCGCCAGCGTTTCCAATCTCCCCAAAACCATTGCCCCACACATGACCATTTTCACGGAATTGGTTTGCGAAACCAATTCAATTGCAGATTCCCCGGCAACCTCAACCAATGGTCCAGTGGTTGTAAGACTGGCCACAGCCATAATCAAGGCATCTTCGAACTCGGCGCCGAGCGCCGTAAAAGATACTGTAATCAACGCCAAAGAAATAGCGAAAAGCATGAAAAATACCCAAGCGATCTGTGCGCCCTTGCGGCGTATGCGCGTCTCGGACGAGCGCCCAACAACAATTGATGGATGCACCAATTTCTGCATTTCGCCGTATCCCTGCAGATAAAGCACATAGACTCGAAGCAATTTAACGCCGCCTGCTGTTGTGGCGACACCGCCTCCAACAATTGCCAAACCCATCAGGATCAAACCCGGAGTGGCAAGGCCAGACCAATCTTGCGTGGTTTTCCACTCAACGCTTTCGAAGCCGGTTGTGGTCAGGAAACTTAAAACAGTGAAAACTGATCCCCATGCCGCCCGAATAGCTGCGGACATGTCTCGCAATTCATTAACCTCAAGGGCGCCCATCCAATGGCGTAAAAACAAAAAGGCTGGCACCGCGGCGACGATCATCAAACCCAGACGGAATTCGTAATCCTTCAAAACGCTGTCGCGCCGAACGGCACCTGTGTCTGCCGAAAATGTCGTGCGCGACAGGGCAAACAGCATAAACAGGAACAAAACGACCTCTCCACCGACGCCAGCCTTGGCATTCGCCACGCCCCCAACCGGAGAGATGCCGCTGGTGGCCATAATCGACATGGAATGCACAAGGCCCGTTAATCCGTCTTCGCCTAAAACCAACAACATAACCCAAACAGCTAGCGTTAAGCCGGAATAGATCGGTATCAACGTGACAGCTCCTCGCTGCCAGCGCTTCATCGGATGGGCTGACCCCACATGATCGCGTGCACCTTCTGCGACACCGGGATCGGAACGGTTGGTGACTTCAAACCCACCAAGACTAAGCGGGGCAAAAACGGCTGCTGCGGCAATCCACATTAACAATCCGCCCAGCCAACCCACAAGACCGCGCCACAAATGCAACGAAGGGGACAACCGTCCGGGCGCGTCAAACATGGTCGCCCCTGTTGTGGTAAAGGACGACACCATTTCAAAGTAGGCATTTAGATAGCTGGTCGTGGCGAGCCCCCACCAGAAGGGCAATGCTAGAACTGCAGGCAGTGCTGTAAAAGCCAAGAAAAGCGCCATCAGCATACCTACAGCGCTAGGCGGGCGGCCAGTGTCGCTAATCGCAAGAGCAATCATCCCAAAGATAAACAGAACAAGAATAGCGCTATAGAAGAAACTGCGTGCCTCGTGCAAATCGTGCAATGAACCCGCATAAAGCGCGGGCACCAGCATGGCAAAGCCGGATATCCCCACAAGCAGCAAGAAAAGAGGCAGTCGGGAAAGGCGCGCTATCATGGATCAGAAAAAGTCGATCGAAACCTGGAACAGGCGTTCGACCTCGGGCACGTCTTCGGCCAAAGAGAACAAGGCAATCACATCGCCTTCTTCCAGACGGGTGCCACCTTTTGGTTTGATGATTTCAGACCCTTTCATTACCGCTCCGATCAGGACACCTTCGGGAAAATCAATGTCGCGAACTTGCTGACCGGCAATTGGCGAAGTGGATAAAACTTCAGCTTCAATAATCTCTGCTTCTGCATCACCAACGGAATACACGTCACGCACACGACCATGGCGAATATGGCGCAGGATAGAGCTAACGGTGGTGGCACGTGGGTTGATATAGGCATCAATACCCAATGGGACCATCAGGGGCACAAGTGTTGGATCATTGATCAGCGCCACGGCCATCGGACACCCACGAGATTTGGCACGAACGGCCGACAACAAGTTCACTTTGTCATCATCGGTCAAAGCAAGCACAGCATCAGTACGATCGATCCCCGCTTCGTTCAACATGGCCGAATCCAAACCATCACCGTGAAGAACAATTGTTCTTTCAAGTGCCTCGGCCGCTTTTTCGGCAACTTGCCGGCTACGTTCAATCACCTTGGTGCGCACACGATGCTCGCTAGTTTCGAGCTGTTGCGCCACCATCAGGCCGACATTCCCACCGCCAATAAGCAAAACACGTTCTTGTTTTTTGTTTGTCTTACCAAATACTTCCATTGTTCTGCTAATGTCTTCTCGAAAGGTAAAGACATAGATATCGTCCCCCACGAACAACTGATCACCCGGTTCCGGGGAAAACAACGTCCCTTTGCGGCGCACACCGACAACAACGGCTCGCAAAGTAGAAAACAAATCGGTCAATTGGCGCAGGGGCGTGTTCACCACAGGACATTCTTCATCCAATGTGAGGCCGAGCATCTGTACACGACCATCAAGGAAGGTCTCGGTATCAAACGCAGCTGGCACTGAAAGCCGCTTCAAGGCTGCCTCGGCCACTTCTTGCTCTGGGCTAATCACAACATCGATCGGCATGTGATCACGTCGATAGAGGTCTGAATAGATGGCTTCGAGGTAAGACTGGCTGCGCAAGCGCGCAATTTTACGCGGTATGGCAAAAACCGAATGCGCGACCTGGCAGGTCACCATGTTCACTTCATCCGAATGCGTGGCCGCAATGATCATGTCAGCATCGCGAGCCCCTGCCCGGTCTAACACATCGGGATAGCTCGCAAAGCCTGCAATCCCCTGCACATCCAATGTGTCAGTGGCCCGACGTACAAGTTCAGGATTGTTGTCGACAACGGTGACGTCGTTTTTTTCGCCTGACAGATGGCGCGCAATTTGCCATCCAACCTGCCCGGCCCCACAGATAATGACCTTCATGACATGCCTCTTCGGGTTTGGAGACAAGGCATGACAGAATGGCCTTCAGAGGTCAAATACAACCATTGACCTTGGCCCATGTGTTGCGGTTTGATCGAATTGTTCCGAGGAGACGGGCTAAATGAGTAAAAACCTACGCATCATTGGTGCTCTTGCGATATCCGGGCTAATCCTGTCCGGATGCGCATCATCGGGATATCAAGCCTACATCAAGCCGGGTACAGGCGTAGATCGCGCCAACCGGGACCGTGCAGAATGCGATATTGAGGCCAACCGCCTGTTTCCATCGGCAAACTTTCCACAAACCTATCCAACTGGAAACATTGGGTATTATGGCGGAGGTTGGGTCGGTGGGATTGGTATTGTTCACACAACAGACGTGAATGCAGGTATGCGCAATCAGCACCGCAATCAATGCATGCGCGTAAAGGGATACGAGCCCTACACCTTCCCGAATTGCGCCACAGATCAAATGGCCGGGCATTCTTATGCACCGCTCACTCGGTCTCCGACGCCTTCACCAACAATTTGCGCTGTCAAAGTAGAAGGCGGAGGCCGTACGCTAATTGATCTATCAAAACCATTATAATCACACGAGGATACTATGGTTCGGTTAACACTCTCGCTTGCTGTAGTCGTTGGATTGGCTGGCTGTCTTGAATACACGCCGATGTACAAGATCGGTGCCGACACGCAGGAAACCAATGTCACACGTGGGCAATGCAACACCTATGCCGCCAACACCGTTCCACCGATGATTATACAGGATTGGATTCCAATATATGGCGCCAATGGCAGAATTGTTGGACACCGTGTTGAATACTACGATGCAAACGAAGGACGCCGTCATTCCACAGTGCAAAAATGCATGGAGGAACAGGGGTTCCAGCGCGTTTCGATCCCTTTTTGCACGGATGACCAAATGGCAGGCCGCTCTTATAGACCTATCACCAACTCACCACCTCTGACGGGATCAATTTGCGCTGTAAAGCAGCCCGGAGGCGGCAGAGTATTGATCGACCTAAGCAAACCCACAAATTAAACTTTACTGGTCTTCTTCGACTTCTTCACCAGGTTCAACATGCGCAACCCGCGCACCGGATTTATTAGATGTCACGACGCCAAGCGATTTCAGCTTTCGGTGAAGCGCGCTGCGCTCCATGCCGACGAAACTAGCCGTGCGGCTGATATTGCCACCAAACCGATTGATTTGTGTCAGCAGATACTCGCGTTCAAACGCCTCACGGGCCTCACGCAAAGGCAAGGTCGCCAAAGCGCCTGACAATACAACACGCCCTTCCTCGTCATCACCGCCGCTGTCACCCGGCAATTCTTTGGATTCGATTGGCCCAGTGCCATCCCCCAAAATCAGGACCCGTTCAATCAGGTTCTTCAGTTGACGGACATTGCCCGGCCACAGCATTGTTTGCATCAAGGCCACGGCCTCGTCTGACAACTCACGCTTCGGCAGCCCCTGAACCGTATGAAACTCATCAATAAAGTGGCTTGCCAGCAATGGAATATCTTCGCGGCGTTCTTCCAGCGCAGGCACTGCGATCGGCACGACGTTCAAGCGATGAAACAGCTCTTGGCGAAAACGTTCTTCGGAGATCTCAATTTCTAGGTCGCGATTTGTTGACGAAATAACCCGCAGATCAACACGAATTTTGTCGTTGCCACCCACCCGTTGGAATTGCTGGTCTACAAGCACACGCAAGACTTTGGATTGTGTTGCGAGGGGCATGTCAGCAATTTCGTCAAAATAGACAACGCCGCCATTCGCCTGTTCTAGCAACCCTGGTTCAATGCCACGTTCAGACGTTTCGCGACCAAACAGCATTTCTTCGACCCGGTCTGGCTCCATGCCAACGCAACTCACGGTCACAAATGGTGCAGATGCACGATTGGAATTCGTGTGAATGAACCGGGCTGCAACTTCTTTACCAACCCCGGCTGGGCCGCTTAGCATCACGCGACCATTTGATTTCGTTACTTTGTCTAGTTGGCTAGTCAAAGTACGGAATGCAGCACTTTCACCGATCATTTCAGCAGGGCGCGTGTCTTGGCGTTTCAGTTCCTGATTTTCGCGGCGCAAACGAGAGGTTTCCATCGCGCGGCGGATGACAACCAAAAGCTGATCAATATTGAAGGGTTTTTCAATAAAGTCATAAGCACCCTGCTTGATTGCAGCGACGGCAATTTCAATATTGCCATGGCCGGAAATGATCACCACTGGCACATCCGGATAGTCGCGTTTCACGACCTTTAGGATGTCGATACCATCCATGTTGCTATCTTTAAGCCAAATATCCAAGATCAGCAGTGCTGGTTGGTTGGAGGCCACCTCTTCCATGGCCTGGTCCGAGTTTCCAGCCAATCGTGTGGTATAACCTTCGTCTTGAAGAATGTCAGAAATCAACTCGCGAATATCGCGTTCGTCGTCCACAATCAGAATATCACTCATGTACTCACCTCATCACATCTGCTCAGCCGAGTTGTTGTTTTGCTCAACAATTATCGGCAATCGAATTACAGCCACTGCACCCGCATGTGTATTGTTATCGAACACAGGTGCATCTTCCAGAACAAGGCTACCGCCATGTTCTTCAATAATTTTTTTAACAATCGGCAGGCCAAGGCCTGTGCCTTTTTCGCGGGTTGTTACATAGGGCTCAAATAGCCTTGCGCGGTCTTGCGGCAAGCCAATTCCATTGTCTGCGATGCGAATTTCAACGCGATCACCATCCTTCTGACATGACACATGAATTTCTGGTTGAAACCCCTCTGGCACACCCTGTTCTTCCAAAGACTCAATCGCTTCACCTGCATTTTTTATCAGGTTGGTCAGTGCTTGCGAAATCATAGTTTCATCAAGTTCGGCGGCGACTGGTGCTTCAATGACATCACGTACGAACCGGACAGTCGGTTGGCCGGATTCTTGCAACAAAAGACAGCCATTCAGCGTATTCACAACATCGATTTTGCGACGATCTGGTTCTGGCATCCGCGCAAATTTTGAAAACTCATCCACTATTCGACGCAGATCATTGGTCTGGCGTACGATCACATCTGTCATCTGCTCCAACTGATCACTATCAGCACCAACGCGTGGTACAAATTTGCGTTTGATCCGTTCAGCCGACAACTGAATTGGCGTCAAAGGGTTCTTAATTTCATGGGCAATCCGTCTTGCAACATCGCCCCAGGCAGCCATCCTCTGAGCCGTGACCAAATCCGTGACATCGTCAAAAGCCAACACGTAGCCCTCAAGCCGCCCGTCCTCGTTGCGCCGGGTCGACATGCGCACCAGCAAATTCTCAAGCCGTCCAGATCGAGACACCTTAATCTCATCTTGCGCAACTTCGTTTGATCCTTTGGCCAATTCCTCAAAGGTTGCGCCAAATTCGGGTACTGCTACCCCGATAAACATATCCTCACGGGTCTCGGTCCAATCCAAAAGACGTTCTGCTGATCTGTTGACGAAGGTCACACGGCCGTCTGAGTCTAACCCAACAACGCCAGAAGTTACCGAACTAAGCACCGAGTCAAACAATCGACGGCGGCGGTCGATTTGGCTGTTGTTGTCCAACAGAGCACCACGTTGGCCCTTAAGTTGGCGGGTCATCTGATTAAAATACCGGCCCATCATGGCGATTTCGTCATCACCTTCTTCTTCGATAACTTGGACATCCAAATCCCCGGCGCCAACCCGTTGCGCCGCTCCGGCCAAACGGCCGATGGGTCGCGCCAAACGTTCGGCAAACCACAACCCCATCCATATGGCGGCCAGGATCAGGATCACGGCAAATCCCAGATAGATCAGGCCAAACTCGAACAAGACTCGACCGCGTTCGCTCTCCAACTGGCGATACAGCTTTGCTGTTTCTCGGGTTTCATCCAAAAGACTAAAAATACTGCCGTCGACTTCGCGGCTGACATATAAATATCGATCTACAAAAGCGTCTAAGCGAATCAAAGCGCGCAACTCGTTTGTGGTCCAGTCACGGATTACATGATCGCCACCCGTTTGTGCCAAAGAAATTTCTTCAGTGGTGGGGTGCTCGAAGTTAAACAGGTACGATCCTTCGCCACGCGCACGAATTCCCCCTGTTCCGTCAATAACATACGCTTCCTTAAGGCCACGCTGAATTTGCCCTTGGCCGTTGGCAAGAAGCGCACGAAGGTTGCCGGAATCCAGAAAGAACGTCGCACGCCTGTTTTCATTCAAAAACTCTGCCAATGCCTGTGCGTCTGTCTCAAGGTCACGCACATGTTCTTCTTCGTAGGCTTGCGCGGCAGACACCGAATTGCCCACCACACTGCTCACCCGTTCGGAAAACCAACCTTCAAGCCCAATGTTCACCGTGAGACCCGCAAACAACGCCACCGAGATGGTAGGCACCAAAGCCAAAAGCGCAACACCGCCCGACCAACGCAGCAGCCGCCATCACCCTACCAACAGCGAACA
>ERZ1046740.1291-NODE-1291-length-17888-cov-5.107834_pt1 | contig 17888 bp, 11 predicted proteins | sample MGYA00383093_ERZ1046740 | MGnify/ENA primary metagenome ERZ1046740 (study PRJEB29581, sample SAMEA5548363) | metagenome | biome: marine; feature: coastal; material: water | depth 25 m | study: Short-term variability in the microbial, nano- and picoplankton... | reverse complement strand
TGGTAACTGTAGGCTTTAACAAGGATATTGCCTGGAGCCATACCGTGACCCCGGCCAGTCATGTCGGCCTGTATGAATTGACGCTCAATCCAGACGATCCATTACAGTATCTTTATGACGGAGAATACCGGGATATTGCAACGGTAGAGGTCAGTGCCATGCAGCTGGAACCTGATGGCAGCCTGAGCGAACATCAATTCAACGTTTACCTCTCTCATTATGGTCCCATCGTAAACCTGAAGCGGCAGAGCGCACTGCTCGATGGCTGGCCAATGACATTAGGTGGAACTTCCATCATGGCTGTTAGAGACCCTAACCTTAATAACCCACGAGGCCTGCTGCAATGGGTGAAGATGGGCCAGGCCAGCGATATGAGCGAATTCTCCGAGGCACTCAAAGACGTTGGTCTGCCATGGGTGCACACAGCGGCGGCGGATCGCAGCGGAGAGGTGTTATATGCCGAAGCTTCGGTTATACCTAGGGTCACCGCAGAACAGCTGGAATCATGCATAGACTCGCTTGCTACACAGGCTATTACCATCCTTGGGAACCGTCTGTTTTTCGCGCTGAATGGTTCACGCAGTGATTGTGAGTGGGGCCGCAGTCCTGACTCCCCGGAAGGCACCAACATTTATGGCTACAGCGAGTTGCCCACCTTGTCCAACCGGTCCTACGCGCTCAATTACAACAACAGTTACTGGCTGGCAAACCCGAACACTCCGCTAACCGGTTTCCCATTCCTTATGGGCCCACTGGGTGGGGAAGGCGAGCAGCAGTTTCTTCGCGGCAACCTGGGGCATCAGCAAGTTGCAGAGCGTATGGCGGCCACTGACAGCCTGGACGACAGTCCCGGCTTTACCCTGGACAGCCTAAAGGGCCTGATGCTCTCCAGTCGGGTTATGGCAGCGGAGATGGCGCTGGATGACGTGCTGGAAATTTGCAATGCCAGCGCGCTGGATGAGCGGATGACAGAGGCCTGCTCGCTGCTGGCCGCCTGGGACCGCCGCGTCAATATCGATAGCATCGGTGCGCACATTTTTACTGAGTTCTGGCGCGCCTTTACCGATGCCAATGGCAGCAGACGCGGCTCCTACTTCATAGAAAACCCTGAGATATGGCGTGAACCCTTTGATCCAGCAAGGCCGACGACCACACCGGCGGGTATTGATACTACAGTGGCCGCCAATCATGACAGGGTACTGACAGCATTGGAGACAGCACTGCAGAAGTTGGCAGAAGCCGACGTGGCGTTGAATCTACCCTTTGGTGAAGTCCAGGCGGTTCAGCGTAATGAGTTCACCATTCCTATTCACGGCGGCTGGGATGAAATGGGCACCTTCAGTGTCATCAAGGTTCGACTCGACCAGGGCGGGTATCGCAATGTTACCGGTGGCAATACCTATATACAGGCAGTGACCTGGGATGACAGTGATTGCCCGCTGGCCGATACCATGCTGGCGCATTCACAGTCCACAGACCCGGCGTCCGACTATTACCTGGACCAGACCCTGAACTATAGCGATAAGCTCTGGACGGCCATGCCGTTCTGTGAGGATGACATCGCCAGGGAGCAGATCGGCGAAAAGCTGGAGCTTCAGGAGTAAGCTCAGGCGGCGCCTGGCTGGAATTCCCGGCAACGGTTAACCCGCGTTGTGGTAGATGTTTTGCACATCCTCCAGATAATCCAGGGCGTCGACAAAGGCATCAAGCGCCTGCTGCTCTTCGTCGCTTATTGGCGAGATGTTATGGGGAACAAACTGAATTTCATCCACCTCGAAGTCCAACTCGCCAAAGGATTCAATTAACGCCTGCCTGGCCTTGGCGTACTCTGTATTGGGCGCGAAAACCGTCACCTTGCCATCTTCACTCTCGATATCCGCCACATCCACATCAGCCATCATCAGTGCTTCCAGCACGGCATCTTCATCGTCGTTGGCAAAACTGAAGATGGCGCTGTGGTCGAACATGTGACTGACGCTGCCCTGGGAGCCGATCTTGCACTTGGCCTTGTTAAAACACTGGCGCACATCTCCGAAGGTACGATTGGGGTTATCGGTCAGGCAATCAACAATCACCATCACACCGCCGGGGCCAAAACCCTCATAGCGAGCCAGGGAGAAGTCTTCGCCCCCGGCGCCCTTGGCCTTGTCTATGGCCTTGTCGATTACGTGGGTGGGCACCTGATCTCGCTTTGCGCGATCTATAATGCTGCGCAGGGACAGGTTCCCCGCGGGGTCTACGCCGCCGGCTTTGGCCGAGACGTATATTTCCCTGGCGTATTTGCTGTATACCCGGGCCTTCTGGTCCGAGGTTTTGGCCATTGACTCCTTGCGGTTCTGGTAGGCTCTGCCCATGGTGCTATTTCCACAATAATTAGGTAAACGCAATATAAATGTTACGCGCACGACTATCCAGCGGCATGAACACAGAACTGATACCGAACCTTATAGATAATGGCCTACACAGTTGGCACGATGCGCGCCCTGACCTATAGTCACTCTCCTACTCCGGATTGGTTTTGCAGGTAATAACGGCACCCATGAACCCCCCCCAGTGGCAGTCAGCCTTTCTGGCCCGGCACAGGTTGCCAGATAGCTACCTGGCTTATGCACAGCAATGGTTCGCGCCACTGGCGGGAGTGCTGGCCGCGCACCAGGAGAATGCGAAGCGGCCCGTGCTTGTAGCGATGAATGGCTCTCAGGGCTCCGGTAAAACGACGGTATGTGATTACCTCCGGGAGACTCTGGAGACCGACCACGACTTACGGGTGGCTTCACTATCGCTGGATGACTTTTACCTGACGCGCGAGCAACGGCAGGATATCTCCACATCTATCCACTCGCTGCTGGTCACCCGGGGGGTGCCCGGCACTCACGATATGGCGCTGCTGCAGGCCACAATCAATGACCTGACGGCATCTACGGGAAAAACGATAGCCATCCCCCGGTTCGATAAATCGATTGATGATCGGCTTGGGTCGCAAGACTGGGACAACATTGCCGGCCCAGTCGACCTGGTGCTGCTGGAGGGCTGGTGCCTGGGAGTGAAGCACCAGGATGAAGCAGCCCTGGAGCTGCCAATTAATCGGCTGGAAAGCGACGAAGACTCTCAGGGAGAATGGCGAAGATACGTAAACGCTACAGTTAAGCGGGATTTTGAGCCGTTGTATGAGCTCGTAGACCAATGGGTCATGCTGTGCGCGCCCTCATTCGATTGTGTGTACCGATGGCGACTGCAGCAGGAGCACAGATTGGCGCAGGCCACTGCAACCGGCGCGGCAAACCAGATAATGACTGATGCCCAGGTAGCACGGTTTATCCAATATTACGAAAGACTGACAAGGCAATGCCTGGATCAGTTACCTGACTGCGTAAATCACTTGTATCGCCTTGATGAGCAAAGGCAGGTTATTTGCGAATTTCACCAGGAGAGCGCAGCGCAGTAAACACCAGTTCCTGGGAATAACGCAAGAACGATCGCAGACACTCTACTTGCAGCCAGCTTATACACAGCGGATGGCGCCAGAAACTCACGGGGCCAATTGAGGTGGGCGAGCCTGGGCATCACTCTTAAAACAGTTAGGTAGCTATTACAGCCGACTATTTGGTAACAACCGCCTCAAATACCCGCACATAATCCACCTCCATCGATACTGGGAAGATATCCTCGTCTATAGGGCCTCCTGCGCTGCCCCAGTCGCCCCCAATAGCAAGATTCATTATCAAATGGTACGGATGGTCGTGGGGCCAGTCGCGCCAGTCGCCCTCTTTGAAGTAAGTGTAGAAAACAACACCATCCACAAATACACGGATACTCTCGGGTGACCATAACAGGGAATACAGGTGATATTGGTCAGCGACATCTGCTACCTCAATACTGGCATTACGCTGATCCGGGCCACCTCCAAAAAAGCGTCGGTTATGCACTGTGGCATGAATACGGGTCATGTCGTAACCAACGTGCTCCATAATGTCGATCTCGCCTGAATTAGGCCATGCATCACAGTCTGGGTTGCCCTGCCATTCGTCGCCAATGCTGCAATTAGTCGCATAGCGATAATGGTTGGTGGGCAACATCCATAGTGCAGACCAGGTGCCCTGCCCTGCCGGCAGTTTTGCACGAATATCTACACGACCGTAGAGAAAATCTCCCTTGCCATGAGAATGCAGGCGGCCGGAGGTGTAGCTGGCGCCCTGGTATCCTTCCTTATGAGCCTCAATGGTCAGTTTTCCATCGCCCACTCTGATATTTCGCGGCCTGCCCGTATACGCCTGATCCTCGTTATTGACCTTGCGAGCTGGCCACTCCTGTAAATGCCACTTTTCGCTGTCGGGAGCCCCTTCATAATCGAATTCATCTGACCACACCAGGCGCCAACGTGATGTATCGGGTTTTCTGGCTCGAACAACAAGCCCGCTCAATACCGGAGTGGACTGGTGTCCGCGCAACTGAACACGCAGTTCACCATCGTTCACCTCTACACCCGATACAGTACGTACAAGCGCTGATGGTGACGTACTGTTGCGCGCCCGGCTAACATCCAGTGCTTCAATCTCAAGCTGGTCTTGCACCACTACATCAAAGACTCTTTCTCCAACAACGGCACCATGTGGTTCAACAAAATAGAAAGTTAAATCGTATGTGCCGCTATTCAGCGTTTTCTCGAGCTGGAGGTCACCGGCCCTGTAACTCAGGTAAATCTCACTATCCTGGGCGCCCTTAACCTCTGCAATAGTGCCCTTAGTTCCCCTCGCGAGCTCATCGGCCTGAAATTCAACACCCTCGGGTGCCACGTGCGCATCACCACCGACGTTAATGGCCCAAGCCACCGCGGCCGTGTTAAACATGGCTCCTGCTGAACCCTGTGGGATTTTCCCCGATTCACTGTCATCAGCGGATAGACCACCGGGATTATCTGACTTCATAGGTGCACCTGAGCAAGCTATTACACTAAGCCCGGCGATAAAGAGGACCAGAATAAAATTTGTTCTTCTGGTTATCACCGAAAGAGTTCCGTCATCATTGTTCTGGCTATCGCTAGTTGTAGTTGTAACGCCAAACAACGTCATCCACGAGGTCTTGAGTAGTTCGGCTAATCTGACCACCCTCTACCGGATACATTTAAACGGCAATTTGAAATCGCCAGAGTGGACTTCTCATGAGACGGGACGTCCGCCCAACACTCTATTCCATATGCTACACAAGGTTATCCAGCTTTAACTGCCATCGATATACAACTTTATTTCCTGCCGCTAGTTGCGACTCACTTTGAGCTTTTCACCACAGTCCAGATCCAGGATGTACTCACCTTTTTGCAAAGGGGTAGCCTTTATAATTCTATCGAGATTAACAACGGTGGAACGGTGAATGCGCTTGAACTTCTCCGGGTCCAGCCTCTCCATCAGACTCTTTAGGGTGCTGCGCATAATGTGCGTCTGCCCTTCAACGTGCACACACATATAGTCCCCTGCTGCATCAATCCAGTCGATATCATCGATGCAAACAAGAACGGTGCTATCGTTATCCTTGATCGCCAGTTTACGATTGCCAGCAAGCGATTTCTCATCCGCCGGGGAGAAACTCCTGGTATCGCCGCGATCTGCCACCTTGCGGGCAATTTCGTCGATCGCCCCAACCAGTGGTTGCTTGTTTTCCGACTCCTCAGCGTCTTCCACGCGCTGCAACGCCCGTGCTACGGCTCGCTGTAGGCGGCTTTCAGCAATCGGTTTTAGTAGATAATCCACCGCATGGAGGTCAAAGGCATCAATAGCGTAGCGTTGGTAGGCGGTACTGAAAATCACCATGGGCATTACGTCCGACTGCAGCTCTCTAACAACGTCGAAACCCGTCAGACCCGGCATTTTCACATCCAGTATCATCAGGTCGGGAGAGAGGCCATGCACCGCTGCTATCGCTTCTCTGCCGTTACGGCATTCAGCAATAAGTTCGATTCCCTCCAGGTCACTTAACATAGAACGAATCAAGCGCCGCGCCAGGGGCTCATCGTCAACAAGAATTGTTCTGAGTTTACGCAAAAACCTTCTCCGGGTTCGTTGCGGTAGGGTTTTGTGTAATAGCATTCTGAAAAGGTAGGGTTATGGATACTCTTAAACCAGAGGGTGAGTTATCCGAGAGCTTGATTTCGTGTTGATCACCATACAAGGTTTGCAGTCTGTCTCGTACATTTTGCAAACCGATACCTCGACTCTTTTCTTCGGAATCCATAATCATACCCGGGCCTGTATCGGTTACCTCCAGATACAACTGGTCGCCGCGTAGCTGCGATGTAATAGATAGCGTACCGCCTTTCTCACTGGCGGAAATTGCATACTTCATGGAATTTTCTATGATTGGCTGCAACAACAATGCTGGCACTCTTGCGGAACGGGTAGCAGGATCAATGTCAATTTCAAGTGACAACCTATCTTCGAAACGAGCTTCCTCTATGCTCAGGTAAAGCAATAAAGATTCCATTTCCTGATCCAATGATACGCTTTCTACCGCATCCTGCTCTAATGCATGTCGAAGAAAATCGCCCAATAATTGAATCATTTTCTGTGCTTGGCTCGTCTCCCCAAGTCGAACCAAAGCTTTAATTGCATTTAAGGTATTAAAAAGAAAGTGAGGAGCCAACTGGTAGTGCAACATCTTTAACTGCGCATCGTGCGCTTGTGCCTCTGCCTGAAACCGGCGCATCTGCTCTGCCTTTTTCTCAGAAGATTCCTCCAGAAGTTTTTGGTGTTCAGCTATCAGGAGGTCGTAATACTTAATGCAGTAATACAGCAGCGTCCAACTTAGAAAAACGAATAGTGAACCAAAATACCAGTAGTTCGCCTCGGACCACAGCGGTGGTTCATGAACCAACCAGGCGAACACCTCGATTCTGAGTACAGTCCAGACTGCACTAAAAAATATCACCGCTAATACGGCAACCAGAATGCGAATACCTAGGGAGGACTCAAACGTAGTACGGTAAATGCGGCGTAAAGGCCAGGTGGTGGCAATTCCCAGCAATGCCGACATCGCAATATGGCCCAGGTGCACCCAACTGACATTATCGTCCGCCAGAGTAATGGTAAGAAACGTGCCTACAGAGTAGCCCAGCCAACCTACAAGCTGGCAGAACCAGTATCGAATATTCCGATCTGCATACAAGACTTTGACCAGGGGTCTAATCATGGCAGCAAACACTCACAGTTCTGGTTTCTTCACTACATGTTCGCACAGCACCAACACCGTTGCTGAAGCCTCGATTAAACTTAACATCTTACAACACTTGTTAAGCAATGTTACGTCCAATATCCTTCTTATCGCGCCGTTAGTCCCTCTGGTCGCAAGCATTTGCGGTGGCCTATGGCTGGGAACATACTAAATATCACCGTTTTCAACAGCTTATCGCTGCCCTCACTCTTTAGAGACTTATCTTCCTATGCGTAGACTCTGTACCCCACCATTTCTGGCCGCCACAACATTACTTTTTAGCCAAAATCTCTACAGCGCTCCAAGCCATGATGCCCACCGCAGTCACTATGGCGCACCTCAGGCAAGGGTAACACCCATAGTGGACGGAGCTAGTGACGATGCCGCCTGGGAAGATGCCACCTGGCGCCCTATCGACAACGTGTGGCTGGGTGAAAATCTGACTCCAGAGGACTTTAATGGCCGCTACAAGCTGGTATGGACAGAGGACAAGCTCTTTGTATTGGTAGAGTTTGTCGATGATGTATTGGTAGATTTTCATCGCGACCCACTGCAGCAGTACTGGGACGATGACTGCCTGGAAATTTTTATCGATGAAGATCATTCCGGCGGCAATCACCAGTACAACCACAACGCCTTCGCGTATCACCTGTCCCTGGACAACCAGGCCATAGACATTGGGACAGACAAGCAGGCTCGCTCCTACAACCATCATGTACAAAGCCAGTGGCGCCAGCAACAGGGCGTTGTTATCTGGGAGGCAGCCATTGATATCTACACTGACAAATACCAGGACGAGGCTGCCGACAATAGGCCAGTGGAACTGACATCAGGTAAAATCATGGGCTTTATGATCGCCTACTGTGACAATGACCACAGCGAGTTGCGCGAGCACTTTATAGGCTCAGAAGACGCCGGTAGCGATCACAAGGACCGAGGATGGATTGATGCCGGTCTGTTTGGGACACTACAGCTGGTTGACTGACGACAGCTTCCCCAGCGTCACTTTGTAGAAAACTCTGGAGCCAGCTCTCTGGACCCGGTTGATATTCTGGTAAATTTCGCTGTCTCGGAACCGTACTTACGGGCTTGGTATATCACTGCTTTATAAACAGACATTTCCTTTACTATCAGCAAGCCCTTACTGCCATAAAAAAAGCCACAGCATAGGCTGTGGCTAAATTGGGTGAATACAGACCTGTGATGACTTACATGGGGGTTAGAATTCGGCCCTCAAACCAAGGGTGTATCTCGGCTCCTGATCGTTTTCAAACAGGAACTGGCTTCCATAACGGCCCTTTTGAACCTGGTCTTCTCCGAACATATTCAGCACTTCAAAAGCGACAGTAAATGTATCATTGACATTCCAGGCGGCGCTCATATCAACCTGCAGGTAATCGTCAAAGTACACGGGTTCATTGGTCGCTCTAAGTTGATTGGTGCCATACAGAAATTCATCGCGCCAGTTGGCTGCGACACGGACTGAAAACCTATCGTTTTCAAAAAATCCTATCAAGTTCCAGGAATCGCTTAGGCCAATCAGTATCGCCTGACTGCCAAAGTCGCTGCTGTCGTACTCCGCATCACTGTCAACAATGGTGTAGTTTGCCTGCACACCAAAACCGGAATCGCCGAAGATATGCTGAGCGGATATCTCAAAGCCATCAACCTCGCGCTGCTCACCGTTGACCAGCCTTGTTACATCAAACTGCGCGATGGGGTCGGTTGGCTCGCTAATAACCGGGGTTGGAGAAATCGCAGTTCCATCGAAGCGCGCTTCCGGATTTCGCAATGGCTGATTGTTTACGTCAAGAATCACATCTGTTTCAACGTCAGTGCCAATATAGTCATCGATCTGTTTAAAGAAATAGGCCACTGCAAGGTAAGACCCCTCGTCGTAGTACCACTCGTAAGACAGATCAAAGTTATCTGACAGGTAAGGATCCAGATCAGGATTACCGGAAGATGCAGTTGCTGTGCCTGGGCGGTAGTCACTCACTGTGGTAGTGGGACGCAGGCCATTCAGGTCAGGACGTGCAATGCTTTTACCATAGGAGGCTCTTGCGACATGGTCTTGCCAGGGCTCAATACGAAGGTCCAGGGCCGGCAAGAATACGGAGTAATCACCTTCAACGGTAAAGAACGTTTGCTCCGGGCCAGGAACTACCACTCCTTCTGTAGTTGAGACTATAGACAGCGCGGTTGGGAAGTTCTGAAATGCAGAACCTTCGATGTCAGTATCTTCATATCGCACTCCCGCTGAAATACGTGCGGGTATATCTCCGATCTCGAAATCGTGCGTCATACTGATATAAACAGCTGCGGACTCTTCAAGTGCGCCAAAGAATACAGGCGGAAACGCGTCAATGACCACCTGGTCAGGGTTCGGCCAGTTACCCCCGGCAGGCACAAGGCCCTGTTCAAAGCCCAGACCGGCAAAATTCTGTCCGTAAAAGGCTTCACGTTGTGCGTTGAGAAAGCCGTCCAGATCCACTTCATTGGTAACTGCGAAGCCACTGGGTGCGCCAGTCTTAACCGGCTCCGAAATATGGACATCACACTCTGCACACGGATAAAGTCCCTGGAATACAAAACCTGTGTTTGTGGCGAGTGTTTCAACCTCGTATTCCGTCCATGAACCACCCAAACTCACTGAGGTTTCTTCAAAATCCCAGGTAAAGTCGAGTTGATATTGTTCCACCGTATTGTCAATTGCGATGGTTTTGAATACGCTTCCCAAGCCTGAGAAGCCATCTGGATCCTGGAACCCGTCAACACCTGGTATATTGCCGCAACCGTAATCATCAGCACCGGGTTCGCCTACAAAGCCAAAACCGCCTGGATCGTTAATGCCGAATTGACAGCTACCTCGAAACGCAGCTGAATCATCAATACCTATTTTGACTCCACCGCCGCTATAGGCCAGATCGAAAATATTTCCCTGCGGTCCCTGAATAATATAGTTACGGTCATTCAGTTCGCCGTTAGGTTGGCTCTCTGCCTGTGAGTCATGGGCATCAAACGTGACCATCAGGTTGTCGTTCACCAGCCATTTTACGTTTAATCCAAACGACTCGTTCTCGATCTGCGTTTCGTTTTCATAAGCCTGGGCATCCGCGTTTTGGCCGTCTCTGGTAGCGTGGAGCAGGCTGTAGTTATTGTCCAACGCTACGTTAGTTACCGTATTGTCTTCTACCACGCCAAACAGGGCTGTTATGTATCGATCCTGCAAAACCTCATACTCTGAATACACATAATCCAGTGTGATTTCGATGTTATCAGTTGGTGCAAATTGGCCCACAAGCTGACCATTAATACGAGTACGCTCATTGTGCTGAATTTCACCCGTATTATTGACAGGGCGATACACATACGGCACATCGTTACAGTCGTAATTTTCGCACCATTTACCATAGCTTGCTGAACCGGGGTCATCTCGCAACCAGCCGTCGGTATGACTGGAAGGCTCGCTGGAATGACGCTCGGAGTAAGAGAAATTTGCCAACAGGCCGACTTTCCCCTCGGCCAACACGGTTGAAAACAGCCCGCTAACGTCCGGTGTAACGTCGTCGCCCTGCTCAACTGAGGAGTCGTGAACAGCCTTAATATTGGTAACGATTTTGGTTTCACCAAAATCAAAAGGTCGTGCTGTTGTAACGTCAATGGTAGCGCCCATGCCACCCGGTGTTAGATTAGCTTTAGCAGTTTTGTAAACATAGACGCCAGACACAGATTCAGAGGCGATCTGCTCGAAGTTAAAGGCGCGACTCTGTGTTGCAGAAGAGATGCTTTCCTGTTCGGGAGACGATGACGTTGGCATCTGACGGCCGTTAAGAGTGACCATATTGAAATTTGGCCCAAGACCACGGACGGTTATCTGGTTACCCTCGCCGCGGGCTCGGTCAATAGATACACCGGGGATCCGCTGTAGCGATTCGGCAAGGTTACCATCGGGAAACTTACCGATATCTTCTGCAGAAATCGCATCGACGACACCATCTTGGTCACGCTTGACATCCATGGCATTCATCAGAGAGTGACGGATACCGGTTACCACGACTTCTTCCAGCAGCGGCGCATCCTCCTGGGATATCGCTAACGGAGACGATAGCATCGAAGTGCCCAACGCTATCGCGATACCTTGGGCGAGAGGATTCTTCCTGAGTCGATAGTTTTTCATAAGATTACCCTGCATTTTAGAAAACTTAGAGTTGGCAAAAAGAAAACCAGCTCGGTTATTTTTTGTAAGCTTGATACTACCCAGCGGCGCCGATAAATGTATATGGGTTTGCGTCAATCAGGACTGGAGCCGCGATAAGATGGAATTTTCCATTAGCGAGGAGGTCTTGTTACTCGCGGTCTCCAGCTTTCGCCCTGATGAAGCATGGGGTGCAGCACCCACGGTCGCAAGACAACGCTTGCTCTAACCATACATAGAGCCTACCCCTGCAGTTACAGCCTGTAACGCCCTACAGGCACCAATAAGGGTATGGGTGAACGAGACGTCCACCTTATCCCAAAACTAGTCCACTTGAGCGAATTTACGTGGCCTGACCAGGCACTATGGCAGATTATGGGACGATGTTTTTAGTTCTCTCTGCATAACTGGTTTTGCGGGGCATCGTACTGTGCCCTGATCATTACCCCCACGGAGAACACAGGAGTAGTAAGTCCATGCCGCAGAGCTCAACCCTGCCAAGGAAATCATACAAAATGAATAACCCGGTACAACAGGCTCTCGAACTCCTTGGGCAAATGACCCTGGAAGAGAAAATAGGCCAGATGAGCCAGGTTAACGGCGGTGGCTGGGATCTGCACCAGGCCGTTCGCGAGGGTAAAATCGGCTCCGTTCTCAACGAGGTCAATGTCGAGGAAGTGAATGAGCTGCAGCGCATAGCTGTGCAGGAAAGCCGGCTGGGCATTCCACTGCTTATCGGCCGCGACGTCATACACGGATTCAAGACCATATTCCCTATCCCGCTGGGCCAGGCCGCCAGTTGGGATCCGGGTATTGTCGAGAAGGGCGCAGCTATTGCGGCCTCCGAGGCGGCTTCGGTAGGCGTTAACTGGACTTTCGCCCCCATGATTGATATTACCCGCGACCCCCGCTGGGGCAGGATTGCCGAGAGTCTGGGGGAAGATCCATACCTGTGCGGCGTGCTGGGCGCGGCCATGGTTAGAGGCTTTCAGGGGCAGGAACTGTCTGACCCTCAATCTATTGCCGCGTGTGCCAAGCACTTTGTGGGCTATGGCGCCGTAGAGAGCGGTATAGATTACAACAATGCCAATATCCCCGAGAATGAATTGCGCAATGTATACTTGCCGCCGTTCAAGGCAGCACTGGATGCGGGCGTTGCGACTTTCATGTCCTCATTCAGCGACCTCAATGGCGTACCGGCCGCCGGCAACGAGTTTTTGATGCGGCAGGTACTGAGGGCCGAGTGGGAATTCCAGGGCTTTGTTGTCAGTGACTGGGATGCTATTCGCGAGCTGACAGTTCACGGCTTTACGGCAAATCACTGCGACGCGGTACTGGAAGCTACCACCGCGGGCATTAACATGGAGATGGCCAGCACTTTATACAAAGAGCACATTCCAGGCTTGTTGGAAAACGGCTCTGTCAGCAACGAGAATATCGATGCGTTGGTCTACCCCATTCTCAAACTGAAATTTGAATTGGGCCTGTTCGACAACCCGTATACCAACCCCGGGCATTTTCCGCCAATGGTGAATGAGCAGAGCCTGCAAGCGGCCAGGGAAGCGGCTCTGCGCAGCTGTGTTCTGCTGAAAAACGACAAGCATGTGTTGCCCTTATCACGGCAGGAATTGAATTCTGTGGCCGTTATCGGCCCCATGGCGAACGATGGCTACGAGCAGTTGGGCACCTGGGTATTCGACGGCGAATCGCACCACAGTCACACCTGCCTGCAGGGTCTGCATGACCTGGTAGGGAACGAGGTGGACATACGTTGGTCTGCAGGTATGCAATCCTCCCGCTGCCGCGATGAAGACGGACACCAGGAGGCCGTTCAAATTGCCCAGGACGCTGATGTTGCCATCATGTTCATGGGCGAAGAATCAATTTTGTCGGGAGAGGCCCACTGTCGGGCTGAAATTAACCTGCCGGGAGAACAGGAAACGCTGATTGAACGGGTAGCGGCTACCGGCACGCCAGTTGTGCTGGTAGTAATGGCCGGGCGGCCTCTTACCCTGGGTAGCGTGCTGGACAAAGTGTCTGCGGTTCTGTTCGCCTGGCACCCGGGTACGATGGGTGGCCCCGCCATCGCCGATCTGCTTTTCGGCGAGGAATCACCCTCAGGGAAGCTTCCCGTTTCGTTCCCCAGAATGGTCGGCCAGGTGCCTATCTATTACTCCAGAAAGAATACAGGCAGGCCTCCCAGTCACGATTCAATAACGCACATTGATGAGATCGACGGCCGGGCGGAACAAACCTCCCTGGGAATGTCGGCCTTCCATCTGGATGCCGGGTTTACGCCCTTGTTTCCTTTCGGCTTCGGCTTGTCTTATACGCACTTTGAGTACGCCGATATAGAAAGGTCAGCAAGCCACATTGAGCTCGGGGACACTATAACTATTTCTGCCACCCTACGAAATTGCGGCGACTGTACCGCAGTTGAAGTAGCGCAGTTGTATATTCGTGACCTCGTGGGTAACGTGACCCGGCCAGTGAGGGAGCTCAAAGGCTTCAGACGCGTGCAGCTGGGGGCGGGCGAAAGCCAACGCCTCACCTTTGAGCTGCACACGGACGACCTGGCGTTTCACAATCGCAAGATGGAACTGGTTACCGAGCCAGGCGGATTCCATGTCTGGATAGGCGGTGACTCGAACGCTGAGCTGTGGACTGAGTTCGAGATCCAGTAATGAGCATGCCTGGCCTCAGCCCGATAACTCGCACAGCCTTGATTGCCGCCCTGGGCGGTTTTCTGATGGGATTTGACGCCTCGGTAATATCGGGCGTGGTGGGTTTTATCGAGGTCGAGTTTGCGCTGAGTAAAATCGAACTGGGCTGGTCTGTAGCATCCCTGGCACTGGCGGCCACTTTCGCAATGCTTGCAGCGGGCCCGCTCAGCGACCGCTTCGGGCGCAAGCCCTTACTACGATGCGCCGCTATTTTATTTGGGATTTCCGCACTGGCATCAGCGCTAGCGCCTACCTTTATCACATTGGTCATCGCCAGGATCATTGGTGGTTTTGGCGTTGGCGCAGCACTCATTATCGCCCCAATGTATATAGCGGAAATTGCTCCAGCGAAAAGCCGCGGACGAATGGTGTCGATTAATCAACTGAACATCGTCATTGGGATCTCAGTGGCTTTTTTCAGTAACTACGTCATTCTCCGCCTCGGCCAGTCCAGCGCAGATTGGGTAGCGAATCTGCAACTGAACAACTGGAACTGGCGCTGGATGCTGGGCATCGAGTCCCTGCCGGCTATTGCCTATTATCTTTGCCTGAAAGCTGTGCCAGAAAGCCCACGTTGGCTGGCAATGCATAACAGACAGAAGGACGCCATAGACGTTTTGACCGCGTTCAATACCCGTGAAAAGGCGCAGGATGAACTAACTGCAATTAATGCAAGCATTGCTTCGGCGGCCGGCGAAACACAGGGCAGTTTTAGCGAGTTGCTGAACCCCACACTGAGAAAAGTAATGATTGTCGGCTTACTGGTCGCTGTACTGCAGCAGATTACCGGTATTAACTCCGTTTTTTTCTACGCGCCGATGATTTTTGAGCAATCGGGTATAGGTACTGACGCAGCCTTTATGCAAGCGGTGCTTGTAGGCCTCACCAACCTGCTATTCACCATAGTAGCCATGTTATTGATCGATAAACTGGGCCGAAAACCCCTGTTGGTATTTGGCGTGGCAGGCATTGCGGCTTGTATGTTGTTGCTGAGCTGGGGCTTTGGCCAGGCGAGCTACGCTTTGGATGCCGATGCAATTGCCACGCTGCCAGAAGCTATTGATAGCGCTGCACTGCTGCCCTTACAGGGCCAAACCTTTCATTCGGATACAGCCTTCCGTTCTGCGCTCACTGACACTGCCGGTGCACAATACTTCCAGCAACACGAATCCGAGCTTTTAAAGGCAGCAATCAACATTCAGCCCTGGCTAATTCTCGCCGGCATCCTGGGCTTTGTCGCCTGCTTTGCGGTATCCATAGGCCCTGTTATGTGGGTGCTGTTTTCAGAGCTGTTTCCAAATCGGATCCGCGGCGTGGCAATATCTGTTGTTGGTCTGGTCAATTCCGGCGTCAGCTTCCTGGTGCAACTACTATTTCCCTGGCAGCTGACTCAGCTTGGCAACTCTGCGACTTTTCTTATCTATGGCGCTTTTGCGGCCGTGGGTTTGCTGCTGATCATCAGGCTACTGCCTGAAACGCGGGGTATGACACTGGAAGAAGTCGAAACAGACCTGGTAGGCGAAAGACTATGAAAAACCTGCCCGAAGCAACCCATACCCGCTTTATTGTATTTACAGATATCTCATGGTACACCAGCAATGGATCAAATTATGTCAACCACCGGGAACTCTCAGCTAATGAATTCTGAGCTCGAACTACAGATCGATGCCTTGATGAGCAAAATGACGCTTGCTCAGAAAATTGGTCAGATGGTCCAAACCGAGCGCATGGCTATCGAGCCCGAGCAGGTTAAGACCTACCACATTGGGTCCGTACTAAGCGGCGGCGGCTCATGCCCCGGCGATAACCTGGTGGCGGACTGGGTCGACATGAACGACGCCTATTGGGCGGCCTCAATGGAGGAAGATGAGGAACACCTTGCGATACCGATTATTTACGGCATCGATGCGGTTCACGGCAACAACAACATCAGCGGCGCCACGGTCTTCCCCCACAATATAGGTCTGGGTGCAGCCAGGGACCCCGATCTACTGGAACGCATTGCTGTAGTTACCGCCAAAGAGATACTCGCCACTGGCGTTGACTGGACCTTCGCCCCAACGCTTGCAGTAGCTCGCAACAACCAGTGGGGTCGCACTTACGAGAGTTACTCTGAAGACCCGGAAGTCGTCTGCTCCTACTCCGGCGCTTTCGTTCGCGGCCTGCAGGGTGATTTGGGAGAGGACTCCGTAGTTTCCTGCGTGAAACACTGGGTGGGTGATGGCGCCACCACCGAGGGAATCGATCAAGGCGATTCACGGCTAAGCGAATCAGAGCTTGAGAGACTACATATTGCGCCCTACTACCCGGCAATCGACGGTGGCGCTCTTACAGCAATGGCTTCCTTTAATAGCTGGAACGGCGACAAGTGCCATGGCCACCGCTATCTCCTAAGCTACGTGCTGAAGGATCGCATGAATTTCAATGGCTTTATCATTTCCGATTGGGACGGCATCGACTATCTCTCTGAGAACTATTTTAATGCTGTGGCCATGGGAGCCAACGCCGGGATAGACATGTTCATGGTCTCTGAGCACTGGCAGCCATTTATCAAGCATCTCACTCACCACGCTGTGCAAGGCACGGTACCCATGTCCAGAATCGACGATGCTGTGCGCCGCATTCTAAGGGTAAAGTTCGCCTTCGGCCTGTTTGACAAACCAAGGCCCAATGATCGCCGCTGGTCGAATGACGACAGCTTCGGCAGCAATGCACACCGCGAGGTAGCGCGAGAAGCGGTGCGAAAATCCCTGGTATTACTGAAGAACGAAAACAATATTTTGCCACTGTCGAAGCAGCAGAACATTCTGGTGGCCGGGAAGAACGCAAACAACATCGGCCACCAGTGCGGCGGCTTTACGGTTGCCTGGCAAGGCACCTCGGGGAACGAATTTGTGGTGGGTGGCACCTCTGTTTGGAAGGGCATTAGCGAGATTGCCCCCAATGCGGTTTTAAGTGCCGGCGGCGCTGGCGAGGATGCGGATTCAGATGCTCACGATGTGGCCATCGTGGTCATTGGGGAGACCCCGTACGCAGAGGGTATGGGTGACATTCGCACCGGAGACGATGTGATTGTTCAGGCCGGCTCGCAAATCAAGGGCCTGCTGAAAGTGCTTGAGCCCTATGGCAGCAGCCTGGTACTCGCCGACCTGCACCCGGAAGATATACAAACTATTAACAACATCACCTCTCGAGGTGTACCGGTTGTCACGGTAATGGTCTCCGGTAGACCACTGGTGACTAATCAAGAGCTGGATGCGTCCTCCGCCTTCGTAGCCGCCTGGCTTCCAGGGTCTGAGGGACAGGGTGTGGCGGACGTATTATTCGGGGATTTTGGCTTTACTGGCAAGCTCTCATTTTCCTGGCCAAAAGATACGGGCAAAACCCCTAACATAGGTGATGCGGACTATGATCCCTTGTTCCCCTATGGCCACGGACTCAGCTACTAACCACAAACCGCGAAACCGGATAATCTGACAGTGCCACTATCTGTACACCTTGTTGCTGACATAGGGGGTACTAATGCCCGTTTTGCCTGTGTTTCCTCCCCCGGTGGATCATTGGAAAGCATCGAGACCCTGCCCTGCGCCAACTTCACGTTTCTCGAAGACGCAATCCGCAGTTATCTGCAAGCCAGGGAGCCGATTTCCATTGCCAGTATTTGCCTGGCGGTTGCCGGCCCAGTTGATACTGACCCCATCGACCTGCCCAATAATCATTGGAAATTCAGCCGCGCTGCGTTGCAGCAGACTCTTGGCGTACCTGTG